>JAAUYH010131848.1_pt1 | contig 13268 bp, 10 predicted proteins | sample 7278061 | NCBI WGS metagenome assembly JAAUYH01 (sample SAMN14350203, study PRJNA611818) | marine sediment metagenome | isolation source: surface marine sediment (0.6m) | place: French Polynesia: Moorea | collected 2018-08
AAACATGCAGCAACTGGGTCAAAAGAAGCGTCAAAAATCACTCCTTGCTGGGCTGGATGCAGAAACCAGTCCTTCAACGAAGTAAGGGCTGGTAGTTCATAGAACCCATAAAACAAGTAGGTTAAAACTGATAACTTGCACCATTCTCAACTAGCCCAAATGTCTGCCTCGGAATCAATTCCGAGGAACCCAATACAAAGTCTGATAAATCAGACTGGGTAAAGTATGAGAGCGCGTTTAAACGTGCTTGGTTTATGAAGCTCGGAAATTTATTTCCAAGCGGTTGAAAAGGCTCAATGACATTGGTGCAAGTTGTTAGTTAAAACCGACTTTCCTACCTGAATGAGTCTGATTTATCAGACTTTGTCTTTAAGCCTAGGAATTTATTCCTAGGCGGTAAATGCAACTGGTGCAAGTTATTAATTAAAACGTACTTTTCTACCTGAGTGAGTCTGATTTATCAGACTTTGTCTTTAAGCCTGGGAATTTATTCCTAGGCGGTAAATGCAACTGGTGCAAGTTATTAATTAAAACGCACTCTCCTACCTTGCCCAGTCTGATTTATTTAACAACTTGCACTTTTAAGGGCGATAACCAGGAGGCAGAGCCTCAATTCCCTTTGTTACCAGCGTGACGCTGGTAACCAGAAACTTGCACTTCCAAGGGTGATAACCAGGAGGCAGAGCCTCAATTCCCTTTGTTACCAGTGTGATGCTGGTAACCAGGCTTTCGCTTAGCCTTCTTAAAAACCACCGAAGAACTACGCCAGCTTAACTTTCAAGGAGTTTGCTTCCTCATCGATGGCGCTGAATTCATTGTCCGCCAAACTTGGGCTACTGACGCTTGGTCTTACCTACGGGGCTTAAAAGATACCGACATCGCCATCAAATCTGCCCTAGGCTTGTTACTCTCCGGTTACCGAGACTTAAAAGAATATCAGCAGCGCGTCGGTTCACCATTGTTAAACATCGCCGAAATCGAATGGTTAGCCCCCCTCAACCATCAAGATACCAAACAACTAATATGCGATCGCGCTGCACAAGAAAATATCTCCTTAACTGAACAGACAATCAGCGCCATCATGGAATGGTCAGGATGTCATCCCTACCTCACCCAACAGTTACTCAACATAATTTTTGATCACCACCAGCAAGAATCCTGGACTAATCTCATCAACCAATTATTACAATATCATGACAAAGATTTCTCCTCCTGGTGGAACGCCGAACACCTTTCTGGTTGCTTTAGCGAAGACGAACGCACAGTTTATTTTGCCCTCCTCCAGCAACGTACAGCTACCCCCCAAGACAACTCCTGTCAAGGTGCGACAGTATCCTCCCATCAAGCATTTGCAGGTACAGCACCCAACCTAGTCCGTCGGGGAATACCCGCAGTCATCGCCATGCAATACAACATCTGGAATAGCACCGCCAAACTTTTCGCTGATGAATTCTACCGCAAATTAGCAATAGGTTTACTCATATCTTGCACCATTCTCAACAAGACCAAAAAAACCGGGTTTATAAACGAAAAATTAAGGTTTTGAGACTGAGAGATTTGCAATAAACCCGGTTTTTAGCCCAGGTGCAAGATGTGTGTTTACCCGTAGACACAGCCATTCAGAAAACCCGCAATACCATTTCCATGGAAATCGGACTCCATAAACGCGACTTTGCCACACCAGTACTGTATATGCGGGCAAAAGATGGAATCATCCTACAGCAGTTTTAACAGTGGTACAGGCATCCTTGCCTGTATCAAAGGGGCAGGCACCCGATACCTACCCCATAATATGGGATAATACCAATTTGAAAAAAGAATGCGACACATGGTTGGTAGGGGTGCGCTTTCCGCGTCCCTACAATTGCATCTGTTGCAAACATTTTTTGATTTGGTATAATTAATCTTTTGGTATTCTCCAAAATCCCGGTATAGAGAAAAAACATCTGCAAAATGACAGATTCAGTAATACAAATATAAAGAGACCTGTTACTGATTCCCCTGTCACCCTGATGTTAGCCCTCCGTCCCAAAGAAACCGCATCCATGTACACCCGTGACGGTGTGCGTTTGGATGCCGATATTTATCGTCCCGATTCCGTTGAACAATTTCCGGTATTATTAATGCGACAACCCTATGGCAGGGCGATCGCTTCTACTGTAGTTTATGCCCATCCCCGCTGGTACGCTACCCAAGGCTATATTGTTGTTATTCAAGATGTGCGGGGATGCGGTACCTCTGAAGGTAAATTCCAACTGTTTGCCAATGAAATTGCTGACGGTGAAGACACAGTCAACTGGGCAGCAAAATTACCAGGTAGCAACGGTAATGTCGGCATGTATGGCTTTTCTTACCAAGGCATGACCCAATTATATGCCGCTGCCGCCAAACCCAGCCCCCTGAAAACCATTTGTCCGGCAATGATCGGCTATGATTTATATAGCGATTGGGCTTATGAAGGGGGTGCATTTTGCCTGCAAAACAATATGGCTTGGGCAATTCAATTAGCCACAGAAAATGCCCGCTTACGCAGAGATAAAAAAGCATATCAAGCATTGAGTGCTGCTTCTCGTAATTTGCCCCTTAACAACCCAGAAATTTTAAAACATCTGTCTGCTAATTCTTTTTACCACGATTGGTTGGAACATTCCCAACCCGATAGCTACTGGGAAAAACTCTCTCCGAAAACATACCTCAAACATGTTGATTTACCCATGTTTCACCTTGGGGGATGGTTTGATACCTATCTACGGGGTACTCTAAATTTATACAAACATATGACCGCACGCAGCCAGTATCGCCAACAGCTTTTAATCGGACCTTGGGCACATCTGCCTTGGAGTCGGCTAGTTGGTCAAATGGACTTTGGCTTTGAGGCAATTAGTCCTATAGACCGAATGCAAATATTCTGGTTTGATCAAATTCTCAAACGCGACGACGATACAGATTTAATGCAGGCATTACCTGTGTGGTTATTTGAGATGGGAAGCAATATGTGGCAGGGATTTGCAAAATTTCCTCAGCATGAGCAGAAATCTTTATTTTTGTCAAGTCATGGACTGGCAAATATGCGGGAGGATGACGGTTTTCTCAGTGTAATTTGTCCAGATACAAATATCAATGATATTTTAGTTCACGACCCCTGGCGACCTGTGCCATCATTGGGTGGTCATGCCGGAATTCCAGCAGGTGTATTTGAGCGATCGCACATTGATGGGCGTTCGGATGTGATAACTTACACAACTGGTTTCCTGGAAGAAGACCTATTTTTAACCGGGGATGTAATTGTGGATCTTTGGTGTACTGCGGACAAGCCTACCTATGATTTATCTGCCGTATTATCACAGATGTATCCTGATGGCAGAGTTTATAATATCACTCAAGGTTATCTGCGTTGCCAAGATGGAATCGCAGCAAAAATGAGTAATAAACCCGTCTTGAGAAAAATTAAATTACAAACTACCTGTATTCAAATTATCAGAGGTCATGCTTTGCGTCTCAGTTTAAGTGCAGCCTGTTTTCCAGCTTATGCAATGAATACTGGTAATAATTCAGCCTTGAATATGGATGCTGAGGTTATCACCTTAACAGTAAGTTGTGGAGGTTCTTTCCCTTCTCAAGTTTTATTACCTGTGGTTCCAGTGGCACAAAATGCTCAAATGGGACTGTGAATGGGGAATGGTAAATGGTAAAACTATTACCAATTACCAATTACCAATTACTTATTACTTATTACTTATTACTTATTACTTATTACTTATTACTTATTACTTATTATTATGACTCCTTATTTATTTTTGCTACCAGCTTTAGTATTTTTGGTACTAACAGTATTTTTGCCAGCGCTGCAAGCCTTTTACCTCAGCTTTCATCGCATCGAAGATGTTACCTTTACTCAACCACCAGAGTGGATTGGTTTGGAGAATTTCCAGTACCTGATGAATGACGAGGTTTTTTGGAAAACTTTAGTCAACACTTTGCTGTATCTTGTCTGTGTAGTACCAATTTTAGTTATACTTCCTTTGGGACTGGCAATTTTAGTTAATCAAAAACTGCGTGGTGTCAATTGGTTTAGAACTGCATATTACACCCCAGTAGTTATTTCCACCGTAGTAGCGGGAATTGCTTGGCGATGGTTGTATGCAGAAAACGGCTTACTCAATCAGTTCCTCAAATCTTTCCATATTTCCTCAGAAGGTATCCCCTGGCTAACGAGTCCTAATTTCGCCCTTTATAGCGTCATGGCTGTGACTGTGTGGAAAGGATTGGGTTACTACATGGTAATTTATTTAGCGGGTTTACAATCCATACCTAATGATGTCTACGAAGCCGCAGCTATTGATGGTTCTGATGGTATCCGCAAACATTGGGATATTACTGTTCCCTTGATGAAACCCTATTTAGCATTAGTGGCTGTAATTTCTGCAATTTCCGCTACAAAAGTATTTGATGAAGTGCAAATAATGACTAAAGGAGAACCATTAAATAGTTCCAAAACCATAGTTTACTACCTTTACGAACAGGTATTTCCTAACTTAGACTATGGTTATGCTTGCACCATTGGTTTGGTATTATTTTTGATAATTTTGAGTTTATCAATTGTTCGATTAGTTGTTAGTTCGGGTAATTCTTCTTTCTAAGAGGATGTTCAAAGAAACCGGGTTTCTATGGGTGGGTAACGGATAATTAGAGTATATAAACCAAAAGAAACCCGGTTTCTCGACCCTAACGAGAGTTTTATATTTGTTTTATAAACATCCTCTAAGAGGTTGTTTGCAAAGTCTAAAAGGTTACTTAAAACCTCTGTGGGTAAACCTCTCTCCTACTAGTCCAGAGGCTTTGAAACCCCCATTTACTTGTAGGGAAGGAGGGATAGGGGGGTTAGGTTTCTAAAGAAACCGGGTTTCTATGGGTGGGTAATGAATAATTAGAGTATATAAACCAAAAGAAACCCGGTTTCTCGACCCTCACGAAAGTTTTATTTTTGTTTTATAAACATCCTCTAAGAGACCATTTATAAAGTTAAATATTAACTCTATAGATATAGTTAGAAACCGGGTTTCTCTGTCACAATAAATGCCTAAAATGTGAGCATCCCAAATTTTTAGCAATACCCTAGAAGAGTATCGCTATACGGACTAAGTCCACCTCCGTGGACTAAGAGGATTTTATATATACTTAAAAAAACGATTTTACAGCAGTTTTCATCTATTTGAACCACATTGATCGTAGGGGTTTAGCAATGCGCTTTACCCCTACAGCGTGGTCTATTTACCTGAAAATCGCTGTAAGTAGGTAGGTACAAATAAAGCGAACGCTTGTAGGGTCGTCATTTGTCATACCCTGCGGGTAGACACGCAGTGGCTTCTGTAAGTAGCCGCTAACGCGTCTATGTCATTGGTAAAGGTTTCAGGGTTATTTACTTTAGACTAAAGTCATAACGCACCTTACACCTACACCATACCTAATTTTATAAGGGCAAGCCCAGGCTACGCCAACAAAAATCAAACCGGATTCCTATAGTTGTGTTTATTTCCACCTACTTACTTATTAACGAGAAATAAAACTTTTGAGATTGAACTATTTACAATCAACCTGGTTTTTAACCCAGGTGCAACATATAAGATTATTTCCTAATAAAGGGAGATTTTTGTTTGCGTCTTTGAGAAATATTTTTATTTAAACTCCATAATCCCAAAGCTAAAATACCCAAAGTCAAAGAAGGTTCGGGAATGGAAGAAACACGGCGAAATTCGATAGGAGTAGCAACAAGCAACTGACCAGTGGGAGAGAAAATCTTGTCTAAAGAGTCGATACTACTTGCTTGCACAACTACATCAGAAACGACCTTAAAACCAGAACTTGTGGTACAGCCATCAGGAGCATTACTACCAGTATAGCGCTCTGACTCCCAGAAAAGTTCAATATCACAGCTTGCTGGCACCAAATTACTAAAATTCACGGTACGTTGGGACTGGGGACGATCGCATATTCCATCCAAAATCCCTGGATTGACGAAGCTACGGATACTCAAGTTCACTGCGTCACCTCCCGCACCAAAGGAATATAAACGTATGCGGTTAAGACTTTCTTGTTCTAAATAGACATTGCGGGTATTAGAGGCTTGATTACCACCATCCAGTTGTACGCTACAGTTAGACATGGTAATTAATGGTACAGCAGGATTTCCCGCTACCTGCTGGGAATTGTCGAAGTCTCCTATAAACCACTCGGATACTTGTTCTACTTGTGTCTCTGAGGATAAATTAACAGCAGCAGCCCGATTTTCTTGAACAATCGTAAATGCTGATACTATAGCAGCAAGTGCGTATACTTTAGTTTTATTCATAACTTGATATTAAAATTAAAAGTAATTGAAAAACTTTGCTGTTTGAATATCTGCGATTCTTAACAAAGATGTTTCCTAATTCTTATAGAAGCAATAGAGTGGTAGGTTAACTTACACAAAATTCACGAAAACATAATTATTTTTTTACCACTTCTTTATATTTTACTGACAAAAATACTGATAATACAAATATTTTCAAAACTTAACTAGAATTGTTCAACACAAACCAGGCTTCTTTGGGAAAAAAATCCCAAAAGCTTGCTATGTAAGCTTTTTAATTTTTAATTTTTAATTTTTAATTTTTACTGTCTGCCCTACTTTGCGCTACGATTTCCAGGAAATCATCTCGACAACTAATAATGCCAGTACGTCAAACCCTATCAAAGCCGGATATTCAGCTTTCTTATTTAGAATGGAACCAAGGACAACAACCCTTGCTATTATTACATGGTTTAGCCGACCATGCCCTAGTGTGGTCTAGCTTGGGAGATTACCTAGCAGCAGATTATCACATTATCGCCCCAGATATGCGCGGTCATGGTGATAGTAGCAAGCCAGAGAAAGACTACAGCTTTGAAAGTGCGATTGCAGACTTAGAAGCATTAATGGATAGCTTAGGGTGGGAGAATGCCCATGTGGTGGCACATTCTTGGAGTGGTAAACTAGCTTGTATCTGGGCAAGGCAAAATCCCCAACGGTTGCGGAGTATGGTGTTAGTAGACCCGATTTTTGTCTGGAAAATGCCCAGCTTCCTCAAGTTAACATTTCCCCTATTATTTCGCGTCCTTTCCTCTCTCCAAGGAATGGGACCATTTCCCAGTTATGAAGCAGCAAAACAAAAAGCCCAGAAGTTAACCCAATACCAAGAATGGACACCCATACAGCAACAAGTCTTTCAAACAGGTATCGAACAAAAAGCCGATGGTAGTTGGGGTAGTAAATTTACCATTGCAGCCCGCGATCGCATTTTTGAGGAAGTAATGGGGGTGCCCGGTTTAACAACTACCCTAGAGATTCCCGCAATGTTCATCCAGCCAGAAAAAGGCGTTAACCGCTTCGATTCCCAACTCAAACCCTACAAAAAATACATTAAAAATTTACGTATATCCACCGTACCCGGCAACCATTGGCCCTTTTTAAGCACACCAGATACATTTAACCATACTGTAGCAGCTTTTTTGCAAGAACAAGGATAGGGAAGAGAGAGGGGCAGATAGGGGAGTAGGGGCGCAATGCTTGCGCCCGACGGGGAAACCCCTGTAGGGGCGGGGAAACCCCTATATGGGCGGGGAAACCCCTATACGGGCGGGGAAACCCCTATACGGGCGGGGAAACCCCTATATGGGCGGGGAAACCCCTATATGGGCGGGGAAACCCCTATACGGGCGGGGAAACCCCTATACGGGCGGGGAAACCCCTATACGGGCGGGGAAACCCCGCCCCTACGCGCCTCAACTAACTGGTTGTAAAATTCCCTTGCCATTGCTGGCAAATTCGTCAATAGTTTGTAAAGAAAGTTCATGGGTAGTCATTGCTTGCAACATTGCTAAAGGTAGAGTTAAATGATGGGCACCAGCTTGCACAGATGCAACAGCCTCTTGGGGAGATTTGATACTAGCTGCCATAATCTCTGTACTACTATCTGCTAACACCCTTGCCATTTCTGTTACTAAAGCCACACCATCACCTAATAACCTTGTGGCACGATTAACATAGGCGATCGCATATTTTGCACCTGCTTCTTGGGCAATTGCTGCTTGTGCTGGGCTATATATGGCTGTAATTGCACAAGGAATTTCCCCAGTTAGACAAGCAGCTACCTGAAAACCGATTAAGGAAGCGGGAATTTTCAATACTGTTTGTGTACCAATTATTTCAAAGGCTTGGCGTCCTTCTGCAACCATTTCCTCATAGGTAGAGGACATTAACTGGTAGAATACTTCACCCGTGGTTAATTCTGCTAATTGCTTGAGAGTTGTCTTTACTGGTAAATCGGTTTTCCCCAATAGGGTAGGATTAGTAGTGATACCTTTAACCCAGCCAAACTCCTTCGCAGCTTGGGCTTCTGCAATAATTGCCGAGTCGAGAAAAATACTCACTTGTGTCTCCAGATAAAGGTGCTGCCGTTGTTATCATACGACGCTTAAAGATTTGACTCAATCATTGTTCCCTATTCCCTATTCCCTATTCCCTATTCCCTCCACGAGTAAATATGGCTACCCCACCCAAGGGAACTATAACAAAGTCCAAAAATAACCATCTGGTGTAACAAAAGAGAAACTGATTTCCCCAAATTCATTAGTAGAAATAGTGGTAAATTTTTGCACTGGATTTGCTTTAATGCGGTCAAAATAATAATTAATTTCTCTTACCTTGTAGGTATACAAACACATACCCAAACTGCCTGGCTGTGCAGCATGAAAACCTGAAATTAAATTAACCTGACTGGGAAAACGCATAATATATAGTCTACAGCTATGCCCCCCTGTTTTCTCTTGTGAATAACGGGGTGTATCAAAAGCAGTCACAAAAAACTTCTCCCCTGGTTGTAGGTCAAAAATTGCTCTTTCTGCTAACGAAGATTCATAGTTAACTTCTACATTATCAATTACCCGCACCAAGCCCAAAACTTGTTCGTAAAATTCAAGAGTTTGCTTACTATCATCTTGAATTATCATTCCCATATGGGTAAATGGACTTGTATGGAGGAGAGAATTTAAGTGATTATCTTCATCTGATAACAAATCACCAAACTTTTGAAATAAAACCTGTCGCATCCAGGATTGCAACAGCAGCATTTTTCGCACCCCAGAAATGCGATTAATAAACGGACGTGTTTTTCTTTCTTGGCTATGAGGTTCCCAAAGAGGGTAAGTATACCTAATAGTCCAACCAGCGATTCTTGCCTCTTCTACATGATTTAAAATATTTAATATTTCAGTAGTAAAAGTAGTCGTCCAGCGATTTCCCCTAACTTTCATCGACCCAATTCCCAATCCCTGGTTTGTGGGATTTTGCCAAATCATCAGCCGAATTAAACCATAATTGGCATTTTGATGATATAGGCGAATTGAACGTAAAGCGGAATTTACCCCGTATAATTGCTGAGCGCCACTGGCAGATAAACTACCTTCATTTCCAATACGATAGCCAAATTGTTCCCAGTATTGAATTGCAGAAATCGCCTCTGGGACGCCAATACACACCTCATAGATACCTTCAATTGTAGTTTGTCCCTGAGCCATAATTGGTAAACTGAAAATAGGGTTTGGAGGTTGGGAGTTAGTCAATTTTGAGATTGACTTATTCAATCCAAAATCTAAAATCTAAAATTCGCTTAGCGGGTAGGGAAGAATTATCTTTAAAACAAGGTTTGTGGACCCAAAATTGCCCGTCACGGTTTAGCTTGAATACACCTTGGGGAAAGATATCAGGTTTTGCCTCAAATAAACGTAAAATTGGATGCTATCAGTTACAATCAGAGTGGGATGGGCATCCTTGCCCGTCCTAATTTCACATACTCAAGCGAAAAGCGCTATATTAGCTTACTTAGTTTCCAAGAAACCTGGTTTCTGAGGTTTTAAACTTTACTTGAGAAATAACCTCTTACTTGCCAATAGTAATCGCTTTTAAATCTTTTAGTACCTCTGTAGCTGATTGGTAGCGATCGCTAAAGTGGTAGCGCACCATTTTATCTAATATTTCTGCCAATTCTGTACTTACTTGAGTCCATTGCTGCCATTCTACAGTACCAGTTTCCAAATTGGGATATAGTTCCTGGGGTAATTTCCCTGTTAAGGCTTGAATAGCAATCATCCCTAAAGCATATATATCACTACATAAGCGGGGATGACCAGCAAATTGTTCTGGTGGTGCATAACCCTTTGTCCCAATAGCAATGGTAGATAGTTCTGTGTTTTCGCTACTGGGTGGTTGCATCATTTTTACTGCACCAAAATCAATCAAAACCAAGCGATTATTTTCATTATTTCTGATAATATTACTTGGTTTAATATCTCGATGAATTACACGATGTTCATGTATAAATTCTAATATTTTTAATAGTTCTGTGAGCATATTGATAACAAATGCTTCATCTGCTGATTCTTTTCTTGGTGGTAATTCATCGTTAAGAAGATTTCCTTGAATATATTCTTGAACTAAATAAAACTCTTGGTTATCTTCAAAATATGCCAGTAGAGTGGGTATTTGGGAATGTTTACCTAAAGCCTCTAAAATTTCAGCTTCCGTATTAAATAATCTTCTGGCAACTTGTAAAAATCTCGTATCCCGACGGGCTGGCATTAATTGTTTGACTACACAAGTGGGATTACCAGGACGCTGAGTATCTTCTGCCACATAAGTACAACCAAATCCACCGGAACCTAGAACTTTGAGAATTTTGTAGCGTCCACCCAGCAGCAAATCACCAGTTTTTTTAGCTTCTATATTGGGGACAAAATGATGGTGTTGGTCTTGGATTCCACTATTTTCACTTAACAGCGTATTTAACTGTTCTATTGCTTCTTTTTGCTTTTCAACTTGAAGAATAATTAACTTGGATTCCTGCTGGGTTTGATATGCGGTATAAACCATCATGCCCACACCAGTAAATACCAACGCCAAAGCTGGAGGTACTACAGGTATCCAACCCGCTTGCAGAAACGTGAAACTACAAATTCCCACCAAAGCACTCAGGCTTACCCCACCAGCCATTGCCAACTTGATCGGATGTCGTAAATAGAACACCACAACACTGCCTGTAAAAGACCATAGCCATATCCATACAGGTTCAATCCAATCAGACAAGTACCAAATTAAAGGTCTTCCATCCAAAGCTGTACTAATCAGTTGGCTAGCGACTTGGGCATGAATTAACACAGATGGGGTTCTTTTTGGGTGTGTTGGCGAAGCGCTAAAGGGCGTGTAAAAACCAGGGTCTATACTAGAGGCAGTAGTGCCAATAATTACCAGACGGTCTTTGACCAAATCGGGTTTGACTTGGTCAGTAAGAACTTGAGTCACAGTGACTGTAGGGGCAAGTTTGTGGGAGTTGCGGTAATTTAACAACAGTTGGTAGCCTGAGGCATCTAAGTTTTCGTAGCTACCAGAATCTTGACTTAAGGGTGGTAATATGGTATCACCTAATTGTAAGTTATCATCAATAAAATCGTGCTTAATCCCTTGTTTTTGCAGATAAGCGATCGCCAGTAGGGAAGCAAAGGAATAATCAGTTCTACATTTGTGATCTTTGGGGTTAGCAAACAATAAACTACGGCGGAGAATGTTATCTTCATCTGTAAGCAGATCAATAAAGCCAATATGGCTTTTAGGTAAATTAGGTGGTGGTATTTCCGCATTACCCATACTACTCATCCGGCAAATACCAACAATATCACTATTGCTAACACCAGCGGTGAGATTATTTTTTGCTGGTCGGTAAAGATTTAAACCAATTACCCGGGGTTGGTAAGAGTCTAGTTTTTGTAGTAACTTATTAATGGTGTCATCTGGTAGGGGCCAAGTTTGCTGTTGTAAATCCTCTTCAGTGATAGTCACCAGTAAAATCCGCGAATCACTGGCTTCTGACCCTCGTAACCGCAACATTTGGTCATATACATTCAATTCCCACCGCTGCAACCATTTTAGTTCCCGCACCCCCAAAATCAGGGCAGTAACTCCCACACTGGCAATTATAATCGGTTGTAGCCAGTCTTTGGCGGTACTATCCCTGGGAGTTTTGTCTTTTACCAAAATAGTACGGAGTTTTTCTAAGATTCCAGTTATCACGGCTTTGCGGCTGTATCCCGAATTGAGTAGATGTGCTTATGTTCTTAGATACACAAACAGAATATTGTATTCCCCAAATATCTACTCTAGCGCAAAGCAGGAACTGACAAATCAGCGCAAGCGATTGCATTAAAGACACTACTTTCTAACTGTTGACCTAGGGGATGGAAATCGCTGTTTTCATAGGTCGGTATAACTTTGGTTATACCATGATCTTATCGACTTCTGGGGTAAGTTGCGTTAATGTACGTTTTAATGCTCTGCTATATTACGATTTAATCACCACCAAATCTTGTCACTAACTCGTCGCGGGATAATTCGAGTAACAAACGACTGTACTCTTGCGGTGGTAACTCTAACAAAGGCTCAATTATTCTTTCCAATTCCGCATCCAGGGAACCAAACCGGACACGCAACAAGTTTTCTACTACTTGACGACGTTCATCTTTTTGCCCTTCTTGTAGTGTAGCTTCTCGCCATTCTAAATAAGCTTGTGATAAATTCATAATTACCTCTTGGTCATCTTCCGTAAGGTTTTCCTGGTTAATTACAGTTATCCTCCAACTAGTAATTAGTTCTTGGATATTTCGCCGTAAGGGGTGGTTTTGAGGAAGTGACAGTAATTCGCTGACGGCTTGACGTTGCGTTTCTCCCTTTCCTAAAATTCTCAACCACAGGGTTTCCAGAGTTAGTGGTAGTTGGTTAATTGCTATTATTGCTGTCCTGAATGAGTCAGGTAGAAAGTAAACTTGTTGATTGCGGCATTGAGGTCGCGATCTATTTCAAAACCACAGTTTGGGCAAACAAAACCCGATGTTTTATTGTTAATTTATCCTGTTTGTGACCGCAAGTCGAACAGGTTTTTGATGACGGGAAGCATCTATCAGCAACTATTAGATTACAAGCAAATTTCTTCACTTTATATTCTAGCTGTCGTCTGAATTCGTAGAATCCGCAGTCAGATATAGATAAAGCCAGATTGCCATTTGACAAAATTCCACAGACGTTGAGATCCTCTATTACAATTGTCGCGTGGTTTTTGCATATGTAACTAGTAATTTTGTGGAGTAAGTCTTTGCGGATAAATGCTATCCTGGCATAAATTTTTTGTAATTTAATTTTGGCTTTG
>JAAUYH010245961.1_pt1 | contig 13263 bp, 9 predicted proteins | sample 7278061 | NCBI WGS metagenome assembly JAAUYH01 (sample SAMN14350203, study PRJNA611818) | marine sediment metagenome | isolation source: surface marine sediment (0.6m) | place: French Polynesia: Moorea | collected 2018-08
AGTTCAGAACAAACCACAACTATTCATTGTGCAATTCCTGCGGCATGATACCAGGGTGGATAATACTGCTCTCAATAATCCAAACAGTGTGTGTGTGTGTCTGTCAATAACTACGGCATGTTTCCTAATAGTTTAGGGTTTCAGTTGTCGTACAGTTTCAAGAATCGCTAGAAATACGATACTGTATTGTACCTACTGTACAGTACGGTACAACCGAAATCAGAGTTGTTTTTCTGAATCGCTAGATTTCCATGTAGCCATTCACTACTGTAGTGTTCCTGTCGTTGTCCGCCATTTCCGGCAGATTTGACTATTTCTGATGAACAGTTCTTAAAGTCCATAGAATTCTCGTGGCTACTTCGCTTTCCGGTTCGAGACGTATCTATCGAATGTCGAGTCACTTTCGCCATGACTGTGAGATAGCTCAAAAGGATTTTTAGACATAGAAGAAAGAAATAGTTCAGTTTATCAACTGTCATGAAATCATGATACTGATTCAAAGGTAAGTTCACAGGCAGTAATTTTCTCGGGTCTTAACACTTGGTGCTCTTCGTTTCAACACATTCATAAGGCGGCAAACTATAGTACACGAGCTCAGGCAAAATTTTCCTATTACAGCGCCATCGGAATGCCATGACACGGTCCGGCTCACACCTGTTTCTGTCTACAGAATACGGGATACTTCTGGCGACACTATTGACAGTAATAGTATGAATTGTGTGATCAAACTTCACTGAAACAGTGGTTCGGGACCTTGCGACGACGGTGCGATCTAATCCGCACGTGCACCCTCCACAAATCGTTCTCCCAGCACCATATGCACCAAGATACAGGTTATTGCATGTGAGCGAGTCCAATCCGACCATGGCCGTTGTGCCATCAGGACGGAACCACAATCCAGGGCGAGCAGATGCGAGGACTAACAAACATGAAAGAACGAAAAGGTTTTTCATCACTTTTTTCGGTGTGCCTTTTTGAAAATTAGGTACGTTTACTCTCGAGTACGTTTTGAGGGGATTTTGGATGGTTTGATATGAAATACCGTACGCGCTGCTGAAGTAGGATGACTGAGAGATGGCGCCTATTGCTATCGGTATTCGTGGCAGTGACGCACAACAATCTCAAATAAACTACAGACACCCCTCTTCGAAATGCAAAGATTCAACAGCCTAGTTGCTCTACACTGGTACTTCATTGCACGCAGAAAACTACAGTTTCTACGCAACAATACTGATTAGAATAGATGTCTCTCTCTTCATCTTCAGTCTACTAACTCAATGACATCGTCCGGTTGCTGTGTAAACGCCTTTCCCCAATATTGTTTATTCGCGCATTTATGGGCGATACCAGCACGGTACATTTGGGAGATTCGATGAGCGATCACGTTCTTTAGTAGCCTAAGTACTGATCGAAACTACTCTAGATCTAGAATAACAAATTCAGTATCCGGTTTCTTCTGCATCGACCTGCATCATGCTGCACCATACTACAAAATCTGGTTAAATTTCAACATGCTCACCCGAGTTCCGTAAAACCATTTTCAGACACTAAATCATCAAGAGTCACAGCAGTATCGTAAATCGAAGTCAAAACTTCTGGGCAATGATGGGTTGCTCTTCTACATTTCAGCATTAGTAAATATCAGTGTTCTCTGTACTTTAATAAACATTTTGTAAATGTGGTTAAATCATCGAGAAGCACTAATACAGCAAATTTGCCGCCTAGTGTTATAGGTTTGCTTTAGGAAGTAATGTCTAATGGCCTCGTTATCAACAATTATTAATGATCGTGCTAGTTCTTAATTAACAAAATCTCTTACTTAAATAGAAATTTTGTTTTTGATCGTTCGACCCTATGATTTTTTATTATCTATCAAAAAGTGTACTCTGTTGTGATAAAATATGATTCACTTAGACGAAACTAAGCAAATCCAATACTAAGTATGTTGAAGATTTGTAATGTATTTATTATGATTCATAGATTCATAACTCTTCTGAACTTAGGAATGTAATTGTAAAGTACATAGGCGATACAAAATCTGTTCTAATTCTTGTGATTCTTGCTCCGGATCTATACTTGCAGTCATTTCAGAATTCGATGTATGACGATTAGAAATGAGACCAATACTAAAACAACATTTGTGAATAATACTGGACTCCATATTTGTCCAAATGTCTTGTACTCATGTTATAGCTCCCAGTTGATCAACCTTGTAAATTCCTTGAGAATACAATTCTGAATTCTGTAACGATTTTTGGACTTGAACACGCCTGTATCGACGTTTCGATGATTAATTCACTCCAGTATCCATTGGCTGCGTACAAGAGTTCGTATTTGGCGGTAAGAAAATAATTCACGCATTAAATAATTGAGTAAAAAATTTTCAATTGTACAAAAAGTGGCATTGAGAAGAAGAAGAGCAACTTTTCGACTTTGTGTACCTCCAATGTAAGAATTAAATCTTAGTAGACAGCTTTTGAAAAGTTCTTGATTCATCCAAGCTTTTATATAGCTTGAATAGTCAAAACAATGCTCTTAACCGGTCTTTCCTTTGCAGCGATGCGGTTTATGAGAATTTCCAATAATCAGTAAAGGAAGTTTTTCTGTACCATCACCATTGGCGCCCGCTAAAAAGGTCGAACGATGCTTGATCTTCTTTTTTCAAGGAATTCTTCCCGAGCCAATTGTTGACTTGATAGTTGACTTGTAGATTAGACCAAATTTGTCGGCATTCCATAAATCATTTAAGCGATATTTCATAGTTCTTCTCGGAGAATAGGAATTCCCTAAACCATTTTAGCAAAATTACTGTTCACACTTTCTCAATAAGAAATGAATAGTTTGAATTTATTTCGATTTTCAAATTACCACAACCATCCACTGCTGAATTTTATAGAGAATTTTTTGACTGGGCAAAGTATGATTCATATTTTGTAGTAAATTACTCACTTTTCCTTGAATTACAGAGTAAGTTATTGCTACACTTTCTTTTTATATTTCTCAAATTCAAGAAATCAACGTTTTTTCTAATTGAATAGATTTCACAGCCTTTTCTTTGATTTGAAGTACCTTGATTTCAAATAATGCGGTAAATTGTTGAATTATTCGGTACCGGATTTAGATTGAATTTTTCCAATGCCCATTTTGCTATCGATTGATACCTGGGTGTTCCGGTTGACTGTCGCTCATACTCCATGCCGATGCGATTTTTATTTCTGTTTCACGTGCGAAATTATTATAGGAGGCATCGTTCAAGAGTAGTGGATACTTCGATTTTTCAGCTTTACTGTATCTTACCACATATCTAAATACCTGCATCACCCTGTTTCGGTTTCGAACTCCTAAAGTATTCTATCGTAATGATATGAATGACTGTATTGCACCGGCAGTTCGAGACGTAGATTCGAAAGGGGTTTTCATTGGATTTGAAAGAAGGGTGTCTGTAACAGTAAATCACTTCGACAAATGTAGGATTTGGCAATCAAAAATAAAAACCGTGCCAAAACATGACAAATGTTGAGGTTTTACAGGAACACGACTTCGACATGGGGAGAGTCAAAAAATGCTTCATCCATAAAATATATTTATTTGTTTTATCGGCTGGTCCGTTGGCCAGTTGGTCGATATGTTTGGATATAACGTACAAGCCTACAAATACTTGACCGTAATCTAGTAAACCTCATTGATTATCAATATCGCTTAGTACTAGACATCCACACTTGATACACACGAACTTCGTGTCGTTCTCCATTAAGTATTAGCGATACCACAGGCGCTTCAAAAATCCAGAAAAATGTGGATTGAAATTTCACCTCTGAGATGTCAACGCTCTCTTCTGATCATCTTTATTTTCATCGTCATCTATCATTTTGACCAAATTATTAGTCATTGTTCATTCACACTTGTATCTTGAGTTGATTGAAGGCCAAAAATCGGTGTTTACAACGAGATGGGGTGTTATCTATCAAGCGTGAACTGCAGAAGTGGATGGAAAGCTCTGGAATTGTAGGATGGGGAGACGACTATCAACTGCCATATTCGAAGAAGTAACAGAGCCGTAGAGTCGGTAGACCTGTTCATTGCATGAATTCTGCCGGTATTGTCAAAAACAGAGACGTCAACATGGAGAGAGAGAGAGAGATAGGGATTTTCAAATGAGTCTGGCACGAAGTAAAAATTCAGTTCAAGTATTCTTGAACATCGTAAGGGAGAAATTCGATCGATTATTTCGGCGAAATGAGGAAAGCTATTTAAGTATTATATTACAATTTTTGAATTCAATTCTACATCAAATAGACGTTCACCGAGTTCATTAGAAAATTAAGTTAAATTGGTTACTGAATGAAATACACACACATGTACAGAAATAATATTTATTTGGCGATTTGAGAATAATTCGTGAAAATTCTTTGTTCTGGATTTCAATGCCATGGATAAATTTCTTGTTGATCATCGTATTAGTAATGGATAATTTTTATTCGCGAGTATACTTTCCAAATATACTCTTCGGCTGATTTCATCTTGTTTCATGCTTTACGTAATCATTTTTTGCCGGAATCGAATAACGCAACTATGAAACAGACACTCAGATATAGACCGATCAAGTGATGTAGCCGTACTATGGCCTAGTAGTAAGGGAAATGTTCTACATCAAAGATTGTTAAGTTGATGGTGACTAAAAATGCTCTTTATTAAACTCAATCAGAGTAATTTATTCGAGAATGGATGACATCAGTGCACTTCTATGCCTATTAGTTCATGTAGCTCGTGTCGAGATGAAAAGTAAAGTATATTTTGGGATAATGAATAGTTAATTCCAGTTTTGGACATCATCTGAATAGCTCATTTGAATCGCTTCAAAATTTTATCGAAAAGGAAACTATCTATCACGACTAACTATTTCTACGCCACACATTTCTCTCAGCACTACTTCTAACACCGATGGTGACGTCAACATTCCCCTGACAGAGGTCCACGCTTCCACCCGCAATGTACATAACGCTTCAGGTATATATTTGCTGTAATCCTAGTATTTAAACCGTAGGGAACACAAAGTAAATTCTAAAGAAGTTTGGCCCCTCTCTGAGTTGCCTACGTCTGCGCGTTGGACTCAAATACTAGGCAGAGAGACTCAGTACCGGCTGGATAAACTGACCAACCAGTTCAGACTCCTATAAGGGTCTTCTGCTCAACCGGTACAAGTTCGTTTTGGACTGTAGCGAGGAAAATCAACGCTGAGTCATAGTTCCTACTCTGTTAATATTTGTCTCGTTGCAAAAATACTTGATGTTATTCTTAATCCTGCTTGGATTTGGAAGTGACCATAAACTATTTATTCTACATCTACGGAAATACATGCCAATGTTATTCTATGGAATGTCTACATGCCGTCGTACATACAAGAAATTGTTCAAATCTTCTCTAGACAGTACCAAAACGTGCTCGAATCTCCTCTTGAATTCCTTTTCGGCCTCGTAAAATGTCACTTAATTTCAAGCACCGGTAGTCTGGGCCCCTTTTATCAGGGACAGCTCGTTCACTACAAAATAATAATTTTTCATGTGATGTCAAAAATAAACATCGGAAAAATCACAGCAAAGATAAGGTACATTCAATCCAATGAACTAGCACTTTTCGATTCTCATTTCTACTTGATATCGAAGCCCAACAGATCGAAATTTAGGGCCATAGAATTTCCCAAAAATGAGATAATTCATTCTTTTTTATATGGATCCAATCTATGCAGAAATAAAACCGTTTTTTGGTTGCCCACTCAATCTATCGCTCAAGTTAAGCTTTCAAACAGTTCGTAGATGACCGTGAAAAATAATTTTTGAATTTCAAATACGTAAACGCGCACAACCTTTAACTATTATCCAAATGTATAACCGTTGTATTCTTTATTCCTCAACTGGTAAAGCGCTCGAGAAACTTTCATTAGCGTAGGATTTAAGAAGTAAAAGTACTCGCAGTAAACGTTTTGCTGTACAATTTTCGTGAATTTTGTAGCAAATAATTCCCAAAGTCACCAGAGACTGAAAATTAGGTCTATGGCAAACGAGGAATTGGTGAAGAAAGAAATGAAGGGGTAAAGATTTGGCAAACGAGCGAATGAGCTGAATTATTCGGTACAAGTAGGAGATAAATTCGTTATATTTCTCAGCAACTAATGTTGGAAGCACATAGCCTAATAACCGTCCAGCTACCGGAAAAATGAATAGCCGACTCGAGGAGACCAGGTAATGGTCGCAGTGAATCAGTAAGTCGAATCTCACAACTTGAAATTCTTGACGGACAATTCTGCGAGGATCTCGTAGGCCAAAAAATTAGATTTTTTCCAATTAGACAGGCATAGGACTTCCGAACGAATCTAGTATAACTTGGCAGAGGCAGATCTCGAATAGATCTTAGCTTATAACGAGTTCCGTGATTTCTTCAGTGTGAAATAGAAAGATCATCCAGGGTCACGAACGAATGACCTAGCCATCTGCTGTATTTCAAGTTAATTCACTTTTCTGGAGTCATAATTAACGCTTTCCTCCAGAGATTAACAAACTCAATTCAATGCAAAAGAGTACTGTACCAGAAGTGAATGGCAAATAAGAACTCAATCGAGCATGTGAGTTTTCTTCGAGGGAGACAAACGTCCTGTTGAGGAGTATGCCTGTCGCTTCACATCAAAAACGCCCGCTCTCTCTTGAGCAATACAATTTGTACCACGTTTAATAACTAGTCTAAGCTCCTCTAAATAATAGTAAGAGCGATAAAGAATCTGTTTCTGCGGTTCAAAACTCAATATGAAGATTAGGTAGCGATACAAATACGAGTCTGTAAGTAGTCTGGATAAGACGGTAGCTTCGATTTTGACCAGTTAAGTCATTCAGAGAGCATAATGAGGAGTAAATAAAGGGACAGATGTTTCGTGCGAAGAAATAATAGGATATTGACACCACTTGTCGCCGAAAGCAAAGCTTACAAGCAATATAAGCTTATAGTACGGTATAAAGATGGCATAGTTGATATAAAAAATGCGAAAACATTCATCGACAACAAAATAAGAGGAGGTGGGTACATTACTGACCAAGAAAAAGCGATTGCCGTATGTGTGCCTGAGATGAGTGACAGCCTAAAGAGAGAATGCAAGCTTTGCAGAGGTCAAGAACAGCTGTATGCGAGACCATCAAAGGAGTATCTGTAGTCAAGAAGAAAGAAACTCGCAGAAGACCTACAAAATTGATGTCGAAGATGGTCGCTCGTAGAATGTGAAAAAGGTTCTCAAGGCTGTAAAATGCATCTGCCATTCGTGCAGAAGTAGAATCACTAGTAATAGCCAGAAGAATTCAGCAGATATAGCTCGATTTTCAATGGCTGCGATGAAAAAACGCGATCTCCAGCCCTGCAATGATTCAATATTACAAAGACCAACACGCAGGCTGATGGAGAGAAACTATCACATCTGGACAGATGGGCCGAGGATGATTGGTATTTTCAGAAGAGAAAGATTTAAAATCGACAGACCAGATGGATGGCTGTACAGCTGATCTGATTCTCATATGGAAGAGAGATACTTTTAAAGGAATCGAAGAGGTGGTCCTGGCATCATGGTCTGAAGTGCATTCTAAAATCGAGGAACGGTTAGCCTTTGTACAATAGACGAGACGATAGACTCGAAAACATAGACCGAAGTGTTGGAAACTGCTCTGTTCCGTACTTCTACTGAGTAGATAATCCTGTTTCTTTCAGCTTTGTCTATCAGACGCGTATTCCTTCCTTCCGATCGGTTAGCTTTGGAGGCGAATTCAGGTTACGTTTCGATAAGGGATTCATTTTCTGAATAGAAAACAGCTGCGTACTCAAACTTTAAGAGGATTATGCCAATGGTGCTTGGGATGTGGATCTAGTAGTGCCATAGTTTTGGTATTTGAGATATTTGAACGATTCTCAACTTATGACATACGACGTAACCAAACAAGATCTTTTCTTTGCCATGGAAGAGGCAGGCTTCGGCTAGGTCTCGTGGTTGGGTTCCAGTGAACCATAAAAAGTTGCAATGCATTCTGGGTACCATTCCAGTCAAAAGAGGCAAAATAAATAATGATTATAATGCGAAGATGATCTACTGCACAAATTGTCATGGGAATGTATATAGACGAACTTGACAAGGCGTGCTTCGGGGTGAACCGATTATTTTTCAAGCAACTTCCGTTGTTGCCGCTGACCTCTGGCGCATCGTTGAAATGATTTACCCGACCGCTCACCAGTTCAATGGAATCAGTGATCTGATTGATCATTCGCACTTCAGTAGACTCAACGACCTGGCAACTCCGTAATATCTTGCAACAAGAATCAGATTCCGAAGTCTTGTTCTACTTATCGTGAATATTCTACAAAGCAACACCGACATCGGAAAACTGCCGTAGTTGTCGCACTTAAGCGTAGATCGTGTCAGTACCCAATTCATGCAAACCCTGCGCGACTGGGCGTTCCCAAAGCGTCCGTGCATATTTCGCCAAACTTTTAAGGCGAACATTCATTGATAGAAAAATACACTTGCGCAATTGCACAACAATTTTTATCGAGTCAATTGTTTACTGCACGAAATGCGAGACGTTACTGTCTCGGCTGTAACTCCTTCTAATGCATTTTGCGTCCTCATTCGCGTTTCAGTATTTATTGCTGTGAATCAGAACCCGGGGTTTCTTGATTATTGATGCGAAACTATCTGGCATAGAAATGAGAGTGAACCCGCGTGGAATCCATTTCCTGTTCGCATTGCGCAAGGAAATATGTGGTACCGTGGTGATACGACCGCCACTGGCGTTCGAATTTGTAATGAGGAAAAAACCGCCGAAGTGAGACCAGGTTTTGTCGATCGACAAACAAATTTTTCGACCGAATAACCAATATTGAAGAATCAACAAAAGACACAATATTCTTTCTAGTGGTTTTGACGTTTGTCGGCAAAACCTAGAGTCCTCTGTCATACGACGATGCCTGGTTGGCTTTTAGGACTAAACAAAGAGTAGGCGACGGAGGTCGACTTTCTCTGCGAAAAAGAGAGACTTAAGCCCGAACACGTCGTGATTCTAGTTTCCAAACGGTGGTTCCAAATATAAACCGTTGTCATCAAAAATATTGAAACTCTATTGGTAAATGTAAACTTGAAGGTTCTACCCCAATGTTGAGCATCGCTCTGGTGCACTTTTCGAACTAGTGCAACCTCTACCCTACTACAGAAGGGTTGGAGACTAGACCCCTTCCAGCCATCACTGCATCCATTTTTCATGGTAATTCGATATGAAGCGCATGGCTTCGCGATGCAAAAAATCGGCAGATTGCCAAAGGCATCACATTCTAGGCTCAAGCAAAACTCGAAAGTACGAAATTGTAGGTGTTTTTGAGTTTCAGGAAATCGGAAGCTATGTGTGGCCAATAACCGCCAACAATTTGCTTCAGCCTTCGTTTTTACTCCAAGTATTGTGAAGAACTAATAATTTACGCTAGTGGACTATGTAAAGACAGCAGGAGGATGACTGAAAGCTTTCTATCACTAGCTATATTGTGAATATTTTAGATTTAGCCATGATTGATCTGCATAATAAGTAAAATAGAAAGAATATAATGACACTGAAAATAGCAAGATACTTCAGCCCAACTTCGTCTGCTGCAGAATATGCTTGTTTCGGGAATGTATCGTAGACGGGCAGTGTTTAAGGCGGGATCGACAAGTTCTAACAGTTCTTCTTATGAAAGTATTGCGTCACTAATCCCTCGCCTAATGGATATTTTCGTGTTACCTATCACATCGCACACTTTGTCTTACGGGAGAATTTTTGCTCTACCTATCTTTCTAGCAATTGCTAGTGATGTCACTATCTCTAGACACGCAGATTACTCCCAGGCCTTTCTCTCACGTAGCCGTGAGTTAACAGTTTTCCTGGAAGTCGTGGAGGTTCTGCTAGAATTAGTAAACTCGCTATTGATTTTTGGAAATTTCCTTTTGAACAATGAAGTGTGAGAAACCCAAAATGGCAGAATACATGGAACATTAGTACAACAAGAACTGCAAAGGAAGGCAGAAATTGGTTTGGTGTTCATATTGTTCCGTCTGTCTGCGGAGAAAATTTTCGAATGATTTTGAACAGTTGGAATATGAAAGTTGAGGTTTTTTAACTGAATTACCGAAAATATGCGCGGACGGTATTCTCTTTCCTATATCAATGTTTATTCATTGAGAAGGGACAAATAAATTTACGTTGCAGCAAATGACATTTCATTTCCCTATAATCGCAGCAATTTATGATCATAAGATATTCTTAAGATTTATTACGTAACTTTTAATTTGAAGGAGAAGAAATGCGAGACCTGAAAATACTTTGATCTATTTTATAAACAATTGACTATACTGTCGAATAATTCTACAGCAGTTCGAGATTTAGTCGTGTTTGCACGCATCGTTCTGTAAAAGTCATCAGCTCAAGTATGAAAAACGTACCATGGTACCCGTTTGTTTTGTAAAAATACACGCAACACTCTCAAGAACTGATAATCAAAGAGTTGAGACTTCACACGAATATAAACGAAATTGGGAATGATTCGAAAGAGGAATGTTTTAAGTAAACTAGACTAATATGAACTTTTTCGAATTCATCTAAATTCGCTTTTATGGCTCGTATAGATCACTGTATATGTATGAACAAGATTAAACGATACCTAACTAGACTTTTTCCAACATTGTGAAAGATCGCTTTCTGTTGAAATTTCTCAACGGCTCTATCGCTTCTCTTGATGTTGGACCGTCAAGTTAAATTTACGGGCAACAGAAGATTATTCAGTTCTAAGAATCCAGGATTCATTTCCTAGTACCTGAAAGTGAAATTTATTTGGAAGAATTGAGATTTTTTATGCATTCCTGAGTTCAAATGTGCTCTAGTAGTCAAGCTATTGACATCTTCATGTCATGCAATCGTTAGAAAACCATTAATGCTTAAATCTGTTTATTAGAGAGTCTATTGAGGAACTAGCCTATTGAAGCAAAATCAATCTGTGTCACAATGTTCCCTGAATCTGTTGATGAGGGAACCATGGAGTGGAGCTCAAACTGGAAAACCCATGACCGAGAGATCGGCAGCGGGTAGGTTTGTTTAATACTAGATATGCATGATGGAAACAAAAACACTGGAAACAGATGGTCGACAGTGTCAGCTTTTACTGACAGAACGACCTTGGTGGAAGAATGGGTGCTTAAAGTGTATACAGGGCTTGCATTACTGTAAGAGTAAATGAAGTACAAGTGAAAGTCGTGTCTAAAGTAAAATCGTGGAATATCCAGGATTTAGGATAAATCATAGAAAGTTCAGATTCAAATGTATCCGCAGGAAACAAGGTCGTTTCGATCGTCAAATGTAGAAATTAAGGGAAGAGAAATTGATAGGAGAACATAAAACGATGCTGAATGAAAGGAATAAAAGGGAAAAAGAAGATAATTGAAAGGAATTGTTTGGAAAAGGGGGAAAAAGGAAAACCGGAGAAATAGTGTTTCAGTTGAGCAGCGAATTAATGCTTCATGAAATAGATTTCAGAATCTTCCAGTAATTTTGTTTCTGCGATACGATTTTTGAAAAACTATTTGTTCAAATCTTCACTAATCTCAGTTGATTTATTGATCGTCTAAATTTGGTTCTTGAAATTAGTAGGAGAAAATTTTATGATCCGTGCCAATCGTCCCACCTCTTGCAGACTCCATTTTTTAAAACAAATTGAATACGTACACATCTCTTTATCAACTTCTTACATTCAGATATTGACTATACCAAGGCTATGCTTCCCAACACCTTGAATTTTCATAGCATTTCTATTATTGCTAATGTATCTATCTTGGATTTTATTACTTGTTCGATGTCTTCATGAATTGTTCATTTCATTTTAAGTACTTCAAGTCGATTTTTTCCGGAGGCATGGCTTTTCATATAAATACGGCTTCATGAAAAATTCCTTGAGCTCTTTATTAAGTGCTCAGTTCTTATAATACTTATGCATAACACGGGAACGAATAAAGTGAATGATTGTCAGCGAGCTTAGTTCGCCAGAACAGTTACTTCCACGCAGGCTGATAGAAGTAACTTCAGCTAGAAATAGATACCACTAGTTGTAGATCTAATTGTATAGGGAAACAAAACGAAAAGGATTTACTATATGAGATGCAACGTGTGCATGTGCTTACTTTAGCTACTGTACATTTGAAACTTAGTTGAAGTGAGTAAAATGCGTTTGATCAAATCTTATGGGTGTAGTAGTGATCGCTTTAATCAGTAACAATGCGTACAGTCGTTGCAATAATTTTCTTGGACGAAGTTAAACAAGCGAAACAATATATTTTGACATGTTCAAATTTTTCTAAATATGTAGAAATACTGATCATTCCGAATAGTAGAAGTAAGAGACATTATTATTCGTGATACGTCATTGTCTCTCTTTTTTATTCATCACGAATGAAGTAGATCGTGCAGCAGTATCTACGGTAGGGCTGGTTCTTGAGTCTTCGAACAGACATGACTGTATAGAATTCCACAGCTTATGTCGAATATGGTTAATGTGCCTCTTGAAAGTAATTTCGGTGCTACATATATCACACGTCCGGCACATGAATCGAAAGTATTCAAGATGTTTCTCCGATACGTGATTGTGAGCATCGACTTGACGTGCTTATATATCCATGCATATTCCGCATGCGAAAGGTTTTTCGCCATTCTCCTTGGTACGATAAAATTCTTGAGCTCCAAATGCATAAATGTAATTGAATGTAGCTTTGAAACACAGTTTCGCAGCTATGACACTTATTTAGGGTCGAAACATTGCACAATATTGCCGTTAGTGTCTCTGATAGGATGATAGGTATCCAAGTCAGAGTATTCTTGACCCATCAGTCTGAAAATGTAAATTTATTTCAACGATGAAAACAGCTGGGAGTGCTAGGTGAGTAGAGGCAAAGGCAATTCGTCGTGGGTGTCAAGGTCACCTTTAGTTTGTGAGTCTTGCAAGAAATCTCGCTCGAGTAGAATGTCAACTGCTTCGTTCAGAAGAAAATCAACTAATGTAGAATAGGAGAACTGTAATGATATTGAAACTGAATCAAGCTCTCAGTGTTTTCTTAATGCCCATCGTTTAACTATATGTCTTTCGATTTCAGATAAGATGCAGGTGATAAAACAATATCAGAAACAAGAGAATTTACCGTCGCAACAGTAGTTCAGTACATGTGAT
>JAAUYH010103700.1_pt1 | contig 13262 bp, 14 predicted proteins | sample 7278061 | NCBI WGS metagenome assembly JAAUYH01 (sample SAMN14350203, study PRJNA611818) | marine sediment metagenome | isolation source: surface marine sediment (0.6m) | place: French Polynesia: Moorea | collected 2018-08
GGTAGCGGTAGCGCTGGAAAATCCGGACAAGCATGGAGGGAGCATTTACGAGCTTGGCGGGCCGGAACAGCTTACAATGATGGAGATCAATGAGCGGATTGCCGAGGCCCAGGGTCGGCAGCGGCGATTCCTGGCGATGCCCGACAGCATGTCGGGGCTGTTCGCCGCCATGCCGCTGACCCCGATGAGCCGCGATCAGTGGACTCTCCTCAAGCCGGGCAGCACGGTTTCGGGCGAGCATCGAACCTTTGCCGAGCTCGGCATCGATCCGCGGCCGCTGGGCCTCTTCCTCGACAAATGGATGGAGCGATTCCGCAAGTTTGGGCGCTTCGGCCTCAGCAACGAGCGCGCCAAGGAGCGCGGTCGGGCCGGCTGATCAGAGCGCGGCTTCGTAGAGCTCCAGCAGGTCGGAATAGGCCCGCTCGGCTGCCGGTTCGGCATAGGCCGGACTGTCTGTCACGGTCCAGCCGTGATCTCCTTCGTACACTTCGACCTTGGCTGGACGAGCCGCTCGCCCGGCAGCTTCCGCAAATAGCACTTTGTCGTCCGGGGCTTCGGCATCGTCATCCTGGGCGACAGCAATCAGGAAGCTCGCTTGAGTCTGTCCCAACATGTTGTGCGGACTCTGGGCATCGTCCTCTCGTACAAGCCCACCTCCATGAAAACTGGCTGCGGCCTTGATCCGGTCGGGCACGGCGGCGGCACTCCACACCGTGAAGGGGCCGCCCATGCAATAGCCCTCGGTTCCGATACCTTTGGTCGTATCGACGGGCTCCTGTGCATCGAGCCACTCGACCGCCGTCTTCGCGTCACGCCCGATGGAATCGGCATCGAGTTTGCCTCGCCATGGGCGGACCTTCTGGAATCCGCCATCGGTCGCAAAGGTCGCGAAATCCGCATACTGTTCGCCCGACACGTCGCGATAATAGGGGTTGAGTACGAGCACTGCGAAGCCTTCGCCCGCCAGCCTGCGGGCCATATTGCGTTTGCTTTCGCGAAGCGATGCGATGTCGGGCCAGAAGATGACGCCGGGATGCTTGCCGTCAGTTGGGTGAACGAAGAACGCATCCATGGTTCCATCAGCGGTTTCAAAGCTGACGGCGCTTTCCATAAGAGCAGGTGGCGGTGAAGACTCGCTGTCCTCCGACATCGCTTCTCCGGGAGCGCAGGCCGCAACCGCAGCTATCCCCGTAAGCGCTCCGAATTGGCGGCGCGAGATCGAGTCTCGCGCCCACTCTTTCAGCTTGGCTTCATCGCACACTGCGCGTCTCCTCGTCTTCCGAATAGTTTCCTATCGAGCCGAGCAGACCCGCCAGAATTAGTTCCTTGTGCCGCTTTCCAGCCGATGCACCGCCCATTCGGGCGTACCGATGCGCTTCTCATCGACCTGAGGGTGCGCCTCAAGCCACTTGAGGGCCGCATCGGCATCACCTTCGATCGCATCCGCATTTCCGCTATCGCGATCAAGCACGAGCACCGCATAGCCTTGTTTGGCGAGACGCCGCGCCATGTTCCGGCTGCCTTGGCCCAGGGCTTCTCCCTTGCGCCAGGAAATCACTGCGGGATGCCTGCCTTTGGCCGGCTGGATAAAGAACCCCGCAACCACGCCATTCGCTCGCGAAACACTGACAGACTTTTCGACGAGATCCGCGATTCCTGCCGAACCGGCAGCATGCGCAACCCCCGGAGTTGCGGCTGCAACTGCAGCCACACCGGTAACCGCTCCGAACTGGCGCCGTGACAGCGCCCTGTCAGAACCGCTTTCCTGAATTGCCTTTTCGTTCATCCTGCACTCCCCTGTGAACGCGCCCTGATCGATTCATAAACCTATTTCCAAGCAATGGACAAGCGCGGATCGGCAAGGCAACATGTGCAAAAGGGAGAGGAATTCAATGCATATCAAGGGATGGGCGCTGCCTGCGGCGTTGCTGGCTGTGCTTGGTCTTGCAGGATGCGGAGACCTGTTAGGCTCTGAAGACCGCGGTGTTGATGCCACAGCGCTGATCAATGCAGACGCGGACGAGGCCAACTGGATCACCCACGGCCGGACCTATTCGGAGCAGCGGTTTTCGCCACTCGATCAAGTCAATGCGGAGACTGTCGGAGATCTCGGACTCACCTGGTTTGCCGACATGGACACGGCACGCGGGCAGGAAGCGACACCGCTGGTGATCGACGGCAAGCTCTACCTCACCACGGCATGGAGCAAAGTAAAGGCCTTTGATGCGGCGACCGGAGAAACGCTGTGGGAGTACGATCCCGAAGTACCCGGAGAGACCGCAGTCAAGGCATGTTGCGATGTCGTCAATCGCGGCCTCGCTGCATGGGGGGACAGTCTGTTCCTCGGAACACTCGACGGAAGGCTCGTGTCGCTCGACCGTGAAAGTGGTGCGGTGAACTGGGAGAAGGTCACCGTCGATCAAGCTCAAGCCTATACCGTCACTGGCGCTCCGCGAGTAATCGACGGCAAGATCATCATCGGCAATGGCGGCGCCGAATTCGGCGTGCGCGGCTACGTCGCCGCATATGACGCATCGAGCGGCGACGAACTCTGGCGCTTCTACACCGTACCCGAAGGGAACGAAGACGAAAGTTCGCCGGACTACCTCAAGGCGGCTGCCGCCACCTGGAATTCCGATGTGCTCGCCGGATCAGATGCGATCGGCGGCGGTGGCACGGTGTGGGATTCCATGGCCTACGATCCAGACCTCGATCTGCTCTATATCGGTGTCGGCAACGGCTCCCCGTGGAACCGCGCCTATCGTTCACCGGGAGAAGACGGGACCGGTGAAGGAGACAATCTCTACCTTTCGAGTATTGTCGCGATCCGGCCCAAAACTGGCGAATATGTCTGGCACTACCAGACCACGCCGGGTGAGACCTGGGACTACACCGCTACGCAGCACATGATCCTTGCTGATATGGAGATCGACGGAACCCGGCGGCAGGTCATCATGCAGGCGCCGAAGAACGGTTTCTTCTACGTGCTCGACCGGGCTACGGGCGAATTCATCAGCGCGGAGAGCTACATTCCGCAGAACTGGGCTGAAGGAATCGACGAAAACGGTCGGCCGATCTTCAATCCCGAAACCCGGATCGACGAGACCGGGCAACCCGCGCTGGTAATGCCTGGACCGTTGGGCGGTCACAACTGGCACCCGATGGCGTTTCATCCGGGTGAAGGATTGGTCTACATTCCGGCCTTCGAAGCGGCGACAGTCTATGCCCCGGAAGCCAACTGGAAACCCGATCCCGCGCGGGGCTTCAATGTCGGTTTCGATCTTGGCGCCGGCGATCTGCCCCCCGATCTTGGATTCCGCCGCGAAGTCTATGGGTCCGTCAAAGGAAAATTGATGGCTTGGGATCCGGTCGCACAGGAAGAGCGCTGGACAGTCGAGTTTGCCGGTCCGTGGAACGGGGGGTTGCTGGCCACCGGCGGCGGGCTGGTGTTCCAGGGCAATTCTTCGAGCGAGTTTGCAGCCTACGATGCCGCTTCAGGCAACAAGGTTTGGAGCTTTGGGGCACAAACAGGAATTGTCGCTCCGCCGATCACCTACACCGTCGATGGCGAGCAGTATGTCGCGGTGCTGGCCGGCTGGGGCGGTGCCTATGCGATTACCGCAGATGGTGGCCTCATCGAAAGCCAGGCGCCGGTTCGCAACATCTCACGTCTCTTGGTGTTCAAGCTTGGCGGCGAGGCTGAACTTCCTCCGGAACCGGAACTTGCGAGCCTCCCGCTCGACCCGCCACCGAGCCGGGCCTCGGCCGAGACGATCGCGCTCGGTAAAGGCAAGTACGCTCGTTACTGCGCGGTGTGCCATGCGCCGGGTGCGGTGGGCTCGACCTTGCTGCCCGATCTGAGGCGATCGGGCGCGTTGGGCAATCGCCAGACGTGGCAGGCTGTCGTGCATGACGGGATCTTGAAGGATAACGGCATGGTTGCCTTCGAAGGATCGCTTACCAAAGACGAGATCGAAGCAATCCGCGCCTACGTGATCCAGCGGGCGAATGAAGACAAGGCGATCGAAGGCGGAGGGCAGGTAGCCCGGCGCTAGGCCCGAAACACGACCGTACGACTGCCGTTGAGGAGGACGCGCTCTTCGACGAATAGTCGAACCGCTTCCGCCAGAACGCGGCGTTCGATATCGCGACCTTTGCGCACCAGATCAGATGGGCTGTCGGCATGACTTATGCGTTCGACATCCTGATGGATGATTGGGCCTTCATCCAGTTCGGCCGTCACGAAATGCGCTGTGGCCCCGATGATCTTGACCCCGCGCTCATGGGCTTGATGATACGGCCTTGCACCTTTGAAGCCGGGCAGGAAGCTATGATGGATGTTGATGCAGCGCCCGGCGAAATGGGCTGATTGCTCGTCCGAAAAGATCTGCATGTAGCGCGCCAGAACGATCAATTCCGCTTGGGTAGCCTCGGCGATTCGTCGCAATTCGCCTTCAGCATCGGACTTCGTTCCAGGCGTGACCGGCACATGATGAAAAGGTATCTCGCCGATCTCGGTGCGGATTGCGGATTCGCGCGGATGGTTTGAAACGATTGCGACCGGATCGATGTTCAGCTCGCCAGTGCGCCAGCGATACAGCAAGTCGACGAGGCAATGATCGGCCTTGCTGACCATGATCAGGACCCTGCGCGGCCGATCGCGCAGGCTAAGCTTCCAACGCATGCCAAGCTCTTCGGCGAAGGAAGCGAAGTCAGCACGCAGAGCTTCTCGAGAAGCTCCATCCGGGTCGAACTCGACCCGCATGTAGAAGCGGTCTTCGCCTTCGCCATTGCAGCGATCGTTGAATTGTTGCGCTTCGAGGATGTTGCAGCCGCGCTCAAACAGAAACGCCGTCACTCGTGCGGTTATGCCGGGACGATCGCCGCAGCCGAGCGTGAGAATCAGGGGTTCGGCCATGTCAGCGTCCATTGGGCGCGCGCACGCGCTCGTTCATCAGCGGAGCATCGATCTCGGCCACGACTTCCTCCTGCGTCATCACCTTGGCGGATTGTCCCACCATCTGCGATCCGTTTCCGACTGCCCAGTCAATCACCACGCGGTGCGGCGTCTTGGAAACTCAGTCATGGCCGGGGCGATTAGGCTGGTCAGTCGCCATAGGCAATGCGGACCTCGCCCGCGGATTGGGCAGCGAGACGTCGTGCTCGGTCGGTGTCGTATCCGGTCGAGAGGGCGACCCCCATGCGCCGATAGGGCCGGGTGGCAGGCTTGCCGAATATCCGGATGTCGACATTGTCGTCGACGGCAAGCGCATCCGCCAGACCTGCGAATGCAATGTCCGTACTGTCGCGATCGGCGAGGATCACCGCCGAAGCCGAAGGCCTTGCTGCAATCTCCGCCGGGACGGGCAAGCCCAATATCGCGCGCGCATGCAAGTCGAACTCGGTCAGGTCCTGTGAGGCCAGAGTGACCATACCGGTATCATGTGGACGAGGTGACAGCTCGGAAAAGATCACCTCTTCGCCCTTCACGAAGAACTCGACGCCGTAGAGGCCCCAGCCATTGCCCTCACCTTGCAGGGCCTCGACAATTTTCGCCGCCATGGCCTGCGCTTCGGACAATGCTGAAGAGGACATTGCTGTAGGCTGCCAGCTTTCCTGATAGTCGCCGCGCTCTTGCCTGTGACCGATCGGCGGGCAGAAAGTGATGCCGTCACGGTGGCTGACGGTTAGCAGTGTTATTTCATAGTCGAAGTCGACAAACTGCTCGACAATCACTCGCGCCCGGTCGCCGCGCATTTGCTGGTTGGCAAAGGCCCAGGCCGCTTGGAGTTCCTTGCCGCTTGCGACTTTGCTTTGACCCTTGCCGGAAGAAGACATCACAGGCTTCATCACGCAAGGAAAACCGGTGTATTCCGCCGCCTCGCGAACCTGCTCCAGCGTTTCGGCGTAGCGATATCGCGACGTCACCAATCCCAGTTCTTCCGCGGCCAGATCGCGGATCGCGTCGCGGTTCATGGTGAGTTGTGCCGCGCGCGCAGAAGGAACGACATTGAATCCGGCTGCTTCGAACTCGACGAGAACCTCGGTTCGAATTGCTTCTATCTCGGGCACAATGAAATCAGGCCGGTGTTTCAGGACCGCGGCGCGCAATGCTTCCCCGTCGAGCATGGAGAACACCTCGCATTCGTCGGCCATTTGCATGGCGGGGGCGTCGCTATAGGCATCGCAGGCGATCACGCGCGCTCCCAGCCGCTTGGAGGATATCACAAATTCTCGGCCAAGCTCGCCCGCGCCCAGCAGCATGATCGTTGCAATATGTGTCATGCGGCCGTCCTAGCGGGGGCCGTTGGCAACTCCAAGCTGGGGATTGGTGGCGCGCGTTCGTCCACCATCGGGGGCCGAAAGCCGCCTGGCCCTACCCACCTGCATTCCGCCGCCGGCACGTGCCATCACCAGCGCCAGTTCCGCCTGACGAAGTGTCCAATCAACCGTGCATTCAATGCCAGCAATCCCGGCGCTGGCGGACAATTTTGGCGAGTTTCCGGACGACCCCACGGTCAAGCTGGCGAACGTCCGCAGCACATCACTGGCCCATTCATTGGCGGACGGTATCGTCATGTCCGGAAGGATCACGACAAATCGTTCTTCGTCGAGTTGTGCGAGTTCCTGTCCCGGCAAAACCATCGCTTCGAGAAACTTCGCGAGACCCCATTGAACTTCGTCGGCCGCGCGCTGCCCGTACTGCATAAACAGGGCGCGCATTCGGTCGACAGCAAAGACAGCCACGGTATGCTGGCAGCCGGAGGCGAGATGGCGCTTCAGACTGGCACAAAAGGCGTGTCTGTTGGCAAGCCCTGTCAGCGGATCGGTAAGAACCGAAGCGTGCAGCTCTCCCTCCAGAGAGCGCAAATGCTGGACCGAGCGCATCAAGCCAATGGCGCCGCCCGGATTGCCTTCTTCGTCGGCGAATGGCCTTAGACTTAGCGCATACCAACTCGGAGTATGACATGACTCGTCTTCGTCCAGCAGAGGATGCCCGACCGCCGGAAACTCCACCCAACCCCCCAAAGCACGTCCTTCCAGGATCGATCTGGCATAGCTGCAGACGTCATCGGCATGACTGCGTTCCGCAAGATCGGCAATATGTGGAGAGAGCAACAGCAGCGACAGATCAATTCCAAGCCCGGCAAAGTTTTCCGAAGCGTGAATGATGAAGCCCTGTTCATCCAGTTTTAGTACGATATCGCCTGCCGACTCTTCCAGCAAGCCGTGCAGAATTGTGCCTTCTGCAGCACTCAGACCCATTTTCATGCCGATTCGCCCCCGGCTTTATTGTTTGCCCCAGATGATCCGACATGGGACGGCATTTAAGTAAAACTAACTGATAATCTTTAAACTTGAGAAATTCCCCAATCTCTCAATACTTATAAACCCAATCGTTAGTTCTGTAAGTTTACACCGCCTAACTCGAATCAACTATGAAAATTGTTTACCATAGTTTTTGAATTGTGGAACGCTTGTATAGGTATTTTTTACTAGAGGCTTCTCAGACCTCAATCATGATACGTATTTTCTGAGGCGCCGTTCCGCAAACCGTTGCAATACGTATGCGGCATTCCTCGATCACCGCTGCCATCTCCCCGGTCGGAGTTGCTTCGCCCAATTCATCCGGGGTCACGCCCATCACCTGAGCGATCGCCTCCATTCGGTCTGGAACAGGGCGAGCCTTGCCCTTTTCCCAAGCCCAGACGGTCGGCTTGCTGACGCCCAAGGCATCAGCGACTTGCGCGAGCGTCATCCCGCGTTCCCGGCGTAGCCGGTTGAGCTTGGAGCCAAAAGGCTCGATTGGAGTCCTTTCAAAGGGCGAAGCGTCTGCATCCGCGGTCGGCCTCGCGCCCGGTACTTGCGCGACATCTGCACGCAATTGGGTGGCGGCGAGCACTCCCTCGCCAAGCGCCACCGCGAAAGCACAACCGTATAGATTGCCGCTGACCCATACGATCTCGGCATCGACCCTTCCAATCTCGGGCAGCTCTATGGCGAGCTTTTCGCCTTCGCCGAGCGGCAGGTCGGTTTCCAGCAACAGTCCGGCTGCCGAGATGTTGTGAATTGTCACGTTGGCTTCCAGACCGCCGGGTAGCACACCGCTGGTTTCGAGCTGCAAGGCGCGGCGGGGCTGCTTGCGCTGACTGCTGCCGGGAGCAGCGGGATCTAGGTGTGCTTTGAGCGCCATGGCTTCGTCTCCTCGATGGAGAATCGAAGCTTGGCGGATATAGTTAAGACAAGGTTATCGCCTATCCCTAACGCCGACGGGCCGATGCCGTGGACGCGACGAAGCGTCAGACAGGTTCGTCGACGGCGTCTAACCCATAGGCCGTATGCAGGACCCGGACGGCCAATTCGGTCTCGTCCTCATCGATAAGGACGCTGACTTTGATCTCCGACGTAGAGATTGCCTGGATGTTGATGCCGCGGTCCGACAAGGCTCGAAACATGTTGCTTGCAACCCCGGCATGGCTCTTCATGCCGACACCGACCACGCTGATTTTCGCAATCTGGCTGTCGGTAATGATCCGGTTGAAGCCGATGTCGTCGCGGCGGTCTTCCAACAATGCCTGCGCCCGGGCCAAGTCGGCCTGAGGCACAGTAAAGGTCACGTCGGTCTCGCCCTTGTCGCGCCCGACATTCTGGATGATCATGTCGACATTGATGCTCGCTTCGGCAAGCGGCTCGAAGATATGCGCCACTGCCCCCGGCTTGTCCGGCACCCGGGTGAGGATGATCTTGGCTTCGTTCTTGTCGTGCGCGATCCCGGTCACAAGCTGGCGTTCCATCTGGCCCTTCTCCACCATTTCATCCATCTCTTCGTCCGACACTATCAGTGTGCCGGGCAATTCGTCGGCCGCGATCGCATCGTCTCCGACAAAGCTGGAGAGGACCTGGATCCGCACACCTTCCTTCATCGCGAGCCCAACCGAACGAGTTTGAAGCACCTTGGCTCCGACGCTCGCCAGTTCGAGCATCTCTTCGTAGGTCACGGCCTTGAGCTTGCGTGCCTTCGCGACGATACGCGGGTCGGTCGTGTAGACTCCGTCGACATCGGTGTAGATATCGCAGCGATCCGCCCTCACCGCCGCTGCTACGGCGACGGCTGAGGTGTCGGACCCGCCGCGGCCCATCGTCGTGATGCGCCCCTCAACGCTGACCCCCTGAAAGCCGGGAACGACGGCGATCTCACCCGCTTCGAGCCCCGCGAGCATTTCCGGCGCATCGATGGTCTCCACTCGCGCCTTGGCATGCGCCTCGATCGTTTTGACGGGCAGCTGCCAACCCAGCCAGCTGCGTGCCTTGCAACCAAGAGATTGGAGTGTGAGGGCAAGCAGTCCGCTGGTGACCTGCTCACCACTCGAAACCACGACATCGTACTCGGCCGGATCGTAAAGCGCGTTCGCTTCGCGACAGAAATTGACAAGGCGATCAGTTTCGCCCGCCATCGCACTCACCACCACGGCCACTTCGTTTCCACCTGCAGCCTGCTTGCGCACAATATTGGCAACGCGGCGAATCCGCTCGGTCCCCGCCATCGAGGTACCGCCAAATTTCATCACGATCCGGGCCAAGGCGATTTAGCTCCTGCTGGTGAGTGGGGCTCTGGTTTGAACCTTGGGGCGCTGCTAACGATGCGGCATGGGAAACGCAAACGTATCAAGTGCAACCATCCGCCCGGAAGAAGCGGAGCACTTCGCCTCGCTTGCGCGTGACTGGTGGAACCCCAAGGGCAAGATGGCGAGCCTGCATCAGGTCAATCCAGTGCGGCTCGCCTTCATTCGAGGTGCGATCGATGCGCATTGGGGCACCGATCGGCAATCCACCACGCCGCTTGTCGGCAAGGCCGCACTCGATATCGGATGCGGTGCCGGACTCCTGTGCGAGCCGCTCGCCCGTCTCGGGGCGGACGTAACGGGAGTCGATGCAGCGGTCGAAAATGCCTCGATCGCAAGCGCGCACGCGGATGCAGCGGGGCTCGACATCCGATATATGGCTGGCGAAGTTGCCAGTCTCGACATCGGCACTTTCGATCTCGTGACCTGCGTAGAGGTGATCGAGCACGTTGCCGACAAGCACGCTTTCCTCGCGGATGTCGTGTCCCGGTTGGCACCCGGCGGGCTGTTGGTGATGTCCACCCCAAATCGCACCGCCGCCTCGCGCCTGCTTCTGGTCGGGGCCGCAGAAGCGATCGGATACGTCCCGCGCGGCACCCACAATTGGGCCGACTTCATTACGCCTGACGAGCTCGAAGGCATGCTCGCCGATGAGGAGCTCGCAGTCACCGAACGACGCGGCATCGGGTTCCGTCCCGGCAAAGGGTTGCACTTGTCCGACGATGAATCCTTGAACTACATTTTGAGCGCCCGGCACGCCTAGTCACGTTACAATATTTGCGCCGACTGTTCTGGAGTGGGCACCCAGCATGTCTCGCGCTGGCCGAACAACCGGTAGCGATTGCGAGCGATGACGCGATAGACGCCATCGCGAACGAACCTTGGTACCGCCCGTGCGATCCCGGCGATGCGCCATGGCCAACCCAGCCCTTCCCAAATCCTTATGGCCGCATCACTGTTGAGGTGAACGCGCCCGGCCTCAAACACGGCAAAGCTCATCGGGTCCTCGGGATCGAGACCGGCGCTCCGCATCAATTCCGCACCCACCTCGCCTTGCATCGGCGCCAGCCGAAAATACGCCTTGCGATCGCGCTTGAGGACGAATTTCGCGTTGGCCGAACACAGCACGCACATCCCGTCAAACACGATTATCGGGTGGTCGCGCGAGATTGCCATTGCAAGCTCGGCGACTATTCGCCTTCGCCCACCAGTCCGACGAATTCGCGAACATTGTCGACGAAGAATCCGTCCGCGCCGCTCGCGATCGCAGCGTTCCACAACATCCGCCATTTGCCGTCAGCCGCCGCTCCGCCATCGTTCTGGAGCGCCGCCGGCAGGAAACCGTTTTCCTTTCGCAAGGTCCAGGGATGGATTTTCAGCCCGGCGGCGTGCGCATTGGCCACAAGGCCAGTCGGTTGCATCGTGCCCGGATCGAGCACGTGGCCGAGCCAGGGCCCCACACCGTCGGCATAGGTGGCGATCTCCGCCAACCCGGTCGGCGTGATCATGTCGGACCAGCGCAGTTCGGGTTCATCGAACGGCCCACCTTCGGGCGCAATCAGCAGCACCAGCTTGCTATCGATCAGCCGATCGAGCCGTTGCAGCGGTCCGACCTCGAACACCTGGATGAAGACCCGTTCATCCGCACCGTCGAGATCCAGCCTTTGCAGTTCGGTCACGAGAAGATCGACCGTATCGATCCCTTCTTCCTGCAGCAGCCAAGTCGGGATCTTGAGCTCCGGATAGAGCCCGATGGCCCTCCCCGTTTCGGCTTCCTTGGCCCGGACCAGCTTCACGATCTCATCCAGTGTCGGGACCTGATAGAGGCCGTCGTACCGCGCATTCGCAGGCCGCGCGCTCGGCACGCGTTCCTTGGCTCGAAGGCTGCGGATCTCCGCCAACGTAAAGTCCTCGGCGAACCAGCCGGCAACACGCCGTTCTCCAATGACCTTCTCGCGTCGGCGATCCTCGAACTCCTCGCGAGAAGCGACATCCGTCGTCCCCGACAGTTCCGTCTCGTGACGCGCAATGAGCACCAAATCCTTGGTCACGACCAGGTCCGGTTCGACGTAATCGGCGCCCCGATCGATCGCCAGCTCATAGGCAGCGAGCGTGTGCTCGGGACGCTCGCCCGATGCACCGCGATGCGCGATGATCAGCGGCCTGCCGTCCCCGTCCGTTTCGGCCTGGGCGGCGATCGGAGTGGCCAGCGCGAGTGTGCCAAAGGCCATCAGGAGAAAATTGCGGACCATTCGTTTTCCTTGAAACCCACAAGCGTGCCGCCGGAGTGAACCACCACCGGGCGCTTGATCATGGAGGTGTGCTCTTGCAGCAATGTGACAGCCTTTGTCTCGTCGATGTCGGCCTTGTCGGCATCGGAGAGCTTGCGAAAGGTCGTGCCGCGCCGGTTGAGCACGACATCGACACCTTGGTCCGCGATCCATTCCGCGAGGTTGGCCGGATCGACGCCTTCCTTCTTGAAATCGTGAAACGCGTATTCGAGCTCGCGCGCTTCGAGCCATTTGCGTGCCTTCTTGACGGTGTCGCAATTGGGAATGCCGTAGAGGTGGATCGTCACGGGCTACATCCTGTTACCTGGAGAGACATGGACCGCATGTTACACGGTCCAGGAACACGTTTTTCGGCCACAGACCGCCCCAATCCGAACTGTTCTGAGAAGGTCGCCGAGCGTTGCATGCGCTCCATCTAGCGACTGATTGGCCAGTAGGACAGATGCGCTTACGCGATTGCCACGATCCCGGATGATCGTCGTAATCGTCTCCTCGTCGCAAGCCAGACTCGGCCGGTCGCATTGGTTAACGGTTTCTAGAGTGTTTTCGCGTATCGCGGCACAGTGAATGGAGCCATTATGCCAAAGATAGCACGAAACTTCCTGGCCGCGCTTGCGGCAAGTGGTCTTGTCCTGACGCCGGTTGCGGCGCAAGCCAACACCCGTGCGGGTGACAGCGCTGCGTTCTACACCAGCTCGCAGGTTCAACCTGGGCTGGGACGTTCGGCCGACGGCGAAGGCGTCGTGGGTGAGAGCGGCGACATCATCGCGCTTATCCTGGTCGGTCTTTGGGCGACAGGAATCCTCGTGATCGTGGCCGACATCGGTGACGACGACAACGACAACCAATCTCCCGGCGCCAACTAAAGCACCCTCGTTCCCAGATGCGCGTTGGCGATAGCGACTGCCAATGCGTCTGCAGCGTCCGCTCCCGATATCTCCGCTCCCGGTAGCAGGATTTTGAGCATGGCTTGAACCTGCTCCTTCTCGGCCGCGCCGGTGCCAACCACTGCTTTCTTGACCGCGCGCGCGGCATGTTCCTCGACCGGCAAACCGACCGCGCCGCAAGTTGCGAGCACCGCACCGCGTGCTTGAGCCAGCTTGAGAGTCGATTGCGGATTCTTGTTGACGAAGACTTCTTCGCAAGCAGCCCGCTCGGGTCGATGCTGCGCGATCACTCCGGCGATCATCCGGTGCAGATCGGCCAGACGCTCCGCCATCGGCGCGCGCGGCGAGGTCTTGACTTCGCCATTGGCGAGATGCGTGATCCGCGAGCCTTCCGCCTTGATCACGCCCCATCCGGTGCAGCTGAGAGAAGGATCAAGGCCGAGGATGATCATACTAGGAAA
>JAAUYH010185534.1_pt1 | contig 13261 bp, 7 predicted proteins | sample 7278061 | NCBI WGS metagenome assembly JAAUYH01 (sample SAMN14350203, study PRJNA611818) | marine sediment metagenome | isolation source: surface marine sediment (0.6m) | place: French Polynesia: Moorea | collected 2018-08
AATCCGTGCTGATCGACCATGAACGTGGGCGGCAGCAAGCGACTCAAGATGGCGATGACCATGCGCATTTCGGGATCTGTGCCCGCTGGCCGCTCGCTCACCGATCGCACGGCGGTGCCGGCGAGCATGGCGTCGATTCGCGCCATCTCTGCCGCCGCCGCCGCCGATAAATCCCGAGAATCCCCGGAAGGTAGAGGCATGTCGAGCAATGCCAGCGCTCGTTTCCCCGCGTCAATGGCGTCCACTTGACGCGCACCGGCATGGAGATTGACCAGCAGCAAATACAACTCACACTGCTGCAGCGGATCGTCCACGTGGGCCAGAGCCTGCTCAAGCACCGCAACCCCGCGATCGATCTCGCCGCGGAGGTACAGGGATTCGCCCAGCGTCCGCGCAATGCGAAACGCCAGCGCCGGATCACGTTGGTGCCCGTCTGGGCCCAACCATCGCAGAGCGGCCCGCAAATAGTTCACGGCCGTGGCATAGGCCGTCGACGACTTGGCCCGCATCCCGGCAGTGCAATTGATTTCGGCATAGCGATAGCGCTCTGCCGGATCTGTGACTAAGGGCGCAGCCCCCAAGGGCTCGGCCAGATTGACATGGTCGGCGACGGCAAACAGACTCTCGCCACTGTCGGCGGCGCTATCGGTCGAGAGTCGTGCCAGCAACAGGCGCCCGATGGGCAAATGCAGACGCGGACGATCTGCCTCGGCAATGGAGTGATAGGCCGCCTGCTGAATATGGTCGTGATTGAAGCGATCACACACCTCCATGGGCGTATGGGGGGGTTGGGCGCCTTGAGGTTTTGCGCCCGCCGCCGCTGTCTCCCCTCGCTGGTGCTGTACCGCGCCATGGGGCGATGGTGCAGCCGGCGCGACGAGATTGACCACCAGCTCATGGGTATGATCCACTGGGTGAATCAGTCCCATTTCCACCGCTGGCCAGATCGCTTTGGCGCAAACCGACAGCGGTTCCCCCATCACGTCGGCGATCACCTGAAGGTCAAAGCGCTTGCCCATACACGCGCCGGCCTGCAAGATCTTCTGCGCTTTTTCGGGCAAGTCACTGAGCCGCTCGGCCAGGAGCGAAGCTACATTCACGGCCACACCGTGATGGGCAATGTCGCCCACATCCCAGCGCCATTGCCGTGTGTTGTTATCAAAGGCGATGAGCCCCTCTTGGCACCAAGTACGCACGAGCTCGATGACAAAAAACGGATTGCCGGCAGCGTTATTGCACACAGTTTCTGCCAGCGTTGCAACATCTGCCGTATCGATGCTGAGAATATCCGCGATCATGTGCGCCACATCCTGCACCGTCAGCGGGGCGAGGCGCACGCGTCTGAGCGCCGACGCTCGCTCGAGCGCGTGCATGAGCTCGCTGAGCGGATGGGCCTCGTCGACTTCCTCCGCGCGGTACGAGCCCACGAAGAGCAGACCGCCGATATCGCCGTCTTGGAGCACCTCGGCCAAAAGACCCAGACTGCCGCTGTCGGCCCATTGCAGGTCGTCGATAAAGAGTACCAGCGGCTCTTCATCTCGACTCAGCGCAGATAAGAACTGCTTGCATGTCTGGAGAAATCGCCGCTGCTCTTCCAGGGGGCCGAGTGCGGGCACTGCCGCCGGCTGGCCGAGCACGTGGATAAGGGTTGGAATGACGTCGCATACCACCTGGGCATTGTCGCCGACGGCCTGGCGCAGGCGCTCGCGCCACCGGCTTAGCTCCTGCGTGGGTAAAGTGAGAATGTATTTGAGATGACTCTCAATCGCCGCAACCAGGGCTTGATAGGGAATATTGCGCTGTATCTGATCGAATTTGCCGACCGCGTAATGGCCGCCAGCAACCAGCACCGGCAGCTTGAGCTCTCCCACCAGAGCCGATTTACCGATGCCTGAGGGGCCACTCACAAGCACCGCCTCGCAGGTGCCACCAGCGCCCACGCGGGCAAACGCGGCTGTGAGTGCTTCGAGCTCTGCCCGGCGCCCGTACAACTTCTGCGGCAGCACAAAGCGGCCCGTGGTCTCGCTCATCGTTGCGGTTTGCATGATGCGCCGAGCCCGCCATTGCTCGCGGTAGGCGCTGAGCTCGGCACCGACCAGTCCGGCGCTGCGCGGCCGATCCTCGGGTCGTTTGGCCAAAAGCCGCGCAATCAGGTTCGACAGTGGCTCGGGAACCTCGGGCAAGAGCGCGTGCAGACAGGGCGGGGCCTTGGCCAAGTGACTGTGCACATAACCGGCCAAGTCGGGGGCCGCGAACGGGGGCTCACCCCATAAGAGCTCAAATAGCGTAATGCCGAGCGAGTACAAATCCGTGCGCGCTTCGACCGCGCGGTTGATACGGCCGGTCTGCTCCGGGGCCATGTATTCGGGCGTGCCCTGCAGGCGATCGCGATGGAGGGGTTGATGCGGTGCGTCGACCAAGTCTTGGTCGACACCGGGGTTGGCGCTCACTTGCGTATGGCCAAGACGGCTCGATATGCCAAAATCGATCAGGCATAGATGTTCTTGTGCCGCCCGCCATAGAATATTACTGGGGTTGATATCTCGGTGCAGGATGCTTTTCTGGTGCAGATATGCGAGCACGGCCGATAACTGCACACCGATGTCGAGCACAGTGGCGATATCGTAGCGACTGCGCTGGCGCAGATGATGGCGCAGACTGTGGGCACCGATGTCTTCGAGCACCAGAACCGGACTGCCTTGATAGGTGATGAGCTCGTGAGCCCGGATAATGCCGAGAGTCTGCAATCGCGACAACAATCCGTATTCGTGCCGAATTTGCGCACAGTGCAAGAGCGATGGTGAGGCCGTCGTTGGCATTTTGAGAACCGCCGGGGTGTCATCCCAATGGCGTACAGCGCGTACAACCGTGGTCTTGGTAGAGCAGTATATGACCTCCTTCACGGTATAGCCGGCGATGTCATCTTCGATCGCCCTGCAGAGATCGATGACTTCTTTCGGCATATGATTGGCAACGCTCGGTGCGAAACCCACATCAGATACACTATGCCCCCTCATGGCAGTCTCCTATGTTGCTGAGGCCCGAACATTATAGCCGGGTGCGTGAGCAAACGGCGTATAACCGACCGACGTTGTGGGTAACCGCTCGTGCGCTGTGGCTGGCGTGCTGCTGGCCGCAGCGCGCAGGGGCACACCGTGGCATCATGTGTCCGTCTGGCTGCCGCGATGCGGGCGGTCATGCGAAGGGCAAAGGGCAAAAATGCGCGACGCATTTCGGCGCAGTAGTAGGACTGGCGTCGAGGAGACTGCTGTACGGCGGTGGAGGAGCTATTGCTCGGGATCGACGGCGATGATGGCGCCGACGCGGGCCTCTAGTTCGCGGACTTTTCTCTTTGTCTCTTGTAGCTCTTGCCGCTCTTCAGCGAGCGCTTCTGCCAGCTTGGTCTCAGCCCTCTGGGCTTTGTCCCGGGCTTCTTCGGCCGCTTTTTGGGCCTCCTTGGCCTGTATGGACAGCGCTTCGGCCTGCTGCTTGGCCGCGTTTGCCTGCGCCAGCGAATCTGTTAATTCGACGTTTTTGGCCTCCAGCTCCTGGTTGGCCTCGGCTAGCTTTGCCTCCGACTGCGTGACCTCCGCCTGCTTTTCGTCGACCTGGTTGGCAAATTGTTTCGCTTGCTCTTCGGCGCGCTCTTTGGCCTTGGTTTCGGCAATGAGGTCCTGATACGCCTGCTCGGCACGGGCCTTTTGCGCAAGCGCATTCTGCTCTGCCTGACTGATTTGTACCAGGGCAATGCCGGCTGCAACCACCAGCAGGACCAAAAAGGCCATGGTGCCGGCAACCAACATGCGTTTGCGCTTGGCCGTGCGCGCGGCTAGGACTCGTACTTGCTCAAGAAATTCCCGCTGCACCCGGGGCAAAAGGCCGCGATAGCGCTGTGACCAGGTCGCGGCATCGGTGGCGGCTTCACCGCGCCACAAAAGGCCCACCGGCCGACCCCGCTCGTGCCACTGCCGGGCCGCGGCCGAGAGTTGTTCGATAAAGGGGGCATCTTCTTGGTGCTCGTCGAGCCAATGATTGAGCATTGGCCAACTGTGTAGCAGCGACTCATGCACGATTTCGACCAGAGCGCCGCCGTCGTCGCCGTCGCCGTCACCGTCGCCGTCGCCGCCGTTGTCGTTGTTGGTGTTATTGCGGCCGTTTGCGACCTTGGCAGACACTTGGTCACCGGTATTGGTCACCAGCAGGCGGGCATCGACCAAAATATCGACCACGCGCTGCACCACCTCGGCCTCGTGCCACAGTTGCCGCAGCTCGCTCATCGGCGTAATGGCGCGGGTGCGCTCGGGAGTCACGAGATGGAGAAACATGGCCCGGACCAAGTTTTGCTCTTGCGGCTCAAGGCCGGTGAGCACCGCATTGGCGTGGGTGGCCAGGGCCCCTTCTACGCCACCGAGCTCGCGATAACTGCGCACCGTGAGCAAATGCTCGGCGGGATTGCGCTGCTCCCACAATTTGGTGGCGGCAAATTGCAAAAGCGGCAAGGCGCCGGTTGCATCTTCGAGTTGATCGAGCATCTGATCCACCAGCCACGGCGCCTCAAAGCGATAGCCGGACAACTCGGCTGGTTTGACGATGGCCTCGCGCAAACCGTGACGGTCGGGCTGGACCAAGAAATACAGCCCGCGGTGTAGTTCGGTCATGAATGCGCGATCTTCGGCCACTCGATCGAGAAAATCCGAACGCACTGACAAAAGCACCCGCAGCGGCGACGACACATCGTCGGCCACACTGGTGATGGCACTGCTGAAAGCCAGTCGTTCCTTGACGTCGGGGGTGAGGGTATAGAGCTCCTCGAATTGGTCGATGAAGAGGACGATCTTGCGCTTGTGTTTGCGTGCGCGATCGCGGAGCAGGGCACCGAGATAGCCGGGCTCATTGCTCAGGCGAAAACACAGATCGTGGTGGCGACGCAGATCCTCGGCATGCCAGGTCTCCTCGTCGGAATCATCGCCGAGCAAGGTGGCGATCAAGCGGGTCAGTGTGGCCATGGGCTTGCGCCCCGGACGAATGACAAAGGACTCCCAATCCTCGCCCGAATTCTTCAGCATGGGAATCACGCCAGCGCGGACAAACGAGGACTTGCCCACGCCGGACGGACCGACGATACCGATGAGGGGATATTCCTGCATGCGGGCAAATACGCTGGCGGTATCGAGGGAGCGGCCGAAAAAGCGCGCCGCATCGGCCTCTTGAAAGGCGGCCAAGCCGGCGTAGGGACTGGAGTCCTCGTCGTATTGTCCGCCCTGGGGCCCCGGCAGACAATGGGTCAGCGCCTGCAGGAGAGCGTCGGCACTGGCAATGCGCTCAGACGTATGCTTTTTCAGACACGCATCGATCACGTCGGCGAGGGCATTCGGGATATCGATGGGGGCATCGTGGCCGCTCGGCATCGGCTGCTCAAGGATCGACGTGACGAAGAGCTGCTTGCCGCGCAGGGGATGGAGCGGATGCTTGCCGACCAAGAGTTGATAGAGAATGATGCCGACGGCCCAGAGATCGCTGCGGACGTCGATCTCGCCCCCGAGCCATTGCTCGGGCGACATATAGGGGGGCGTACCGATGACGGCGCCATATCGCGTGAACGTCGGCAGCGGGGCCGCGCTCGCCTCGGTAACGGGGGTGCCGGGCAGAGGCTTGGGCCGCATGAGCGACTTGGCGATACCGAAGTCGAGCACCTTGACCGTTCCCGACTCGGTGATGAAAACATTACTGGGCTTGAGATCGCGGTGAATGGTGCGATGTTGATGGGCGCATGCCAGGGCCCGGACCACGGGGAGCATCAGGTGTATGGCGCGCGTGGGACTGACGGTGCCTTTGCCCATGAGCTGACTCAGGGTTTGGCCGCGCAGATATTCCAAGACCATGAATGGATGGTCCCGGTACTGGCCCACGTCGTGGATGACGACAATGTTTTCGTGTACGCAGCGAGCCGTGTGTTGGGCCTCGGCGACAAACCGTTCGGCGACGCTGGGTTGGGCACTGCGGACAAACTTCATGGCCACCCGGCGTCCTAATTTGAGATCGCGGGCCAAATACACCGTGCCCATACCGCCGTGGCCGATGTGGCGAATGATTTCGTATTGCCCGTGGATGCGCTCGCCGGGAGCGAGCCGGGCAGGGGCATTGGCGTTGTCGCCGAACTTGCCGCCGACGGCGCCAGACTGGTCCGCGACCTCGGCGGCCGATTCGGCCGCCGATTCGACCGCCAACTCGACCGTCGACGAGGCCGCTGAAGGTGCCTCTGGCGGGAGCGCGCCATGATGGGCTCTGTAGGCGTCTGGCAAGGACGCCGTGTCCGGCTGGGCATTTACGGGGCCAGATTTCGTTGGCGGCACGGTGTCCTCATCGTCGGCGAGATCTGACGGCAACAGGGCAGAGCTGAATGTATGATCGTTCATAGGGGCGACGGACACGGCCAGCGGCCGGAGAAAGGGCGAACTGGGCCGCTCTGACGCCGCGAGCAGCATACGGACACGCTTTTCCAGCTCGGCGTTGCCGCGACACTGACTGTGGACAAATGCCGCGCGTTCATCTTGCGGCAGCTCGACTGCGGCTTCGAAGAGAGACTGAACTCGTTGGTTATATTGCTGATTCATGGCGCATGGGACCGGGTTGGAGCGAGCGTACCGAGCCGCGGAGCCGGGCGGCAGCCGGGGCGTGCGACAGAGAGCGAGCACTAAAATGAGGTCGCGCGGCTAGTCTAGAACGCATCGCCAGTGCTTGTCCATTACGCCGCATTATGTGGCGTTTTGCTACACGGCGGCGAAATGGTTGATATTGTTGCCGTCCTTCGGCACGAGCGCAGCCGGCCGATCCCGTATGACCCCGATGGGGGACACAAAAAAGGGCACACCGGCTGAGTATGCCCTGGTGCTTTGTGGCATTGGCGGTGCCCGATGCTGGGGGCCACGGCTGGCGCTTCGGCATCGCCGGTCCTTGCGACAAGCGCTTCCACGATACGCTTACCGCCGCCGAGTCTCTGTCCCAAATCCCCCCTGACAGCTATAGCGCAAAGCAATCGCAGATGCCGTAGCCTTGACCGATCGGTTCGCAGAATCCAATAGACGGCGTACCGCAATGTATCTGCGCATAACTCCGGCAGTCTGAATTGGAACGGCATGTAGCTTGGACTGATATGTCGTCCTCTTTGATTGCTGTTTCTCCTGCCTCCTCGCTGCCCGCCGAGTCGATGATGGTCATCTCCAATCCCATCTCATGCTCGGAACTGATATCGATGGTGTCATCATATGACATATCCGTTTCTGCCATGAGGCATCCTGTAAGACCAATCGCCAAAAATATAACTGCTGCTACTTGTTTCATGAATGCTTCCTCGTTCTTGAGCGGCCGTTATATTCAAGAACCAATGCCACCGCAAGAATACTGCAACGACAAGCGCATGGGTTTTTTGCGCATGTCGCGCACCTCGCCGCCGTGACGCCGGCGAATCTGACCCGCCGACATACCCTCAAGGGGTGCCCCAAGCGCATCGCCGACGAACGTGCCGACGAGCGCTCCGCGGAAGCGATCTCGTAGCTTGTCGAAGTCCATAACGATTTTCAGGATAAGCCAGTCTCCGAACACCATCCAGCATTTGAGGGTCCATGGTGGGTAAAACTTGAGTTTTGTGCTGGCATTAGATATAAACGTTCTCGATTCGGCACGATCTCGTTCCCCAGATTAGATATTCGGACGGATTTCGCTAACGACGAAGCAATGCAACTGATTGAGTCTATTCAGGTTTTTTCTCCGGCAGGCCAACGCACCATTGAGTTCTATGGAGGCGACCTCGCAGCACTCCCACCAGATCATGCGGTGGATGTTCTGGTCGTTTCGGCTTTTCCTTCGGATTATTCACCGACCCCCTCCTCACTCATCGGTGAGCTCTATCAAAATGGCGTAAACGTTGGCCAGCTTGCACTCGCTAAGGCAGAAGATCTGCGCATGGACTTCGGCTGCTGGCTCTCAGAGGTCGTCCCTGATGCTTCGTTTCGCCGCATCCTTTGCTTTGAACCCATGACCAGAGGTGAGGCGCCGGAGGTAGTCGCAGATGTATTTCGTTGCCTGGCCGCGATCGGTTCCCCGTCCTTGCCTATCCGCTCGGTGGCAATGCCTATCTTAGCAACGGGTGATCAAGGATACTCTCCGAGGCGTATGCTTAAGCGTATTCTTGAGTGCGCGGTTCAATGGATGAGCAGTGACCTCCCGCTCGAACGATTGAAAATCGTCTCTCATAAACGGAAGCTGCTCGGTAGGTTGCAGCAGGTATTTGTGGAAACGAAATCCAAGCTCCGTAATCGTCAAAGCGACCGAATGCCACAAGCATCGTCGCAAGGGTGGGACGTTCTTGTCAGTGCGGCACCGGAAGATCACCAGGCTGCGAGTCTGGCCACAGAGGTCATGTCTACTGTTGTGCCAGGATTGCGGATCTACCGCGCGGCTCAGTCACGGCGAAATATTGGCGGGATGCTCCAGCAACACTACGAAGCGATCGATGGATGTAAAAGGGTGATGGCATTGCTCACGCCGCAATACTTGTCCTCCCACTCGTGTCAGGACGATCTATGTATTGCACGGTTCCGATCTCATTCATCGGACACGCCAGTGCTCTTCCCGGTGTATCTGCGAAGCGCGAGATTGCCGCCGTCTGTTCGGGTCTTGCGGATGGTAGACTGCAGGGAGGAAGAGCTATCTGCGCTCCGTATAGCCGCTGCGCTTCTGGCGATCCAGCTCATCGGGGTACGCGCATACCGGGGGGCCGACGCTCTTGGTTCTAGCCAAGAAGCGGCGCCTTTACGTGCAATGGGAGTGAATGAGCTCTTCGGCGTACCCGTGCTCGGACCCATGCGTCTGCACAATGACTTGGGTGTGCCTGGCAGCATATCGAGAGAAGCTGCTCTATTAGATTTTTGTATCTCTGCATTCACCACGGATGAGTTCCGCATTCTATTGCGGCACTGCCCCAATGGTCAGGAAACCGTAGAGAGCCTTCCCGATCCCGCTGGAACGCCCATGATCGTCTATGCCGACAAAGCAATTGAGTATCTAGTGAAGCGGCGAATGGTAGATGTCTCGTTATTTAGCCGGATAAAATCCCTACGACCGCGACGTGCGGCGGAAGTGCAGCAGCTGGAAGAGCTGTGGTAAATTGCTGCAGCGCTACAGAATCGTCGCGAGTCGACCGGGGTCGAGGCCGAGAATGGTACGACCGTAACCCTCAAGCCGGTTGTCGATGCCAAAAATCAAGTGACACGATAGTGTGTTGATATCGCGCAACATACGCTGCAGCGGGTTGCTCTGAAAGTTGGCGTGAGCGCCGCTGGCTTCGCAGACGTTGTGGATGACTTTTTTGCAGCGTTCGACCGCGACCGCAAGCTGTGCCGCCCAACGGGCCCGATCGGCAATGGTGGCCTCATCGCGAATGCGACGGACATCGGCAACCGTCTCGCGCATGAGCAGTTCCGCCTCAAGGACCTCGACCTCGGCGCGCGCCAGCCGCATTTGCGCACCGGGACGCTCGGACTGCCTGCCGCCGGTCTCCATGAGGACCCGCTCGCCCAGCCGCTCGCGAAACATTTTGACTGCACGGCGTGCCTGACCGAGTGCCGGCATGGCGGCGGCCAATGTGAGGATGGGCATCATTGGCGTGCGATACAGCGGATGGTCGTGAAGTTCGGCGCCGAGACCGTGACCGCTGCCCATCGACAGCATGCAAGTCGTGCGTTCTTCGGGAACAAATACATTGTCGACGACGATGTCATTGCTGCCGGTCGCCCGCATTCCGCTGACAAACCAGGTGTCTTCCACGGTGACCTCCGATACCGGCACGGCAAACCACTTGACGTCGGGCCGGCCATCGGCGGTCACTTCCAGCGCTGTCGGGATGACCCAATCGCCATGGGCGATGCCCGACGCCCATTGCCAACGACCGTTGAGGCGATAGCCGCCGGGCACCGATTCCACTTTGCCACCGGGGGCCACCATGGCCGGCGCCAGCACGTAGGAGCGGGCGGCAAAGATTTCTCTCTGAAAAGACTCGGGGAAATGCGCGAGAATCCAGTTGTGTTCGATGTAGAAATTGGCCACCCAAGCCATGGACGCATCGCCTTCGCCGAGGGCCACGCCCACGTCGAAAAATACGTCGAGATCGAGCTCGAAGCCACCAAAGCGCTTGGGCACCATGAGCTTGAATATTTCGGCCTCTTCGAGGGCGTGAATGACGGCGTCTGTCGGCCGACGCAACTCTTCGGCTTCCGCCGCATGCTGGGCCAAGAGCGGTGTGAGCGTGCGAGCGCGTTCGATCAACGCTTGGCTGGGATCAATGTCCTCGGTAGGTGAAAAAAAGGTAGGATCAGATACGAGTGATGTAGTGGACATAGTTTTCACGTTTGAAGAATTTGCATACATTTGTGAGTTGTATGCGAAGGTGCGCTGGGCATCGCGGCTGAGTCGGCGACGAAACCGCGATTGACCGCGATAGATGGGAGATCATTGGATGTTTGGATGAGTCTGTCGCCTGTCTATAAGGGCTCTGATCAAGGAATGGCGATATCGCGTAGAATTTTCAGCTGATACGCGAGAATGAAGATGTCACGTAGGGAGAGAATCGCGGTAATGTTCATTGTTCATGGGGACCTTGAAGGCATCTCATGCACGACGACTTTAATGTAATACCATTATACGCCGAGGATTCCACGTGATAATAGTTACGTGGTGCGTGGTTTGCATTGCCAAAATTCAAGACGGCAAGGGGCTGGTGCCGGAATGATTTTCCGCCTGTGCGCCGCCTCACTCATTCTCAATCGACTTGTTCGTTGGCCGGCAGTGTTGGCGAGCGAGTGCCGCAGCCTGGTCGCGACATCGACGTGGGCTGCAGGACCGCTGGGAGAGGTGACGTTCGAGAGGGCTTCTGCACAAGACGTCGGGCTGGGATGGTCCATTGCGCCCCATGTCTCCGCTATTCACCGTCACTGTCACGACGCGGTGATGGTGGTCCTTTTCTGAAATCCTTGCTCATACGCTGTCCTCATCGAGGGTTGGCTCCGTTTGGCTCCGGGCGATGAGTTTTAGAACAACCACATTAGGGGCAATCGTGTCCGAACGCCGTGATTACCTGACTCGCCTTGGCGCCCAGGTCAATTTACAAATGCATTTGCCCTGCGAGCATTGCTGGTGACTACGTCAGCAATTTTTGCGGCGTTGAGGTATCGGTCCGTATAGTGTCTCAAAACGGTTCGCTTTTTGGCCAATCCAACGGTCTCGATGGCAGGTATTTTTCAACAGTTGCCGCAAACTGGCTAACTCACCGTGATCTTCGCTCGTTGCCGCATCGACGATGCTCGCCGGCCCTTCGCGCTGGCGAGTAGATTGGGTGCCCTTCTCGAAACTAGCCCGGCTGCTTTCTGGTCTGTTAATCGGCTCTAATACGGTGCATGAAAGCGCGCGAAATAGCGTGAAATTGAGCGGACCATCCAACTCCGCTATAGCTTTGTTCCATGACATACCCCTGCCAGGAAAAACACAGCGATGATAGACTCGGTCCAGTGGCTACTCTAGAGAATATTGCATCGGGTTCCCAGTTTCATCTCGCGGCTAGGCATTTAGTGGGTCGCTCGAAAAGCTGCCTCCTATGCATTGAAAGACCCAACGTCTCGGGCGTTCACGCCGAAATTGTATGGGATGGCGGCAACTGGCATGTCCGGGATCTCGACAGCCGCAACGGCACATTCATCAATGGCCGTAAACTCACCGTCGGCGAGCAGGCCGTGCTGGCTAAGGGCGCCGAGCTCATATTTGGCGTTCGGGAGCATTCCTTCCGGCTCATTGACGATTCACCTCCACGGCTCATGGCTATTGCCACCAACACCGGCGAGGTGATCGTGGTCGAAGGGGAGCTCATGAGCCTTCCCTCGCCCGACATCTGTGACGTATCGATTTTCCGCGATGTCGACGAATGCTGGCAGGTCGAAACTGGCGATGGCACGCAAGTGATCGCCGATCAAGAATTGGTGATGGCAGGAAGTCGTATCTGGCGCGTATGCCTTCCGGCGCTCAAGGACCGAACTCGAGAGGCCCGGACGACCATCGAGCCGACTCTAGCGATGGTTGCTCTCGAATTTCATGTGAACCGCAATGGTGAGCATATAGTCATTGAGCTGAAGCACTCCAATGAGAACATCGAGCTCGAACCGCGGGCGCACGCATCTTTGCTGCTGACCCTTGCCCAGTGCCGAATGAATGACGCCAATCAGAACAATCTGCCCGACAGCGAGCACGGCTGGGAGTACCGAGACGACCTGGCCAAGATGCTTGGGATTGAGCCTCCATTACTCAACCTATGGGTGTTCCGGGCGCGCAAACAATTCGCTAGCGCGGGCATTCGCGGAGCCGCGGGCATTATTGAACGACGAGCCGGTTCGCAGCAAATGCGCATTGGCACCGGAGCAACTCATATTATACAGGTCTGAAGCGATCAGTGAGCAATCACTAAACCACCACACGTATACATCACGTATACATCTTGCGATACATATTCAGCGTATATGCACTGGATAGATTGAACCGGTGCGTATCTGTTTCATTGTCCGCGAATAGAGGAAAGCATCATGCGAAAAGAAAAGCACTATGCCGCGATGCCCACACGTATATCCGTGCCACCGCGTCGAACGCTACAGTCTTTTTCATACTGTATACATATCCATAGTGTCCTGGCCCTCATACTCTATTGCCTCGCTTGCGGCCGGCCGAGCGACGGAACCGCTTTGCGACCCGGTCCAGCACTCAATGGCATGGGGACGATTTCAATATCTGCGCCCGAAGATGTCAACTGTACGTCATCACCGCCGGAGGATAACTCCAAGAAGACCAACGTCGAGGCATGCACCAAGAGAGATAAAGCGGGCAAGACAACAGATGTAGATGCACTATACAAAGAGTTTTCTTGGAACACCTTCGCATGGATCATCGCTGAGTCGAAGTGGCGCGCCTGGCCTGCTACTCCTGTGAAGGTCAATGAAATATGTATCCCAAAGGTTCCTGAGCCAGAATGGGAACATCCGTTGGCTGGCCATCCTCCAATTGGGTCTACACACACAAACCCAAATCCTATATGGGACCAGAACGGCGCTCAAGTACAGTTTGAAGTCCGGATTTACTCACCACAGCCGCGTCACCAATTCGCGGCGACAGATATGATGAGATCGATCGAGGCACAGGTCAATCGAACGTGTGATGGAACGGTCAC
>JAAUYH010006963.1_pt1 | contig 13260 bp, 9 predicted proteins | sample 7278061 | NCBI WGS metagenome assembly JAAUYH01 (sample SAMN14350203, study PRJNA611818) | marine sediment metagenome | isolation source: surface marine sediment (0.6m) | place: French Polynesia: Moorea | collected 2018-08
CGGGGTCGCGTCGCATCGAGCCCTTGGGAAAACCGATCATCGTCAGCGCATCGTTGGTGCCGGCAAGCAGCAGCTCGCCGATCGGTGTCTCCAGGTAGCAGTAATACATCGTTCCTATCCTCCGGAGCCGGGTGCTCGGCTCCACAATAACAGTGCGGCGTACGATCGCCACGGTCGCCAGGCCTCGGCGCGCGCCTTTAATTCCGCCGGCTTCATGCGCGGCTGTCCCGGTTCGTCGAATGCGCGCAGCAGTCCGAGGTCGGATGCGGGAAATGCATCGGGGTGTTTGAGTGCGCGCATCGCGATGTACTCGGCCGTCCACTCCCCGATGCCGCGGATCGCCGTGAGCTGCCGGCAGAACTCATCGTGGTCCTGCGATCCTTCGAAGGTCAGCGCACCGCGGGCAACGGCACCGGCCACTCGCCGAATCGTCTCGATACGGCTGCCAACGAGCCCCATGTCGTTGAACCGCGCCCGCATCAGTTTTTCCGGCGTCGGGAACAAAGTGGTCGGTATCGCAGCATCGCGTCCGAGCTCGACGCGGGCAGGGGTGCCATAGCGTTCAGCGATACGTCCGGCCAGCGTGGTCGCCGCCGCGACCGAGACCTGCTGGCCCACGATCGCGCGAACGGTCAGCTCGAAGCCACTCCAGGCGCCCGGTACGCGCAGGCCCGGCGTTTGCTGCTGCAGTGTCTCGAGCACCGTGTCCTTGCCCAGCACACTGGCGATTGCGTCGACCGGCGCGTCCACGTCGAAGATTTGCCGCGTGCGCTGCACGATTTCAAACAACTGCTGCGTAGCAGCGCCGTGCACGGTGAGTTCGAGGCTGTTTGTCCCGGCATCGTTGCGCACTTCGATAATGCCGGGCTGGTCGTCGAGCACAATCGTGCGAGACCAGGTGTCGTCATTGATCTGCTCGACGCCGGGAATCGCCCGCGCGGCGAAGAAGCCGAGCAAGGAATCCCAGTCGAACGGCGTCCGGTAGCTGATGCGCAGCGTAATGCCCGACCGCCGGTCGCTTGCGCGCACGTCGTTCTTGCGGCGCAGTTCCCTGGGGCTGCGGCCGTAGGTTTGCCGGAACGCGTCGTTGAATCGGCGCACGCTGCCGTAACCCGCGACCAGCGCAATTTCCTGCATCGCCATCGTCGTCTGGTCGATCAGGCGTTTCGCAAAGTGCAGTCGCTGCGTGTGGGCGACCGCAAGCGGGCTTGCGCCGACATGACGCGTAAACAGGCGCCGCAGGTGCCGGCTGGTAACACCGAGCCGATCGGCAAGGCGCTCGACGTTGCCGTCTTCTAGTGCGCCCTCGGCAATCAGCCGCAGTCCGCGGCTTACGGTCGTCGACGTCCCGGCCCACGCAGGTGTGCCCGGCGCGCACTCGGGGCGGCAGCGCAGGCACGGCCGGAATCCCGCCTCGCTTGCCGCGGCCGCCGTCGGGAAAAACTCGACGTTCTCGCTTTTCGGCGGAGTCGCGGGACAAATCGGACGGCAGTAGATGCCGGTGGTTTTGACGCCGACGAAAAAACGCCCGTCGAATCGGGCGTCGCGTGAGAGTCTTGCGCGTTCGAATGCGGCCTCGGTCATGCGGAGCAGTATACGCCTGCTCCGCCGCCGAAATAGCCAGAATCGGACCTGTATCTGATCGCCTTGTGGGAGCGGCGTCCTGTGGGAGCGGCGTCTCGCCGCGATCGGGCCGGGACGGCCCTCCCACAGGTGCTCCTACAGGTGCTCCTACAGACCGCTCCTACAGGTCGATGCCGCCGAGGCACATGTACTTGATCTCGAGGTAATCGTCGAGGCCGTACTTCGAGCCTTCCCGGCCCTGGCCGGATTCCTTGACGCCGCCGAACGGTGCCATCTCGTTGGAGATAATGCCCTCGTTGATGCCGACGATGCCGTACTCGAGTGCCTCGGCAACGCGCCAGATCCTGCCCACGTCGCGCGCGTAGAAGTAGCACGCCAGGCCGAACTCCGTATCGTTCGCCATCGCGATGGCCTCGTGCTCGTCTTTGAATCGGAACAGCGGCGCAATCGGCCCGAATATCTCTTCCCGGAACACGCGCATGTCATCGCTGACGTCGGTGAGTACGGTAGGTTCGACGAAACACGCACCGAGGTCCGACCGCCCGCCGCCGGCTGCTACCTGTGCACCCTTCGCCACGGCATCGTCGACGAACGCGAGGACATCGTTCGCCGCACCCTCGTTGATCAACGGCCCGACGGTCACGCCCTCTTCAGCACCGTCGCCCAGGCGAAGTGCCGCGGTCGCAGTCATGAGCTTCTCGGCGAATTCGTCGTAAATGCCGTCCTGCACGAGGATGCGATTTGCGCAGACGCAGGTTTGCCCGGCATTCCGGAACTTGCAGATGATCGCTCCCCTGACCGCTTCGTCGACATCCGCATCGTCGAACACGATGAACGGGGCGTTGCCGCCGAGCTCCATCGACGTGCGCTTGACGGTGCCGGCACACTGCTCCATCAGCAGCTTGCCGACTTCGGTCGAACCCGTGAACGTCAGCTTGCGGACAATCGGGTTGCCGGTGAGCTCTGCGCCAATCTCCCTCGTGACACCGGCGACGATATTGATGACGCCGGCGGGAATGCCGGCGCGCTCGGCCAGTTCGGCGAACGCGAACGCGGAAAGCGGCGTCTCGTTAGCGGGTTTGCATACCACCGTGCACCCGGCTGCCAGCGCCGGCGCGATCTTGCGCGTCAGCATCGCGTTCGGAAAATTCCACGGCGTGATGCAGGCGACGACCCCGACCGGCTGCTTGATGACGACAATTCGCTTGTCGGCGGAAGGCTCGGGAATCGTATCGCCGTAGATACGCTTCGCTTCCTCGGCGAACCACTCGATATAGCTGGCGCCATAGGCGATCTCGCCGCGCGATTCCGCCAGCGGTTTGCCCTGTTCTGCGGTCAGGATCTGCGCCAGGTCTTCCTGCGCGTCCATCATCAGGTTGAACCAGTTGCGCAGCAGCGCCGCCCGCTCTTTCGCCGATTTCCCGCGCCATTCGACCTGCGCTTTCTCTGCTGCTGCGATCGCCCGGCGGGTTTCGGCGGTACCGCATTTCGCAACCTCGGCTATCGTCTCGCCGTTGGCAGGATTGCTTACCGCAAAGCGCTCGCCATTGTCGGCAGCGGTCCACTGCCCGTCGATGTACGCATCGGATTTTAGAAGGCCGGAATCCGAGATTTGCATGGCACCTGGCTCCTGGAACGACGAAGACCGGCAAGCATAGAGCTTGCCGGTCTGGTCAGCAATGGCCGATAAGGCCAGGTGCTTGAGCGCCTACGCCGCCGGGCGGGTGCGCAGCTTGCCGTTCTCCGCGAGCCAGGTTTCGAGATCGTCGGAACCACCAATGTGCTTGCCGTCGATGAACACCTGCGGGTACGTGATCTGGTCTGCGACCGCGCGCAAGGTACGATCCGTGTAGTCACGGTTGAGCAGCAGCTCCTCGTACTCGATGCCGGCCTCGGTCAGCAGGCCCTTCGCCTTTACGCAGAACGCGCAGCCGTCACGCGTGAAGATTGTGGCGTTCAGGGGACGGGCGCCGTTCGGGTCGATGTAGTCGAGCATCGTATCCGCGTCGGAGACGTGGTAGGGGTCGCCGGGCTCCTCCGGCTCGATGAACATCTTCTCGATGACGCCGTCCTTGACGAGCATCGAATAGCGCCACGAGCGCTTGCCGAAGCCAAGGTCCTCTTTGCCGACGAGCAGGCCCATTCCATCCGTGAAGTCGCAGTTGCCGTCCGGCAGGAAGGTCACGCGTTCGGCGCTCTGCGCGCGCTGCCACTCGTTCATGACGAACGCATCGTTGACCGACACGCAGATGACGTCATCCACACCGTTCGCCTTGAAGTACGGCTGCAGCTGGTCGTAGCGCGGCACGTGCGACGACGAACAAGTCGGCGTAAATGCGCCGGGCAGTGAGAAGACGACGACCGTCTTGCCGCCGAATACGTCGTCGCTGCTCAGGTCGACCCACTCGTGGCCCTGGCGCGTTTTGAACGTCACGTCAGGGACGCGTTTTCCTTCGAGGTTCTTCAACATAGTTCTCTCCTTGTCTAGGTATCGGGTAATCAGCCCAGCATGCTGCGAAGCATCCAGGCGTTCTTTTCGTGAATTTGCATGCGCTGCGTCAGCAGATCCGCCGTCGGCTCGTCGTTGGCGGCGTCTGCAGCGGGGAAGATCTCGCGCGCGGTGCGAACAACCGTCTCCTGGCCGGTCACGAGCTGCCGGATCATCTCCTCAGCGGACTCGTCACCCTCGGCTTCGGCGATCGACGTCAGCTCGGCGAATTCGCGATACGATCCCGGCGCACGGACGCCGAGTGCGCGGATGCGCTCCGCGATCTCGTCGACAGCGGTCGCGAGCTCCGTGTAGTGCTCCTCGAACATCAGGTGCAGCGTGTTGAACAGCGGGCCCTTGACGTTCCAGTGGAAGTTGTGGGTCTTGAGGTACAGCGTGTAGCTGTCGGCGAGCAGCCTGGACAGGCCTGCCGCGATTTTCTCGCGATCCTGCTCGTTGATGCCTAGGTTGAGCTCCATTGTTCTGCTCCGTCTTTTGAAAGAATGGGGACAGTCTAGGGCTCGCCAATGCATTCGTAAAATGGTTTAATTCGAATATATTGTTCGGTTTTTTGGAATCATGGGGTGCCGTGAAATACCCGACCATCAAACAGCTCCGTTACTTCGCCGCGCTTGACGAGACAGGCCATTTCGGCCGTGCCGCCGATGCGTGTTTCGTGTCGCAGTCGGCGTTCAGCAACGCCATCCAGGAGCTCGAGAGCCTGCTGGGTGCACAACTCGTCGATCGCGACAATCGCAACGTAACGATCACGGCGACCGGCAAAGAGGTCGCTACGCAGGCGCGGCTCGTGCTCCAGGACGTCGAGGGCCTCGTCGAGTCGGCGCAGGGCCAGACCGCGCCGCTTTGCGGGGAACTGCGACTCGGCGTCATCCCGACGATCGCTCCGTTCGTGCTGCCCGGCGTCATGCCGAAACTCAGGAAGGCCTACCCCGAGCTCAAACTCTACCTGACCGAAGACCAGTCGCAGCGCATCTACGAGAGACTGGACAGCGGCGAGCTCGACGTCCTGCTGCTGGCATTGCCATTCCCTATGCGTGGCGTCGACACGATGGACCTGTACCGGGACCCGTTCTGCCTCGCAAAGCGCGACGACGCGAGCAACGACGGGATCCTGCTGCTCGAAGACGGCCATTGCCTGCGTGACCACGCGCTCGACGGTTGCCGGATTCGGGACTCACAGAAGGTGCAGCGCTTCGGCGCGAGCAGCCTGCTGACACTGGTCGAGATGGTCGATGCCGATCTCGGTATCACCTACCTGCCGGCGATGGCGAAAGGCTCGTCGTTACTCAAGAACACGCGGGTCAAGCTGCACGAGTTGCCCGCGAGCCACTCGCGTACGATAGGACTTGCCTGGCGCAAAGGCAGCCGGCGCGTGGAGGAGTTCGAGTTGCTCGGCCGCTTCATCGCCGAGCACAGGTAGGCTATTCGACGTCGGCCGGCAAGACGTCCTCGGACGCCGACCAGATGCGGTAGCGAACCTCCATGCCATTGGGTGCATACACCACGATCGGCAGGCGACTGTTGTAACGGACGATCGGCTCGGCAATCTGAACGCGGACGAATTCCATGCGTTTGGGCTCGTCGGGCGGACACGCCATCATCGTCGACGCAGGACCCGAGACCCCGGCGAGCAGGAAGTATGAGTAACCCCAGCCCGGGATCGACTCGCGGCTCCACTCGCCGCCGAACCAGTGGCGGTTGCAGTCGACTTCTATGGTCTTGCCGGGCATCAGCTCGACCTTGTGATCGTCCTCATTCTCGAGCTCGGGCAGACGAATTACATGACGGTCGAAGCCGGTCTGCGCTTCCGGAAAGCCTTTTAGGTCTTCAGCTTGAGTCATGGCGGATGAACATGCCCACAGGACCAGTGACGTGAGGAATATCGTCAATCGATGTGTCATAAGCGGCTCTTGTATCACATTTGTAGGCACGAATGCGTATTGTTGCAGGCGCTCGGTTTGACCACAGTAGAAACGGCAACGGAGACCACCGATGCGGATACTGCTGAACCTGCTAATCGTCCTGTCGCTGGCCGGCTGCGCCGGCACCTCGCCCGAGCCGGACAAGAGCGTCGCACTCGCGAACGACAACGGCAAACAGGCGTACATGGACTACTGCGCCGGCTGCCACGAAACGGGCATGTTCAATGCGCCGATCGCCGGCGACGCGCAGTACTGGGAAGGACGCTCGACGCTGTGGCAGGCCGTACTGATGGAGCACGCGAAGACCGGCTACTTCGACATGCCGGCAAAAGGCAGCCGCCCCGACCTTCCCGATGAGACGATCGACGCGGCTACCGAGTACATGCTGAGTATTACGTTTCCTGACCTGCCGAGGGACCGCTGATCAGGCGAATACAAGTCCACAATCTCGACGACTAGTCAGGTTTGGCGCCTGTCCATCCCGGTACCGCGATGCAGATAGGGCGCGCCGCGTGTCTCCAGGACCTCCCTGGCCTTGTCCAGCAATTCGGGCGACAACTTCGAACCTCGATGTGACAACGGATCCAGTTTCAGGCCCGATGCCGCGGCGTCGACGCGCTCCGCGCTCGAATCGCTGTATTCTGCAACCACGTAGTAAGCCCACGCGTATTGTGGAAGAACCACGGTGTGCCTGCGACTCAGATCCAGCGCAAAATCACGATACCTGTCCTCTCCGGTTTGCCGGTAAAGGCGGTCTGCCAGATCGACGATCTCGTACATCGGAAATATCGTTCGCTCGTTCATGAATGGCCGATTGTTCAAGGCGGCGTTCAGATACTCGAGCGCTGCATCGTGCCGGCCTTCCAGTGCAGCCAACACTCCGTAAGTCAGGTCCTCATCGAAACGGAATCCTAGTCTGCTGGTGCCCGGCCGCTCGTTACGGCGAATCTTCTCGAGCTTCGGCTCCCGCGCCTGCAACGCGGCTTCGATGTGGTGGGCGTTACCGACAACGGACGCACTGAACGCATAGTAAGGCAGGTACTCGTCCAGTTTGTAGAAGTAGGCCAGCTCATTGAACAGCTCGAAAGACAACTCATGATCGTCGGAGAGAAACGCGGACATCGCCGCCGCCAGCATCGCGTAGCGCCCGTCGACCGGCTGCTTGTGTCGTTCGGAGTACTTGTCGACCGGTCCGACGGAAACCATGGGATCCGGCGTGTAAAGTTCACCGGTACCCGACACCCTTGACCAGGCGCGAGGATTCCCCGGATCCCGATCGCTTTTTGCCGAGTAAAAGTACCTGTGATCTTCATGGGCCGGGATCTCTTTCATGGCTGCAGCCAATTTGGAACCGGGTGCGCGGTCCATCGTTCCGGCGATCAGCAGATAGCGCCGCGCGAGCGGAAATCTCGTGTAATTCGCCCCATCGATCAGCATCGTCGCACTTCTGCGCGTCTCCGAAGCGTTGATCCACTCCAGGATGTCTGCGGTGCTCGCGGATTGCATGCGGTGGCCGATCAACGCGCCAGCCCAGGTCTGCGCGTCCTGCCGATTAGCCTGGACCTGGTCGAACAGGTTCCACGCCGTTTCGGACTCCCCGAGAATGTGAAACAGCTGCTGCAGGTCCCTGACGGCGTACTTGCTGCCGTAGCGACGAACTCGGGCAATCGAGTGCTCGACGGCCTCTTCGAGTTTCCCTTCGATCAAGGCGATACGAGTCGCGGAGGACATACTGCTGCCGGCACCGGTACGGCTATTGGCGGCGATTTGCATCAACGGTATCGCCAGTTCGTGCTGACCGATCCAGTAGAACTGGCTGCCTGCGAAGTCGGCCTCATTAGAGTCGTGAACCGCAGTATCACGATCGCCATCGAAGAAACCGGGAAATGACAGCCAGACCTCCTGCGCTTTCTCGTAGTCGCCACGTCGCTTGTAAGCGAGTCCAAGCGCCTGGTACAGCGGCCAATCCTGTTTACCGCTTTCGATCAGCGATTCGAGCGTTCGTATCTCGCTGTTTTCGTCTTCTGATTCGCGGCTCCTCTCGACCTTGTACTCGTTTCGCCTGGGGCTTCCCTTGTAGCGATCGGAGTATGCAGTAAGAAGTATGTCGGCCACGCGATCCGGGTCGTCCGACCTTCGCTGAGCGGCCCTGATCTTGAGTTCGACGCATTCGAACATGTGCCACTTGTAGTCGATGCAATGTTGAGTTCCTCCGGTGCGCTGCTCCCAGCGGCTGTATCGATACAACCAATTGGATGCTCTGGGCCATTCGTGGTAGCGCTGTGAGTAACGTCCGAACCTGCCTCCCGTCGGTACGCCCTGCATATCGACGGACGCTTGTCTCAGATAGTTCCAGTAGTTTCGCGCCACGTGGACCGCCGCATAGTCCATCCGGCGCGACCAGGCGAATCCATTGAGCGATGCTTTCGCTGCGGCGAGCTCCAGATTCTCTTTTTCCGAGCCTGCTGCATCTTCGGCCACGTCCTTCAGCGTGCTTCCCTCTAGAAATTCGACGGCGGGATGCCCGCCGAAAAACGGTTCGAATTCCGCAATTTCTCCAAGCGCAGCTTCCGGCAAGTCGCGACTCCTTGCTTGCAGCACCAACCGCCGCAAATGGTTCGCCACGGCAGTGGACTTCGCGAGCTCCAGAATATCGGCCGGTGTGAAACTGGTCGTGTTGCCGCGCTCCGACAACCAACTTCGGACCTCGCTGTGATCGAACGATTCGATGTGTTTCCAAAGTAGGCGGACCAGATCGATTTCTTCCGGCGCCGATCCGGTTATGAACTTGCCGTTGAGGTCCGTTTCCAGGGAAGGCACTTCACCGGGCAACAGACTCTCGAGGCCGAGCTTCATCGTCGCCGCTGAGTAATTGGGCCACGTTTCGAAATCGCGACCGGCTCGATAGATGAACGGGGCCCAACCGGGATGTGCATCGGTAAACCGCTGTAGCTTCCCCTCGGCGCCGGCCGCTTCATATTTGTCCTCGAGAAACAGCTGGTCTCTCCACGCCATGAAGTCGAGTGCCGTCGTCCCCATTTCGGCGGTCAACGATTGAAGATCCTCGAGGTTGCCGTTGAGCGCTTCGAGCAATGCTCGCTCATGGAGATTTCGTGGCTCGCCGAGAGCCGCGACCGCTGCCGGACGTCTGTCCAGGTATGCGTAGGCCCTGGCCCTGAAGTACGCGGAGTACGGAGCATCGGCCGAAATTCGGGACAATTCCACGAGCGATCGTTCGAATAGCCCGTCGCGATAGTCGTTGTGAGCGCCTTGAGGATGCAGCATCGCGACAAGCTGCAAGTAGGCCGCCGAGTGCAGTGGCGATCTGTCCGCGCGCTCCCGCAAATCATCCAGGGAGTCCGGGAAATCGAAGTCACGTACCTTGAATGACGGTTTCTTGCGTCTGTCCTTGATTTTCTTGCGAGTCGCGAGTTCGACGATCTCCGGCAACATTGACTCGATTGCTATGGAGGGCGGGTACTTGTGGCTGTATTCCAGGTCCGACCAGGTTTTCTGTTCGATTGTCGAAGCGTCCTGGCCGCTTATTAGCGTCGCGGTCAACTCCCATGTGCCCCGCCTGTCGTGGCGTGCCTCCAGGGCCAGAATCGTCTCGCTACGAGCGAGGTCCGCCAATGCCATGACGCTTTCCCCGGAATAGTATGTCTTGTGACTGCCCAGGTACCGTAGGACCTGACTCGGGTCCAGCACGCGCCAGCCTGCATCTCGCTGCACGCGGTCGGCAATAAGCCTCGACATCAACGATCGTTCTACCGGATCGAACGCGTTTTCTCTGCCGTGTACGGGCAGGATAAGCAGGTCGGCATTCGTCCGCTGGATTACGGATTTGGCGGCCCTGTGTTCGCTGCGGCGCCACTCGGATTCGCTCGCATCCCATACTTCCATTGGGATGCCAAAGACATCATCTGGATTTACGCGAGGCGCACTGAACTCGGGCACAGGCCTGTCCAGCATGATTCGCTGCTGGGGACCGACGTGCTCCTCGTAGGTCGGCTCGTAGAAGAAGTAGAACCCCAGCAACACGGTCAGTATGCCGATTAACACGACGTAGCGTGCCCGCTGCACAGCTTTCGATGCCATAAATCAATAGTCCCGGCTTGAGAAAAACAGGATAATGGGAACCTCGGAACCGTATTCTAAGTGAATGACGTGCCACGAATTGTGACGTCGCTCTTCTTTTCTCTGGACGACCCGGCCACCCTCTCAGCTGTCAGGCAGCCAGCGCTGCAGGAACGCAATCGAGTTGGCGCCCATGACCTTCGCGATGTCTTCCCGTGACATGCCGAGATCGAGCAGCGCAGCAGTAATCGACGCGATGTTGTCGGCATCCATCGTCGCAACACTGCCGTCCCAGTCGGAACCGAGCGCGACGTGGTCGACGCCGACAGTGTCCACGGCGTACTCGATCATCTTCGCGATACCGGCAGCGCTAGGGTCACAGATCGCGCCCGCCCAGAAACCCATCGCGATCAGGCCGCCCCGGGCGGCAACCTCCTGCATCAGCTCGTCAGGAATGTTGCGGGGTGTGTCGCACGCACCTTTCATACCGCCGTGCGACATCACGAGAGGTTTCGTGCTGAGATCGAGGACCTCGCGAACCGTTTGCTCGGATGCGTGTGAGATATCGATGATGATGCCGAGCTCGTTCGCGCGTTTGACGAACTGCCGGCCGAGGTCTGTGAGCCCGCCCTTCTCGACGCCGTGCAGGGAGCCGCCGACTTCATTGTCGAAGAAATGCGTCAGGCCGATCATGCGATAGCCGAGTTCGTAAAACTCGTCGAGATTGGCGATGTCACCCTCGAGCGTCTGCGCACCTTCCATGCCCAGCAGCGCGCCGACCGGCGGATCGTAATCCCCGCTGATCGCGCGCGCGCGTTCGTCGAGCAGCACCCTGAGCTCACCCTGGTCCCGCACCCAGCGGAGCTTGCGCCACGACAAGTTGACAGCCTTGTCCAGTTTTTTCGCCTGGTACACAGCACGCCCTTTGGCGCTGTTCCAGGTATACGTTGGCCAGCGTTGCGCGATGACCAGCGGCGTCACGAGGTCGTTCTTGTCCTCGGTGCTGACGTAGTTCTGCCCCTTCGGTGCTCGCGATACGACCGTAAACATCTGCAGCGCCACGTTGCCGCGCTGCAGCCGCGGCACGTCGACGTGGCCGCGCTCGTATTCGGCCAGCAGATCCCTGTTCCAGAGCAGCGTGTCGGCATGCCAGTCCATGATCGTCAGGCTGTCGTGGAATTCGCGCACAGCTACGGGCGGCTCGTAGCGACCCGGCGTGAGGTTCTTGTTCTGATCGGCGTCGACGTAGGGCGGCAGCACGCCGGTTACTATGATCAACGCAGCTGCGACCAACATGATTGCGGTACCTGCCAGTTTTTTCACGCTCTACCCGCGGCTCCTATCGACCGATCTGACTGAGAATCGTACTGTCCTTGATCTTGGTGTCTTCGGCGAGCAGGAACGCCTTGGATAGAATGACGGCCATGCGATTGTCGCCCTCGAACGGCAGGAAGATCGAGTCCGTGCGAGACGCTTTTCCCTGTGCGGCGACGATGCACAGGTACTGATCGTTGGGCTCCATGAGCACGTTGCCGGAGCCGAGATGGATCTTGTAGGTCCTGACGTCGCCCCTTACGTGCAGGAATCGATCGACGATCTCGCAGCGATCGCGGATCTTGAGTCGTGGTATCAGCCTTTCGAGGATCGTCTTGCGTGTCTCTGCGGATTCGGTGAGTTCGCCGAAACTGTAGCTGTTCCAGTAATCGATATAGCGCCCTTCGGGGCCGCCGTCCGACCAGTTCGGGTCGTTGCCGACGCTTGCAACGCCGACGAACAGATCGACGTCGCGAAACACTTCCGAAAGAGCCAGTGGATCGACATCGCGTAGCGGAACGGGCGTATTGATGTCGATTTCCTCGCCGCACATGCGGTAGCCGCCACCACCCGCGTGCGCGCTGTTGCTCGCCGCGTCTTCGTGATAGAAGCGAACCTGGTCGGTCGCGAGGTACAGGAACGACCCGGACTCGGTCGTATCGGTACCGTAGTCGTCGCCGACGCCCTCGACCCAGAATTCGGCGCGAAGACCCCACCGCGGCAGTGCTTTCGTTGGCGGTCCGTACTCGTCGTCGACCAACAGGCGCAACGAGTGGTGCCAACCGCGCGCAGCGCATAGCGCGTTGAACTGGTGTTGCTTGACGATATGCGACGCATAACGATTGGAGTACAGCTCCGTGTTCTCTTCCGCCTCGGTCAGCAGGTAAATCTCACGGTGCGCCTGTTTGAAGGGCTGCGTAATCTCGTTGCCTTCGATGCAGTTTCGCCACGCGACGACGGTGTCCAGATCCTCTCCGACCGGATGCCATAACGAGACCGAGGAACCCTCCGGCGCAACGGCAATCCCGGATCCGTCCGGCCCCGTTATGCGGCCGTCGGACCACATGCCGGCGGTCTTCTCGCCGTCTTTCTCGAAGGTCCAGATGAGTCGCTGACCGAGCGTTCCCACCAACGGATGTTCGATGTATCGCTGTACCCAATCCTCGTATTTCCAGCGACGCTCATCGAGAAACAGGTTGTCCAGGCGGTCGCGCTGTGCGGACAGCATTTTCACGATGTCTTTGCCGGCCTGTCGCAGGTCCTTGAGCTCGTCGGCGTGGTTCTCGCGAACCGCCTTGGGCACCGTTTTGATCGACTTGCCGGCCGCGTTCTCCCAGGTCAACGCGACTTTCTTTGCGTTGACCACGCGGAGGATTGCCTCGTGATCGCCGAGCGTCTCCCGACGCAGGCCGACCTCCTCCATGCCGTAGGCCGGAACCCCGATCTCCTCGAGTTCTTCGGGTGTCATGCCGGCTCGTTCCGCGGCTGCGGCCAGGGCGGCAGCGATGCCTTTCTGGGCGGGTTTGTATTTGACGCGTACCTTGAGAATTGCGAGCGCCGCCAGCGACGACTCGCCGGGTATTTGCCCCAATGCCCAGACGCAGGCATTGCCCACCTTGGTCGCACGCGGACCGACGCCGGGGACCTTGCGGTAGGCAGACATCGCGAGCTTGCCGATCGGATCGGCCAGTTCGCCGTCGCCGACGATGCCACAGGCCCAGGCGAGCCCTTTCAGGATGTCGCCATTCTCGTCTTCGATCATCAGGTTGGGATCGGGCATCCACTCGTGCCATTCCTCGATGACCTGTGTGCGCGGCTTGTCGACAAGCAGGAACCACTCCGGGACAGCGCTGA
>JAAUYH010007632.1_pt1 | contig 13260 bp, 12 predicted proteins | sample 7278061 | NCBI WGS metagenome assembly JAAUYH01 (sample SAMN14350203, study PRJNA611818) | marine sediment metagenome | isolation source: surface marine sediment (0.6m) | place: French Polynesia: Moorea | collected 2018-08
ATATTAAGTGGACTTTGCTCTTGGCATTGCAATAGCTACCATTTGCTGATGACAATGATTGCCTTTGAAAAACAGGTCTTACTTGATTGATGTAACATTGCATGTCCAACAGATACCACGAATGCGATCCTCGACTCATTGAACTGCTGGAAAAACAAATATTTGATCTTACAGAAGCCTTGAGACTATCAAACGCAAGAACCAGTCACGCAGGAGTGCCGCAGACTCTTCCTAGCTACCCGGCTGTTTCCAATAACCCAAGCCTACTGTACAATGCTCCCCCACAATTGATACCAGGACATTCAGCGTGGAGCTCAACCTACTTCCCCGTTGAGCAACACCAAAGCGCAGTCTACCCGGCTCACCACATGCAAAACCAACACCACTTGTACAACCAGCAGCACTGGCAATATCAAACAACTCCAGGATTACACGTGAGAAGCAGTCAAGGTCATCATGCAACGTGAGTTAAAGAAACAGAAGGCAGGGCAACATCTCAAACCTCGTGACAGGACACCACGTTCACCAAAATACATCCTCGCATGACTCTCGAAATGACGTCAACGTATCTAAACGATTCGGCCACAAAGACGAAAAAACAGTGGCGCTGACTGAGAAAATTTGGCGGACTTTGTTACCGCATATACAGCCTTGGCTCGAGACCTCGGGCTAGCAGAAAGGGAGCGTCGACAGTACCTACATAATCTGTTCCGGAATGCAGCTCTTCGATTTTACATGGCCGAGGTTGACCAGCTCTACTGCAGCTTTGCTGAGGCAATTAGGGCTATGCGCGATCATTTTAACTCTGCGAGCAAACAACTCTGTGTAAAAGCCGATCTTTCTGCATTGAAGTTTGATCGATTCGTAGAGCAGTGCAATGGAAACAAAAGAGAAGCTCTCAGTAGTCTCGCGAATCATATTAAAGCAAATGTTCCGCTATGTCCGCCTATCTGGAGAAATGAATCACACAATGTAGACTTCTTCAGATCAGCTCTGCTAGCTGAGTACTAGGCAAGACAGCAGCTATACAGAATTGGACACGAGACAAGACTCCGAGCGCTGTACACTGAGCTCGCGAACGTACAACGTCAAAACCAATGATATATTTTACCGCTCCTCGCTATACCAAAAAGGTGACAAAAATGCTTTTCTCTGGCTATAAGAATGAATATTCTTATTGGGACTGTGATCAAAAGAGCCACTGGCACACAAAATGTAAGGAAAAATACGCCCTGCAACGGTAGCAGCCCGAAAAGCAAAAATTCTTCGAAAACAAGAGGCGTAACGGAAAAGGCGCGGAGAGAGTGTTACACAAAATGGTTATGGGTCTCGAGCAGCTTATGGAGATGTCCGATACCGAAGATGCAGCCCCATCCGCATTCTTTGGAAATGCGGACGACTCTGAATCTGAGACCAGCGAGTCAGACAATGAGGAGGCACACGAGTCTGCACACATCATACAACAACACTCGAGGCAAGAAGTGTCTACTTCGGACATGGGTTTTTAAAACGGGTTGTCAATGGCCGAGATGACCCGAATAACAGTCGTTGACATGTTATCAGTGGAGACGAAAACTCTGTCACTCGCCACCCCGCACTGACGCAGTAGATGCTCGTTCTCCATGACATGTTGACGGAGACTCATGGGGAAGTGTTGGAAGTCATTTCCCCTCTTCCCTTCATTCATTTCCCCTATTTCAACGGGAGTGCCTTCTACTCCTAGAAGCATCCCGTTCGAGTTGTCGCACAAGTCACTGACGGCACGGTACACGGCGACAGGCAGTGAAAACATACAGCTGAAATCGGCTATGTCCATTCGGCCTCCACCGACAGCGATACGCCCGTCATTAACCACAGTAATAGTTTCAAGATTAATGCAGAAGTCCTCTGACAGCTCTATTCAAGCGAGATAAAATATGTTTGAGAGCGAGATGATCGTGACACAAGCTGAAGTTCCAGCCACAAAATAACGTCATTGCTAAGAACTGTGACTGAAAACAAACAATGATCAGCTGTACGCAACAAAAACTCTTTTGGGAACGGATACGCATTGTGGTGCACGTAAACTCGACTTTCCTACAACATGTAACAATATATTTATCGTTCATCGCACCAGCAGTCACCCACGACTTATGCTCCAACGTCACTGTCTGAAGGTGGTAAGGCATTTGCAAAAAATGATTCACCCGTCCGGCTGTACCACTGTTGTTGAACAAAATAGGCTCGTTGGGCTCCCTACTAACAACACAGTTCCATTTTCGCTCTCCAACATCAGGAAATTTGCTGTAGAACGCATCTCTTATTGCAATAATTCTGAACAAATGTTTTGTTCGTGATGTTCCTTGGTTACAAATAAATCAAACTGCTTCCGTATGTATCCAGAAATTTACTCATCGGAATCAAAATATTTTAAGTCATTCTATGTCCAGTGAGAAATTATCCGTGAACACACGTTTAAGAATCAAGTATAGGCTACTTCCAGGAGTTTTCAAGTGGTGAGGAGGACAGGTGAGAATATTCTTCGCTGATTCAGTGCCCACTCGAGATTCATTGTTTTTTAAATTAAATGCGCGAGCAACTACGTAGTTGTCCATGCTTGTCGGACGTCGTCATTTTCCCTATGCTGAAAATGCAGATCGACTTTTTTATCTCTTCCCTAACCTATTCATGTGCAAAAGGAATTTGAATGTATGGAACCACTTAATCATTGCCCGTTCTCTTTTTTCGTCATTTTCCTTTCTTCATTTTATTTTGGCACAGCTTTGTCATTCTTATATCTTCTAATGTCCGTTCACATTTATAGTCCGTTTAACTGCTTACAATAAGTAATTGCATTTTTGATTATACGTAACCTACTTAAATAAGAATTATTTTCATAGATTCAAATACGATTCGTACATTACCATACAGTAAGCTATTTTATTTCAAATTCACATAATCAAAGAATTTTCACATTTATTTTGTTGCTTTTCTAGTTGCAACCCTTGCTTTTCAAACATTTGAGACACCAGTGATCGACTAATGCACAAGAAGCGGGTTGTAAAAAATTATTGTATAGTTTTCGTGCTTTGCTTTCAATTGAATTTTTCGTTCGAATTACTTTGCAAAATGTAGCATCACAAATTCTTAAAGCAAAATTCACAGCGGCTCTCTGTAATTTCTGAGAAGTTGTTTGTATTTCTTTCTCGCATTTTGATTTATCTGTTTGGCAAATTGAACAACTATCAAAAATAATTGGACATTTGTCTCTCATTTCATTATGATTTTGAACTGGTCCCCTCCATTTGTCAGGTACACAAATGCTTTGCAGTAAAAATTCTTTTTTGTAACACGGTCCTGTGCAAGTACACACACCCGTGGCAGATTCCCAGTAGTTATCCGGGCACCGTTTTAATAATTCTCTTTCCTCTTTATTACACATACTTCCATAATAGCATCCCGCACGGCATCCATTGCAACCAACTGGGTGACAACTAATGGCACTTTGACATCTTTTGATGCATACTTCTCCTATAGAACAACCTGAACCTCTGCATGCAGAAGACGATTGTCTAACTACTAAGTCCAGATTTCTTTCAGCACTCGATATCTTGTTGCTTTCTTCGTAAGATAACGCCATGCTAACTTTTGTTAAAAACAGAAAGGTCTGATCTTCATCACTCAGTACGCCAAACGTTTGTTTATCAACAAGCTCGTTCGAAACCGTCTTCAGTTGAATTCTTAGTACTTCTGTCCATGTTCGTGGGTAGTTGGGAGTGTTAGCTTCTATTGGACTTCCTATAAAGTCACAAAATCCACCATTACATGTCCCGATTCCATAGCAATTATTCGTTCTTGTACACTCATTCTCAGTTTCTTCGTTATGCCCTTGTTGCGAGTCTGATACATCGCAAATTCCTCTATCTGTAAACATGTAATTACAATATAGCCCTTGCAGACAATCGAAATTGTTTTGACAATACTCCGACTAGTAGCATGTTTTTCCGTGACATATTCCGTCAGGCAAACAATCATAAGTTTCCGAACATCCGCAGAACCCATCTTCGGTACATACTGACCCCATAACTGTTAAACAATCCTCATTAGACTCACATAATTGAGGAGCTGGTTTTGCCAAAGGAACATCTAATCCACTAGATTCGGTGAGAATGTGTGCCACAACTGAAAAAATAAGGGGGTTTCTCCATAAACAGTTCATACTTGCCCTTTTGCCTGTCGTATGTACATAAACTGTTTCAAATTTTAAGCCAGTCTATCGCTCAAATTAGTTCTGAAATCAGTTGCTTTGGCCCGAAAATATGGTATTGAAGTCAACGAAAGCTAAATACTATTCAGTTATGAAAATTTACGTTATAAGACCGTTTTTTAAGCCTGTGGCAACTTGGTCAAAGATTGCATTTTGCTCATTCATCATTTTCTTTAAATCATGCTAAACCGTGCACCTTCTGTCTCCAGTTCCGGTAGCGTAGTCGAGTTTGCAGCGGGAATCGGGAGCTCACATCTAGAAAAGTGTAAAATTAGAGCGACTTAAGGACTGCTGTTCTTCCTAAAGAACATGTTCTATCGCAATTTTCATTTATATTCTGATAGGGGTATTCATTTTTAACTCACGGCGTGCCACATTCGCACCGAGGTTTGGGCTGGGCAGGATTTTCATCATGGTTTCATTCAGCATCCGAAAAACGGAGAATACTACAAGGCATTCCGGAGCTACTCGCGAAGTTTCGAGATAAGGTACAGTTGTGGCCAATATCATGCCGGAAGAAGATGACGGCACTGGACGATATTGACCGTAATTACTACCACATGATCCTGATTCACGAGTATTCGTGATAGAATCGAGTACTCCGAAACTTACAACTGCTTTTGGCGTTCTACTTCTACCTGAGTCGGAAGCCGACTCATCCGCACCTGCTGCTCAAATTACCCAACCACCACAGACCCGTGTCTAACACACCAAACAAGGTGGTGTTCTTGTGTATTCGCCAAGAGAATCGAGGCGCGCGCGAATGATAACAAGTTTCTGCCGCGTATTTGGTATGGGGTGGACTCTTAAGGCGGAAGACGCTTATGAATTGCGTGACCTTCAGACGATTAGAATGTGTTGAAGAAAAAATTCCTGAAATTAAGAATTAATCTATTTTGTTATAGAGTGCGTTTCTGAAAATCTTCTAGGAAATTTTCATGCGCACTGTAAATTAGTTGAGAAATAGAATTTTGGATTGGAAAAGTTTGAAGTTCAGATTAGATACGTAACGCTGTACAGTACAGTACTGTAGAGCACTTGGGATTAACTATTTTACTAGCGGAGGAATTAATTGTGCTCCAAAAGCGAGAAACATTTTCATTGGAATATGGAACAGATTATTGTGAAGAGAAAATGTGAAGTATGATAGTGTTAGTGCTGGAATTCGTGTCAGCCACACGCACGTTGATGCGGTCACATTAAATCTAATATCTCAGACGCTGTCACTGTGGCGACTGCTGGTGACACGGGAGTGTTTTTGCTTGGGATGGGTGTACGAAGTGCAAGTTCCCAGTACGCACGCAACAGCACACATGTGGAGAGTGCATTGCAGAAAGTGATGCGGGGGGTGCTGAGTGTGTCGAGAATGCCGCAGGCTGGGGCGCTGGGTACGAAAGAGCGGGCGAGCGAGCGCGAAGCAGTTTACCAAACGAACGGTCAGTTGAGGGTGTACTCCAAACAATGAGAAAGGCAGAGAGCGGCTCTAGGAGATGTCTGTCGGTGGCAAATCGAAGGAGGGAGTGGATGGGTCGGCGGTCAGATACGGTGGGGAAACTCGCACAGGCACATACAGCCGTGCAAACCGAAATTTCTGGTCAGTTGGCTCCTGTAATGAACGTTCTCTAAAATATCCTAAGTCCAGTTTGATATCTGCACTAGATTTTTCTCGTATTACCGTCGTCTCTAGCACGCTTCCACCAACTCCACGGTTATGGAGCGTGTGTTCGACAGGCTCTCGTTACCCGCCGCACCTGATGGTGGCGGCGACATTCGAGTCGATAACAATCTGACCAACCATACCGCAAACCGCGCGAACGAACGACATACCTCTACACACAATCCGCCCTTCCCCCACTCCTTCGACTCTACCGCGCCCGCCTCTATTCCCTCGCATTCACATCTCATCAACCATCATCTTCATCTTCATCGTCATCAACATCAAGGTGTAGAATCGCTCAACAACATGCTTAACGATAATTCGAATGCCGCGCCCATCTCCGATGCGTCGAAAGCGGTGCATCCACCACCACAGCCACCACCCTCTACGTTGCCAACAAATACCAAGCCGAATATGCCGACCACTGGTGCTAACGACGCAACGCGTGACACGACTGCGGTGAAACCTGGCCAAACACCTCAACAGCGATCAATAGCAGCAGCCGCCGCCGCCGCCTCCGGTCCGGTCATTTCGCCTTTGCCGATTACGTCTCCACCGCCACCACCACCACTACATCCGACTTCCGCACCAACTCCCCCACCACCGCAACAACAACAACCGCGAAAGAAACCGCGAAAATCGTACGTTATCACGAAGAAGCGAGAGAGTTGGACCGACGAAGAACATCAAACTTTTGTGCGCGCACTCAAGGAACACGGTCGTGACTGGAAGCGAATCGAGCAACTAGTGGGAACGAAGAACACTGTGCAAATTCGATCACACGCGCAAAAGTACTTTATTCGGGTGCAGAAGAATAACACTGGCGAACATATCCCACCACCGAGACCAAAGCGACGATCTGGCGGTACTTCGAAGGCGAATTCGAATCATGCGTCGGGAAACGTACAAGGGTCGCCGCAAGCTGGACCAACGTATATGCATCCTAGTACACCCCGCTTATATCCATTTTCCCCTCACGGAATGCCACACCCTCACGCTCACCCTAATGTCCATGCACACCTGCCGCTCGCGGGTAATCCCCGTTTCATGCACCCACATGCAGCATCAGTCGCGCGACCACCTTACCGACAATCTGCGAAAGCTATCACCCCACGTATTGTGGATAACAAGGGCGAATTAGTTGTTGGCCCAGGTGTGACGACAGCAAGGCAACAACAAGAACGAGCGAGCGCCGCCGCAGCGTATGCATTGTATAATAGTCGATTATCTTCGAGTGTCCCACCTGGTGGAGGGGGGATATCACAATCCGTGTTAGAAAGTCAACAACGTGAACGAACGGCACCCGTTCTCGCACCCGCGCCCGCCCCATCACCTGTACATACACCAGTAATTCCGAAGGCCAACCAAGTGGGTGTCGCAGGCGCACCGGGCGGAGGCCCACCAACGGCTTCAACGCCTGCGCACAAAATTATTCCGACCACCCCCAACTTTAATCGCATATATGGCTTCTTTGCGGCGTTGTTCGATCCCGTGGCAAGCTCGTCGCCAATTGTAAGTCGCATGGTGAATGGGTCGGACCTGAATGCGTTGGATCAAGAAATCATCAAGCTTCTTGTTCGTAATTTGGAATGTAACGTGCGGAATCCTACGTTTCGTCGCGAAGTCACCGAAACTTATTATCAGCAACAACTAACTTCGCAACAGCACGGACATGCTGTCGGGCTGCAACCACCTCAACCACCGCCCGCCACCGGGAACGACGACCACCTAGGCTCGTTCTTCGGGTGAGCACCCGCCGCGTGCGGCGCTGTGCATCAAATAAGTTCCACAGCCTTATCATCTATCTATCGTATTTTACAGCCTCATTACTTAATTGCAATATGAACAACAGAGAGAAGTTACTTCAGTAGCAGCAGCAGCTATTAAACTCACAACTCACAACCAGTCCCTACGCGCTGAGATCTGTGAAGCTATATTTATTTGTCCTGGCTACCGTATTCTCGAACAACATTGTTGCACTACAGCACGATGGGAAACGCTAGCGCGGACGCGAAACCACTGTACACCTTCATCTTAGATTCTATGATCTAAAATATGACGAACTGAGGTGGACGCCAAAAATTCACACAGATCTTTCGGCAAAAAGATCTCATGTGTCGACCACGTGTGGCGTCAATCTATCGGCCCGATCTGTGGGACGCATTTGACACGTTGCACTGGGGTTCCACTGTTCGTGGAATTTTCTATAGATTGCGATATTTTCTGAATGAATCAATTTCCCCGTTATGGTCCGGTACACAACACCTGTCCGTACAGGCTACAGTACAGTAAGAGAAATGAAGATTACTGTAGTGTGTTGTCCCCGCGAGAGGGACGCGTGCGAATGAAGGAAACGTTCTGATTGTGGCGCAAGCTACTGTAGGCGTGAGATAACTGGATCCCAGCTCTAGATAATTAACGCGCGCTATCTCGACTTCTAAGCGAGTCAGGAGTTCTGGGCAGGTACCCAAACTCGCCTGCACAAGTTGATTACACTTTCGCTTCAGTAGTGATGTAGCGTACAGTACAGGACTGTAGTGTAGTTGATGAACACAGCTTATCAACATGTTCCAGTTTCCTTCCACCATCATTGTCCCAGGCAGGTCATGTCGCACTGTTCAATAGGTCGGTCGCAAGTCTGCGGAATTTCAGCTGAGAGCACTATGAAACAAAAAACCAGATATACTAGGAAAATATCTTCGGTTCCTTCGAAAATCACGCAACAGCCAGCGTTTCGATTGACAAACCAAAAAATCGTGGGACTTCAATCAGGTACAACCAAAATGAGGAGTGAAGATTTAACAGAGCGGCACGGAGGAGGTGCCGAATCCCATTCGATTGGGTCGTGTAGCGTGGAAAAGATCATCTCACCTTGGTGATCCGAAAGAGAGGATGTTGGTTATCAAAATTTACGTTCTGACACTGGGTACAGTACGGTATCTCTTCTAGTCGTCCGCGTCTGCGTAAAGATGGCACAATCTTCCTTCCAATCTACGTTGAGATGGGATAAATCCTCAACAAGCGTTGGGTTTCACAGTTGACAGTGCCCGAGTGAAGCAAGCAGCCAATAAAATGTTATGCATCCCTATCTGGGTCATTATCAGTTTGAAGAACATGAAATTGTCACATTTCTCGAAATTCGGTTTTTAACATCAAAACTCCAATTATAGTCACGGGGATGACGAGACTGAATATTGATTCCATCTAGAAAGGTAAGCTATGCAGCAGTGCTCACTTCTGATTTCCTATTTCTACGACTGATTCTCTAAATCCGAGCAATAGTGACGTAGTAGGGGTCGAATCTGCCTCAACTTGATAACTATGAGTATGAGATTGGCCGTTCGCACGGGATTCATCGTTGACGCAATGATCCCTCAGCAGAGGAGCACGCAACCGACAGTCTTTCCGTATTTGAGTTTGGCCATTTTTAGCTTCAATGCACGTTCTAAAATGTTACTTGAAATTAATCAATTCATTGTACGCCATACTGACCAATATTCACTTCGACGATTCATCAAAAAATAAATATTATCCGAATTTTCGTCGATAACTCCTTGAATAGAACGAATGACATGAATTCGAGACGGAGCGGAATGCGGAATCATTCATTGCTGTAATGCTAATTTACGATATCAGCTCAGCAATGCGAGTATTCTGAAAATCCCATCTGAGTTACTTTCTGGATCAATGCCATAAAGCGCCGTATTAGGAAACGTTTGTTCTTTGCCGCATCGCAGCAACATGCAACGGCCACATTGGGTTGCACCTGTGCAGGGTCCGTAGCCGAAGGTATTAAATTAGAATTAAATTAAATTGGCGTCATAGTTTCGGTTTTTCTATTTCGTTATCCATTACAATAATGCGTTTACGTGCTTACACCACATTTCAGTTACTCGTGTCGAACTTCACTGCGCCTATCGCACCTGACACCAGTACCAGCGGTTCACACGACACGCCGGGATGTCTCGCCTCACTTTCGTTCTCGTTGCCGCCCTGCTCGCCGTGTCCGCGGTCGCCGCCGAGCCCAAGCATGAAGCCACGACCGCCGACACCGCCGCCAACACCACCGCGTCGACGGGAACCGACGCGACGGGTGCCACCGCGCCCGAGGTCGTGAATCGCATGCAAAAACCCGAAATCTCTACGTCCGCGTTGACTGGCCTTCTCGTCGGCTTCACCTTCCTCGCTATTTTCGTGCCTGGATTCCTCTGCCTATGGAACATCCAACCGCCAAAGACGTTCGAACCTATCGAGAAGTCGGACGCCAGGAAAAAGGCTCAATAACTCTCTTCGTTTTCTTAGTATCACTTTCGTTGCGGACTACTACAACTTTATGTGAGCTTGACGATGCCGTTTATAATAAACGCTACTAATTTCACTTTGACGTATCTCACCGTTATGACGACAGATTGAAGTTTTCTTTCATCTTATTCTTCTCGTTTCGTAATTTCATTACGGAATATGCTCGCCCTACTGTGAAAGCTAGGGTGACGACTGAGCCTTCAGCGCGATATCTGCGATATCGTTCAGCGCTTCATGCTTTTCCGCAGTCGAACTTGACTCACTAACTCTATCCACCACGGAATGCAACTGCGCCGATAACCTCGCGTCCAATCCTTCATAGGCAACACCGTATGCTTCCTCGTAAGTTCGAACCATTGCATACACGACCATCGCGTCTTCAAATTCAACTGGCGGCGTTATGTCTCCATCCACTGCTCGCCGTCTCTTCCCAGCGGAATCCGGTTTCAGCGTTGCGGTGCGAGCCAACGCTTCACTACTGAACTCCATTTCCGTGCTTGACTTGTCCAGTGTATCTTCTGATGAGAACGCCTTCAGGTAGTTGACATACGCCGAATGAATGGCCGCATCTCCAGTTCCTTCTTTGTTAATATAGTCTTTCAATGACGTGGCGAGGACCTCAAGAATAGCCGCAACCACATCCATCGCGATAATCCAGCCGTTCGTCTTTCGGGCAAGAGCCATCAATATTCGGCATACCGTTCGAATAAGCCGTAAGGAACGGGCTTCTCTCCTACGTACAACGAGAAGTACTGACGACAAGGTGTCTCTGAGTGGGGCATCTCCGGTTCGAAAAGCTCGCAGAATTTCCTCTTCGTCGAAAGCTTCTACTTCCGTATCCTTATCTTGATTCAAATTAGATCGCTTTAACGCATCCGTACTAACACTGTTCTGCGCTAATTCCGGAGCTGGGGAAAGTGGTGTAGTTTCATCCACTGTTGGAGTATTTGGCAAAGAAACGCAAGGTGTTAAAGGAGCCTCAAAGTCAGTGAGTGTCATCAGAACCGGTTCATCGTCAGCTAGTGAGTCTGGGAAACTGGCAAGTCGATCCATGCTCGAGAAAGAAGCACCGGGCGCGATTTCTGCCTGACTTCCAAGCGACCCGTTCTGCTCGAATACGAGTTGTACGGCGTGCAGAAGTTGAGGCGTTACAAGTCTACACGAGACCAAAGCTTCCAGGGCGCGCAATGAAGTGTACGATACTCTCTCGGTTCCAACAAGATCACCAATCATCGCTTTGAACGCATTCAGTATGCTACGCCCTTCAAAAGCACGATTAGGTCTCGCCAGTTCCGAAAGAAAATGAAGAGCAACCGGTGATTCGCTCAAGTGTGAGAAGATAAACGTGAATACGACGGTTCGGGCTGCCGCGTCAAAAGGTGCGAGACATTGAGTTGGTCCGGCTTGCTCGTCAGGGCGAAGTGGCCAACGACGTGACGGTCGCGATAACGCAGATAAGGAAGCACGAGATGCAAGTGGTCGGAATAGAGGAGCGAAAAGTCGTGTGCTAATCAATCGTCGTAGTTCCTTACGAAGCTCCGGTGATGGCACCGCATATAAATCCGCAATGTACAGCACAATATGTTCAATCTCTCCAAGGCGCACAGTTACATCTGCATTGCGAACACGTTTTCGAAATAGTCCAGTGCGTTGACGATTCCGAGGAATTTCTAACCCATCGTCGAGAATTAGTTCGAGTGCCCGAGCGACGGAACCGCACAAGCGAACCAGGTAAGTAAATATGCGTTCCAAATAGCTTCCGGGTCCTTGCAACGCGAAGCGAGTAGCGTCAGTATCGCAAACGGCGAAAACACTCAGAGTTATGTTGCGGACAGCGATTCGGGTCATGCGTTCTGGATGATCGAAAAATCGAACTGCAGCCGAAAAAAGTGGGAATCGAAGGTCGACGGGGTCGAAGAAAAATTGGAGCATAGACTTGTTCAGTTTGAGTGAGAGTGACTTCAGTGTTGACATGTAGTAGCCGAGTATTTCATCGCTTTGCAGCTCGAAATCGAAATCGATGATAGAATTGATGTAGTTCGTGGAAAACAAACAGTACAACGACTCTTGTCGTGTTACGCTTTGTACAATTATCGAGATTGTCTGAAGGATGTGTGATTGCAAACGGATGCCAGCGTACCTTCGTACGGTCGATGCTTCTAAATCATTCTGCTTTGAAAACAAATGCTTCGAAGATTCCAAACAATGCACAAGGAGACCCATAACACCGTGCTCCATAAACAAGTCCCAGATAGAAGGATTACGCCTATCCGCCCACACGAGTATTTCCGCAAGCTCCCGCAACGCGTTCAGCGACTTCCCTTCCAGAATCAGCAATGACTCCGGAGGTAATGATTGTAGTTGCGAAGCGTAATTTCGGATGATATTCACCCTCGCAATAAAGTATTCGGGACAGAATTTTGCTTCATTCTCCGATTCCACATCTTCCCCTTCGCTGTATGGCGCCTGGGTAAACTTTAACGTTTCTTCGTCGACTGACTTCGACGTTGCAATGGACTGGTTCGACCGACCGTTCGCAATATCTGGGATTTCCGCAGGAAACAATAGATAGTCTGGCTCTTCCAAATCATCGTTCGTAATGAGCTCGATTGCACCAGAGACGAAGTTGTACACGCGCCGCATCGTCGATTGTAGTACAACCAAGCGTCATTCCCCGGTCAGGAAAAACCCTGTCGGACTTCAATCCAAGAGTGTTGTCGTTTCCAGTACGATTTGAAATGGAAATGAACCATCACTATTATTGAATTAGTTTCCGAGAATTCACCTCAATCAACAATGTAGAACTCTTTGAATTTGACGACGCAAAAGGTTTAACATGTGTATGCGGTAGTGGATGATGAGGTGGCAATTTAAAAAAATTTCACCGGCTTCTAAACTTCTCCAGAGTACAGGGTACGGTCCATACAGCATTTTCATGTCAAGCAGGAGTAAGTTCTGAGCAAGCCTATTACTTTTTCTGTTATAGGTGTTGTACTGCAGTGTTGTTCCATTCTTATACAATCATAACGCAGTCGAGTAACCTTCTGCTCACTTA
>JAAUYH010046617.1_pt1 | contig 13260 bp, 9 predicted proteins | sample 7278061 | NCBI WGS metagenome assembly JAAUYH01 (sample SAMN14350203, study PRJNA611818) | marine sediment metagenome | isolation source: surface marine sediment (0.6m) | place: French Polynesia: Moorea | collected 2018-08
ACAGAGAAATGAGTTGATGTTCGAAATGCTGCATAATCTACAGCTAGAAACGCATCATAAAGAGAATCACTTAATAATCGATCACTCCAATGAACCTATGAAAACGTTAGAAAAATTAAATAAATGACGAAAAATTTAAGACGTACCACTTTCAGCTTTGCAAGTGCATTAATAACAAGCTAATGCCATTTTCTTTACGTTTTTTCATGACAAACAATTAGTGCTGCATGTACGTGTTCGGTCCCATAAATTTTCAAAAAAATAAGCCCAATTAGTAAATGTTTTGGTTGTGCGTAGTTAGGCAAAACCAATTTGAATTTGTGCCATAATACAGTACAAAAAGGCGGACTCACTACGAATAAGGCTTTAAAGCGTCGATGAAATGTATCGGTCATAAGTCCAGTTGCCCTTAGACAAATTCGAGTAGCAGAAACTCGCAGGGCATGATCGGTTAATTGCCTAGTTGACTTATAATATTTCAGGGAGCAGTATTTATATAATTTTGTCATTTTGTTTTTAGTTCCAACCTTCAAAATATTTGTTGACTGAACAACAATACATTGATGTAACCAAAGATTACATTTAAATAATCAATATTTTTATTAGAAACAATGGAAAAATCTGAATATAGATTGTGGTATAACGGCACGAGAGAGAACTGAAACTAAATTTCAATATAGCCGTTTAGAAGAATATATATCTTAAAGATATGAAAGAGAATAGAGTTCATATTTGAGAATATACTATATTTAAACAATGCCGACCATTACGCGATAAATTTATGAGACTGAACTGCGAAACAAGCTCAAGAGATTGATTTGAAAATGAGTTAAAATCCACAAATACCGGAGAAATATCAAATTTGCTTTTATAGTTTTCGGGTAAAGTATAAAGTATTTATCTGTATTGTTTCATAAATAGCCAAGCAATTATATAATCATTGTATTAGCGACAGTAAGAGTCAATGGATATTATGTGAATAGATGTAACAGCTTGTTGAAGTTTGCTGTCTATGATCTTCGCGGTCATTAATTCGCGGTACTATACTACCGTTACACGAGATTCATTTCTAATTTAAAGTTATGTTCAAACTAAATTTACGTAATATATATGTATAAACTGTAATTTTTGCTTCAATGTATTCGAATTTAAATTGACTTGAGGGATTACCGATCTGTGCTCGGTCATAACTCCCCGAAAAAAGTCGGACTCCGACTCCATGAAAGCTAATCCTCGTGCTGGTAAGCTACTCGCACGTCTCGTCGACAAATCAATCGCAAAACCTCATGACAAGGCGTCTGATTTTTATGATCATCCTCAGTATCGTTCAACATTTGGTGGAGTTTCTCGAGAAAATTTCGAAAGGCATTTGACTACGCGCTGAAAAAAATAAGGACTGATACTGTTCGTAAAGCGCGTACTCAAGAATCAAAAGGTATTTATTTTTTCTTTTTCTCTGACTAATACTAATTTGTTTTAGATGACGTTTCGCCTTTTATAACAGGATTAGACGATGAAACCGGAAATGATGAATTTATTGTTTCCGATTGGGACCCTGAAATTGAAAACTTATTACCTGAAAATCATATTGGACAAGAGTTGCTTTATTCACCAACTGAATTCAGACCGCCTTATTTACTCTCAATTTACAAAGATGTAGAGTCTCGAGACGACCGTGTTGCAGCTGCTATTTTGTTGCCATCGGGCGCACACGAGCGCAATGCCGATATTCGGGTTGAGATTGAACGCAAGAGTATGCTGGTGGCTACACTCACCTGGCCGAAAGTTCTTACTAATGTACGTTTTACGTTGAAAAATTTTCTTGACGGCGTTGGTGTCGCACGTATCGACAACAGTCATCCGATGGTGGGTTTTTTTGAGGCGCTTCGCGCCTTAGACCCGAAACGTCATGGCAAGCGCGAGTCGGTTGCGCGTATTCCGCTGCCTTTTCCGGTGAAACCGGACCCGAAGCGTTGGATCTGTACGTACGAAGGAACGAGTGCGACTTTACTAATAGTATGTATGGAAGGGCCTACCAGTTCGTTCGCGGATTCTGGGTCTGTTCCGCTGCTTACAGCTACCAGAGCCCCAGTTTCTGCTAACATATCATCAATCTCACAATAAACACAAATTCCTACCCTCCCGCACCCCCAGCCTGAGACATTGTCGCGACTTGATTTATGCGACGGAGGAACCGTATCTTTCTGATGGCAGATCATTCTTCATGGAACAACCTGTTCACCCTCGAGCACATTTCCGAACGGCAGGCGGTAGATTGCACATTCCGGATCCTTCGCCGAAACAAGCGAGAAGACACGCTAACACATCTTCAACTTCGCAAAAACACATCATAAACGCTAGGTTGCCAGATAGCTTTATACTATTCGGTAGTCTGAAGACTGATAAAACCCTTTACAGGACATTTTGGCATGGAGCACTAAAAAGACAGTTCGTAAACTACTTCGACACTCAGTCCGGAATGATTGCCCCTGTACTTCAGTGGAAACTTAATTAGCGGAATCGGCAGAGAATGCAGGCGACCCAGCTTTAATATTTTCAATCGGTGATTTGTACAATCGCATCGGTCATCTTGAATTCATTCTTGAGCATGGTTTTCGCTGACGCCAAAACCGCTTGATCATTTCCTGATTTGTCCTTTGCCAAATGAACTGTCATTTGGTAACTGTCTATGCCGATACTCCATGCATGCAATTTCATTACTGCACTCACACCACTGATAGCTTGTAGTTTCTCCCTCACTTCCGGCAACGAAATGTGGTCTGGTACGCCTTCCATCAAGATTCGCAGAAGTTTGAGTGCCAGATCTTTCGTGGTCATGAACACTATGCCAGCGAAAAGCAGCGTGCAGGCGGGATCGACGAAATTCCAAGTTGGTCTAATGGTAATTACTATTCCAGCTATGATCACGCCGATGTTTTGCAATGCATCGCCTAGAACGTGAATGTACGCGGCTCGAATGTTCGGATCTTCGATAAAAGCACCAGTTAGTCTATCCCAATTGAAGAAGCCTTTACTTTCATTATCACTTTGGCTCCCACATTGATGGTCGGGATTGCCACAGTTACCGTCGCCATGCAAGTGCATATACCCGGCGCCCAGCACGAGGCCTATGAGCAAGTTTATGAGCAATCCAATCGATCCAAGCAATACCATCAGTGGACCCTTCACTTCTGTGGGGTACAGGAAGCGCATGATTGCAGAACCAATAAGAAATGCTGTTATGACCCAAATGAAAATAAGCGAGAAAAGAGCTCCGATGACTTGCGCACGCGCGTACCCGAAACTCATAGTATCCGACGGTGGGAATTGCCCGAGCCAGATTGCTGTCAAGGATATGAGCATTCCCGCAAGATCGGAAAGCATGTGCGCAGCGTCAGACATGATTGCCAACGAACCCGCGAAGTAGCCACCAACAAGCTCGACGAAGAAGAAAACTAGCGTAAGTGCGGCTGATAGCTGCATTTTTCGTATTTCCTTGCTTTTGTCGGCCGCATTTTCGGCAACGCCAACTTCGACGTCATCTGATTTGCTAGACAGTAGCAACGAGCTTTCGTTCACCTTCTTAGGGCGAGACGCGCTCATCGTCAAAGTTGGTTGGTAGAAACGAGTGCAGGTGAAACATTCACCAAGATATTAGGTTTTCGCCGCAACGGAAAAACGGGCGCTTACGTAACCGTCGGGCCGTAACAGAAAATCTTTTCGATTTATCTCGCCGATTACCGCTGCGATACGATTTCGTGCAGCGGTGAGCTTTTTGGGTACTACAACGCCAAATTAAATGATGTAATTTATTCCAGGTGTGAATTGCAGGGTACTACCAAACCAGAATAGCGGTCTCACTTCAAGTCCGTTTGGATTTCGAAAATTTCCAACGTCCATTCTTCCTTTTTAACGAAGGTACCTTGTGCGTTGTTGCAGTATGATAAAGATGAGTTTTGAGAAGCACACCGAATAAAAATTACGTACCTCAGAATAGGTAGTTATTTCGGTGTTGGCAGTCTGAACGATATACAATATAGTCCAGAATTTGACTAGTACTTTTGTATGGTAAAGTGTATACATGCATCATTCTGATGTTTGAACTCATACACTGGTACAAATACAAACCTTTTGTAATATTCACTCCCTGTGCGAAATGGTAAGCTTCTTGAGGGTTTCAATGTAGTAAATATTGAAAAGGAATTGTTTTCGATTAATCGAAGGCCTACATTTACATCTGTTCTACCTATCGAAAATTGGCTACTGGGTTTTAGAAATGTAAAATTTTTTGTGTTTAAAATGAAAATTCTCATTCAAAGTTTCTTTCGTTAGTTTTAATATCCTGTATTTAAAATTCAATCTCTTCGATACTCCATTTGTAAAAAAACATTACTGAACACATGAGCTCATTCTGTCTGCAAATTATGAGAATTTCACAATATTTCCGTTATTTACCTTCGCGCTGAAGTTTATTCTGGCCAATAAGGTTCAAGACAATAATTCTCACGTCGTTTAAAAGTATAAAAAAATCTTTAGAAATAATAATCAAATGAAATGCTGATTTTACTTGTTCAGGCACCCAGACAATCGAAAGACGGGTAGAAATAACTCGGTAGGGACCGCGGATCGTTTGAAGCACTTACAGAACTCTTTGATACTGTAGTCATGCACTGTCCCATGATATACCAATGAGACTAACCTGAGCAGGTGCGAGAAAGAAAGTACATCACTTTATTCACAAGACTACAGGAGACAGCGCATTATCCATCCGTGCTACGAGGCGGAAGGATGCCCTAGAATGAAATCATCCACTTCCTGAAAAGTACAAGTATAATACTCTTGTCCTTCCGCTGCCCGACTTGCGGTGAGGGAATCACTGAACGCGTCGGGTTCCGAGTTAAAAATGTTGGAGAACGAAGACGGATTATGAAACGTGATCGAAGGTTCGACGACACGTCCCGAGACGACGAAGGCCGAACTTTCCGCGTCCATAGATGCCGGGACATTCTGCGCCTCATCACGATAATCGAAGCCCATCGCGTGGATGTCGATAGGACGACTTGGGACTTGCTTCACTTCTGTACTCGGCGGCATCAGCATGTCTTGTTCAAGCGGCAGAGGGATTGACTTACCGCTCTCGAGTTGGTCGGCTTGAGCGGAAGAGAATCTCACCAGCTTGGATTGTGCCTCCACACTTGCGATTGCTACATTTGGTGTAATCTGCCGAGCGGACTTCTTCTTCATGGGACTTGTGACTTGAGGCATAAAAGGCGGTGGAAGTGTGGGTGGATCTGGTACAGCTGGTGGCGGTGAATAAAACACAGGCAGCATCGAGTCCGTCACAGATTTTGATGTAAACGAGAGCTTCTGCTGCTCAAGTGTAGGTGCCGGCAGCAATGGAGGGAACGCCTGGCACTGCTTCTTCACTTCAACCACGTTCGAGGCCTGTCTTCCACCATTAGCTATGCTGCCTTCTTTTTCCTTGATGTTGATGTTGGGTGCAATGATTGGGCACGGCGATTGAAGACTTTGATGCATTGGTAACGGCGACATTTTCAGTTCAGAAGGAACTTGCACTAGTGCGCCTGATCGCTTCTTCGCCGGAAGCGAACAAACTGAAAGAGCCTGATTCACGGAACTTGCAGAAGTTGAAAATCCACTGTCCACTCCGTCATCAACAGTTGAAGTAGGTGGCTGGAGGTTTCCGTCAACTTTCACCAAGTCAGAGTTGTGCGCCGGCAGTGAATGGTCGGTATTGTTCCCTTCGAACAAAGTACTGGAAGGTGACTGCTGCTCGACAGCTCCAGAAGGGATCGACTGACCAGACCTCTCGATCTGAGTCGGTGAACTTGCCGTTATTGACTCTTTTTGGTCAACCAAGCGCTGGTCGGCTTCTTCCACATCACAGTTCAAAATCGATGAGCGAGTCAATGATCTCTCAATGTTGGGCAAACAGGTGGTCAGCTTGATCTGGGACGATGAACTCAACGAGTTTCGCAGCTCAGAGGGTTGTGATTCCACCCAGCCAACGCGTTTCGGCTTTGCAATACGCAGTTTGAGAATGCACGACTTGGCCGCGGATGCTTTTCTGATTGGATTCCTTCGCAACTTGACAATAGTAGAGTTGAGAGGAGCATTCCTTCCGTTTCGGAATGATTTATCAATGGAGTAGTCGTTCTCAATGCTCTTCCTGAGAGACGTAGAGCCCATAGTAGACTTTGCCTTTGCCTTGGACTTGGCCTTAGTTTTCCGAATGCAAACGTTGTGCTTGAGATGATAGGCGAGTCCGGAACGCCAGGGGAAGGAAGCATTACAGAAGGTGCAAGTCAGGGGGCGCTCGCCGGTGTGGTAGCGGGAGTGCAGCTTGAGTGCATGATCGCGGCCGAACGTCTTGCCGCACCCCGGGACATTGCAACGGAACTTCTTCTTCTTCGCGAAACGAGAACACGGCATGGCGGAATGGAACAGTCGGGGACGAGCGCGGGGCGAGCGGGGAGTGAGGTATTTGTATGAAATCGTGACATGGTTATGACAATTCCCGATTATCGTAACGTCTTTGCACTAGTCCTTCGAGGACTTGGATGGGCAACTGAACTGTGGTGCAGGTTGACGGCGTCTTACCCAGGCTAAATGAAGGACTAACACATAGGTATCTACGAATTGGCGTAGCTCTAGACGACACCGCACTCGTGTGCGTGACATGGCCCGAAGCCGAGTGGGCGCTGCTACGAGTCACGCGTAGTGTACAGAACCGGAGCCGACGTTCTTCTCAAGTATCAAATCTCGGCCGAAGTATGTGTAGCTTCCGCATGGTCGTAGCCCCCAGGACGGGTCTCGTGACGCCCGCCGCCGTCACGCTGTACGTCGTAATAGTGCAGCGCAAACGCTACTCGCCCGCATTTTGATAGAGCATTCCCGGTGCCGAAACGCGTACATCTGCTTACCCTTCGCGAGATTCCGCTGCGATAGTTTTGTTTCGTTGTTCGAGCCCTGCTTCCACCACTCGCGTGCGGACGAGTCAGCGTGGAAACTTGCGCTTCGCCGATCTTGATTGATTTCGGTACATCCCGTGGCATTGTGCGTCCTTTCCTCAAGTTCATCGATCATACGTCGAAGGCGATGTGGAAGTAACGACTGCAGAAATAAATATTACGAAATGTATGACAATCCGCTCAAATCCGCTAAAATTCATGAATCTCAAGTAACGACCAAAAAGTGCCATACTCAAAGCTATGAAAATGCCGTCACCAAGCCACACTTGATTCAACCGTGCCGATTCGTTTTCTGCACTAAAGCGAGCTGCCGGCTGGAGATGACCAGCTGGCAGCAATCACCGACGTTATCCAACTGTATGAGCGACGTCGTGAAGACGTCCCCACCTCAACCATTCTACTTCTACATTCCCGGCATTGGAGATTTGGCACTTGCGAAATGCAAAGAAAAACCAGACGTCGCTGAAGTGGTGCTGAAGAAAGATGGCTCTCCCCCAGACCCACAGGCCACAATCCTGTTTGATACGCTGAATTGCCAAGTGCGAATAGTTGAGAAGGAGTACCATCCGACGTTCCGAGATCGAGTGCGTGGTGGATTTGCAAGATTTACAAGGAGTTTGCTGACGGTTCTTTGCGTCTCACTCGGATGCGCCTACTCGTTTGGCTTCGTAAGCACCGTCATAGATCTCACGCTATGTGCGTTCCTAAAGGTGCCAGGGGTGAGCGATCGATCGCTTGGCTTTCGTCTGGCCTATGGGTTCTTTTGGGGCTATTTCTCCGGTGCACTCCTCAGACCCGCGTGTAGTCAAGCAAAGACAATGTTGGGGCCGATGCTGAACAGGCTAGGGCGCTCTTCTACGTACGAAGCATTGAGGGCAGGCTACATGCCATATTTCTGGGCGGAAGATTTGCCCGAGTTTCTCGGCTTTATGATAAGTACACCGATATGCGAGTTTAGGCGAGCTCAGTTGGGCTTGATGAGGGGCGCGGTGCGTTCCTTGTTCGCGATGGGCTTCGGTGTGATTGTGGGAGAAATTACAAAAGCGATGAATTCTGCTTGGCGCGAATGCACAGCGGCGGAAGTCGTACGCGACGAACTAACACACCGACTACGAGCACCGTCGGCGAACGAGGATAAGTGTCAGGAAAGTGAAAGGCACCACGATGCTTCGATGGGTGTCGTGATTGGTGTGTCTGTGCTGATCGGACTCGTTTTGTGGTTCCTTATTGAGCGTGGAATTGGGAAGGGAATGGCGGCGGACATGCTGGGGAGCACGGCTACCATCGCGGTGATGATGGTATTCTACAAGATAAATTGCCGATGTCTGCGTGGGGAGCCCAGCGCGTTGGTATGCTGTGAATTTCGTGCGCTTGCAGCGAAACGTCACAAGACAGACACTCTTGAACAGTTTGTGTCGCAAAGCGACATCGACATGTTCAAGAAATGTGCGTCGTGTAGTAGACGTGATATTGGTTCTACCTTTAGTGATGACCTCGCAGGGTGTTTATAGTAGCAAAGTAGATTTCATTTTCTGTTGATAGATCGAGTGAATTTAAAATTTTCGATGCGACTTGAAATCAAGGCAGCTATGAGTTGGGAAGAAGCGGGACGGATGAATCATACAAAACTGATCAAGCGAACATTGCCATAACGGGAATAAGACGAATACATCAGTGTTTTTCCAAGTATGCATAATATCAAAGAGACGTAGATCCCGGTCAGAAACGTTTCCCTTAGAAACAATTTTGAAAGTGAGCATTCGTTAAATCTAAATCGACCACAGCAAGCTGTGCTGTACGCAACTCTTGTCGAAACACACAATGCAGCGTTGGTTGGTTGAATAAGGTGCTCATTCGTAGGTTGATCTAGAGCATTCCTGTCGGCTATGACAAATCAACACAGTTGCGAAGAACAAAGTCAAATTTCAATGTGATCGAATTGAGGAAGAATCCCAAGACACGTACTAGTCGAAATCCGCCGCTCTTCCGTTTTGGCACACTGTACGAACAGTAAACAAAAGGATATCCAGTTTTCCCAAAAAAATTGGGCGTCTTTGTTTCGAGATCGATAGCGCTCCCTTGCCCTTATCGACGGTTTCGCATTAGTCCCAGATGAAATAGGATGCGTGAAATTGAAACCCAGAGTACAGGAAAATGATTTAAACATCATAGAAGAATATTTCTTTTTTCCTTTCTCCGCAGTGATTGAATAACAACATTCTGAATCATGTGTTGCATGAATACTCGTGCAATACTGTACTCTTTTTCAGCCATGTTTTCCCTCTTTCATGCTGCAAGGATTGTGTGAAAGTGGGATTCGAATAGTGTATACCAAATTGGTGCTGCTTATCTACAGCACACAGTAAACGTGCGAGTATTAGTGCGACGTTTCCATTTTCGAGCTTCGTACAGCTTTGATCCAGCATGAACAAATATCTACCTACGTGTTCCATGGCGTTGGAAGCACCGTCTTCATAGCAATTTCCCTCTAGCACTACCCACAGCCGCATAGTAATCGAGAAATCCAATCATCTGTATACAACATCGCGCTGGTCGCTGCAAAACCACAGCGCATGAAAACGAAATTTCATTAGGCGTGTTCTGCGACATGGATGATCCTCGGAAGTGCAGGGTTCCTTTTCTGTAGGAAAATTGAAGCTGGTTTCGATTAGGGTCGAGGCCGAAATAGGATTGAGTGAACGCTAATTCTCCTAGGATTACGGCACCCTCACTCTCGCGCGCGTAGGGTCCCGGTTTGAGAAGGGAGTGCCAGCGGGCGGTCACGAAAATAGACGAAGCAGCAATCGAGAGCGACGAAATAGGGAATGGGTGTTACAGCAGGCACTGTACAGTGCAGTACCAACGGGGACGTGGGAACGGACTAATGGAATTGGTAACAACATTGCGCAACGTAGTAAACATGGTTCGCCACAAAAACGTCATGCTACGTAATTGAATGACGCAAACTTGGCTGCAAACGGTGCGCGTAAGGTATGGAACGACAAGGTGAGACACCCGGACGATAATACATGTACAGCACTGTGAGATGAGATTTCACAGATGTTGCCTTCTGACTTATATGTTTCCACACCAGTTGTAAGGTTAACAATCTCATCCTACTCAACTCCGACATGGATTCGCGCTACCCCTCGCAGTCCAAAAACACCGAGGTCGCGTTTTCTTACCACGTCTTCTCCGCCCTCGCGCTCCTTCTGTACGGCTCGGGAGTACTAGCGCTTGGCATTTGGCTGCAAGTGCGAGACAATGGACACGCGTTTCTTCTCGAACACGGGCCGAACCGATTCCTCGACTTCGTACTGGAATCGGGCGTATTTGCGGTGTTTCTCGGGTTGTTCATGATTGTCGTGGCGGTCAACGCGTTGATTGCGCGTGCGACGCGCTGCACAACTGGTTGCGTGTACACTATTATCTCGGCATTTGTGCTCTTCCTCTTAGTTTCGACCTCTATCGTTTGCTGGATCGTGTACGCGCAGCGAGGAACCAAACGAGTGCGTGGGTTCTACCAGGGGGCGTGGAAATTCACGCTGAAAGAGAAACCGCTGGCGTTATGTGAAATTCAAAAAGCGCTCTTTTGCCGTGGTTTCAACGACGTTTCGTGCAAGACAGAAGAATGTCCAGTCTGCCCCCCGAAGCTGCAAGTACGGAAACGGTCATCCGAGTGCTACACCGCTATAGTCAAGGACCTGGCACAAAATTTCCTCCCTGTTGCTATTTGCAGTACACTCCTGTCGCTAATAATGGTCATTGACTTGGTGTTACATTGTAAGTGTTGAAGCTGGACTCTGTAAAATATATTTGAATTCTAAATTCATGGCTGATTATCTGTGTATTCTGCGTTCATGTCTCCGATTCTCATCGATGAACGATTTGTGGTTTTGCTGCGAACGTGTCGCCGCAATTGACATGCCAATGTCCGACGTTGCCCCGTTCAATTCGACGAAGAAATGATCGTAACCAACCAGAAAAAGGCTCATTCACGATGTTGTGAGAGGCGTTTTTAAGCTTTAACCTTTGTCAATCATCCTGTACTGAGACGAAAAGTACAGAACACGAATGGCAACGACTGATTGAAACCTCTTGTCTATCTGATTGACTTTTCAGTGACACGTTTTGTCGTGAACATCGAATCTTGTACTGGACTGTATCTCAAACTTCACGTACGCCGGTTGAGAATTTAGAAGTTTGATTTAATTGGTGGATCACTCTTATTCCAGCTTTTCTGATCACATTAGGTAAGTTCATGGATGCTGGAATTGTTTTGTACCGTGATTTCATTGAAAGCATGTTCATTCGTACTTGTTAAGATCCAGATTACCAATGTCCACTTCTCTTGATCATTGAGAAAGGGAAGGAATGCACGGTACTGTATCTATTCTTTCCAATCCCTTCAAATCGACCAATCAAGAAGCGAGAATTTTTTTAATTGAAATCAAATTGTTTTGACTTCTTAGCTGGTACCGATACAGATTGCATACAGCTACGCATTTATTATGATTGGAAGAAATCGCAGTTTCGCCTTACAAAACAGGTGGTATTGCCTGATTCGAGCGACTCGTATTTTGTTACATATGTATTTACCAACCACGGGCTCTAATTTGGGTTATTAGCTTTTTTTTAATTGTAAAATCGTTCAAGTTACTGCTCTGGCTCCTTTTAAATTACTATGAAGCGATGGCCTATCTACCCCGGAAATCTGAATTCAAAATTTAGTACTAGGGAATCATCCTATTTCAGCTAGCACTCGAACATCAACCCACAAAAGTGAAATCTGTCATGTGAAAAACTAAAATCTTTTGAAGAAAAGAATGTTTATGCTATTATTCTATGTTTTCAGCTGTAATCACGAAATGATCTCACCAGAATTCAGCAAAAAAAATTAATCAAATTGGTTGTCTCTGTATTTTCAATCAAGGCTGAAACCAACTGCTGTCTTAGAAATCTATAAATGGAATCGAGTTTTATGCAGTTTTAATTGAACAATTATAATTGAACTTCGTCACCGTACTGTAAACAAACAGGAGAATAAAAAGGTGACTCATGTGCGAAATGAATTGCATTTTCTAATGATAGAAATCAAAGAAAGAAAAGAAACTCCTAATTATTTTCTAGAGAAATCAGAAGGTCTCTTATTTTTTGTGAAAATAGATTGCCTAACTGATAGTTTAGTGATAACAATGTTTGCAATTTACAAAAGAATCAATAAAGCATTTTGTTTGCATTTAATAGCCCTTACTAGAAGCAAAGCTTTTTACTGGAGTTGTTACGCAACCTAATATAATTTCACTATTTCTAGCATATTTGTCCTTATATATGTTCACTTAATTCAGATTCGTTTATAAAAAGAGACAAAACATAGCAAAATATTTTTCGAACCGTATCTAGGAATCGTTGTATTAGCATTCAATCTCTAATATCCAGAAATTCTCACGAGCAAAATTTAAAGATTTAATACAGAACCTGATATAGCTACTCAAAGTGTGGCGTACCTTTGATTATTTAAAAACAGTCAGCTAGTTCATTTTTAAAAGCCAGTAGTAATTATCAATCTTCACTGCAGTTCTGAATCCTATACATTGAGAACATGCTTTATGCAAACAGGCTGTCATGAGAAAAAGGTATATTTACAGTCTTATCGAACAGAAATCCGCGCAAGGAAGATAGAATTGTAGAAATATCCGTGTTTAGCCAAGTATCTCTGTCTTTTTTAGGATGCTAAGGCAGTGCTCGCTAAGGAATGGGAAAGCTTGACCCGACATGTTTAGCTTGAATAATTGTAAGATGCCTCAACGGGTGCAAATGATGTATGGAACATGCTTGCACGTAAGCTCAAATAATCTGTACTTCAAAATACAGTCTAATTTCACTCAACGTTTTGGCCATCATATACCAAAAATTCAAGACTGAAAATCATGTACTTTCGATTCTTCAAGGAGTAATTCGCACTGTATATCAAACATTTCTGAAAAATTTTCAGTATACAAACCGTGAATGCTTGTCGAGCTGAAAAATTTCGAGTACCCTTGAGACTTCAATTGCTCTTATAAAAACTGATTCGCTTATCTGTACATGCTAATTTTCCAACAATTTCGACATTCTGCTAAGTAATGATACGGTATGTATCTCATTATTGGGTTTTCTCATGTGTAGGACTAGACCACTGCGGCAAATCTTCTAGATTAAAGTCAGCATTTCATTTTTTTAAAGCTTGAGACAAATGAGTGTCGCATATCAGTTACAAAGGTGACGA
>JAAUYH010059436.1_pt1 | contig 13260 bp, 13 predicted proteins | sample 7278061 | NCBI WGS metagenome assembly JAAUYH01 (sample SAMN14350203, study PRJNA611818) | marine sediment metagenome | isolation source: surface marine sediment (0.6m) | place: French Polynesia: Moorea | collected 2018-08
CGCCGACCATTATCCCGACGTGCGCTAGCGCTCTGCCCGGATAAAACCTTCATTGACGCAATATTGGATCATCCGGCGCAGCGCTTGCTTGTCGACCGGCGGGCACTCGCGGCCGCTCAGCTCCTTGAGGTTGTCGTTGGCAAATTGCGGGCTGCGCTGGAAATAGCTCTCGTAAAATGCCGCGGTTCGCCGGTACAGCCGGCGTTCAAATGCCGACAACCCGTCGAGCAGGAATTCGCCGGGCAACACGACCTCGGGACGGTCCAGCTGGGCAAAACTGGCAATCGCGTCGACAAATACTTCCATCGGCGTCGACCTGTCCGGTGACAGGTGGAACACCTGCCCTTCGGCCCGTTCCCAGTGCGCGATGATGTCCATCAAGCCGCCAATGACATGGTCCACCGGCACAAATCCCAGTGTCGCATTTGCTGTCGCCGGGATTCGGGTGATCTGTCCCTCGGCGATGAGGCGAAACACCGCGTAAATGGTGTCGAACGACTGGATCGTCCCGCAGTCATGCGCGCCGACGACGATACTGGGCCGGGCGATGACATGGCGCCCGCCGCCAGCGACCAGCTTTTTCTCCGCCAGCGCCTTGGAGGCTTCATAGCCATTGGCAAACTCGGCATCCCGTGCAGGTGCTGCTTCGGCGATTCTCCCGTCCTGCGTGCCGCAAACATAGGCGGTGCTGACATAGAGGAACCGTGCCTCGGGAAAAAGGTTCCGGACATGGGCCGTACCGTCGACATTGACCGACCGATACTGCCCGGGATCTGCGTCAAATGACGTGATGGCCGCGCAGTGCACCACGAGGTCGACCTGCTGCTGCAGCTGCCGGAGCGCTGCCCCGTCCAGCCCCAGGTCCGGTTTCGCAACATCGCCCTTGCATGTCAGGATCTGCCCGTCTTGCGGGGGCTCGCCGGAATATGCGGCGGTTTCGAGCAGACGGCCGTCATTGGACCGGATCTCGGGACTGGACCGGACCAGGCCGACCACCCCGTGACCGGCCGCAACCAACTGCGCCGCAAGTTCGCCGCCGATCAGGCCCGCTGCACCGGTCAAGAAAACTTTCATTTCACCTGTTCCCCAACTGACCGCTGCTCATTGTGTAACGAAGCCGCGCCGCGGACCGAATATAGACTTATGACGGTAGTTCGGCAGCCGGGCAGATAGGTTACATGTGATCTGGAAAGTGCTGTCCCCAAATGGTGGCAGGAGAGCAACCAAGGCATGAAAGCAGAATCCCCCTTCGCACTAGCTGATGCCCCGCCGCTGGCCGGCGGGAAGTTCGAGGACCCGTTTGTGACTGCGAAGGGCGAGCCGCGGGCATCGGTAGCGCTTCAGTCTCTGGATACATTGTGGTTCAACACCGGTACACTCTGCAATCTTGCCTGCAAGAATTGCTACATAGAAAGTTCGCCGACCAACGATGCCCTTGTATATATTACCGCCGATGAGGTGCGGGCCTATCTCGATGAGATAGCTACCCAGCAATTGCCGACGCGGGAGATCGCCTTTACCGGCGGCGAGCCATTCATGAATCCCGAATTCATCGAAATGCTGCAGCTCAGCCTGGAGCGGGGCCATGATGTCCTGGTGCTCACCAATGCAATGCGCCCAATGCAGCGCTTGCAGGACAGGTTGCTGGCTCTGCCGAACCGCGGCCAGCTGACGCTCAGGGTCAGCCTCGACCATTTCACCGCGAAAGTGCATGAGCAGGAGCGCGGCGCTGGAAGCTGGGACAAGGCGATGGCCGGCATTGGCTGGTTGCAGGAGCATGGCTTTGCAATCGCCATTGCCGGACGGCAACTGGCGGGAGAGGACGAAGCCGCGAGCCGTACCGGCTATGGCGAACTTTTCGAAAGGCTCGGCCTTTCGACCAATGCCAGGAGCCCGGAGCAACTTATCCTGTTCCCGGAAATGGACGAGGACGCCGACATCCCGGAAATCACCGACGCCTGCTGGGGCATATTGGACGTGGCACCGGCCTCGATCATGTGTTCGTCCAGCCGCATGGTCGTCAAGCGCAAGGGCGAACCCGGACCGCGCGTTGCTGCGTGCACATTGCTGCCCTACGACCCGGAATTCGATCTTGGCACGACATTGCAGGAAGCTTCCCGGTCCGTGCAATTGAACCATCCGCACTGCGCGCGGTTCTGCGTGTTGGGCGGCGCCAGCTGTTCAGCCTAGCGCTCTCCCCGCGACATTTTTCAGCTTTGCCTTCATTTTCGGGTCACGCGCCGACGGGTCGGTGATCAGCGCGAGGTCGAGGACGGTATCTATCGGGCTGGCTTCGCGCTGCGCCGGCAGATTGCTCGCAAGATTGCTGACCAGCGCGCGCGCCTTGTCGGCATTGGCTGCCATCTGCGCGAGCACGGCGTCGACCTCGACCGGTGCTTCGCTTTCCATCCAGCAATCATAGTCGGTAACCATGCCGAGCAAGGCGTAGGGCAGCTCGGCTTCGCGCGCCAGCTTGGCCTCCGGCATGGCCGTCATCCCGATGATATGCGCGCCCCATTGCCGGTAGAGATGGCTTTCGGCGCGGGTAGAAAACTGCGGTCCTTCCATCGCGAGGTAGGTGCCGCCCAACTGCACATCGGCGCCGGCCTGGCGTGCCGCTTCGGCCAAATAGTCCGAAAGACGCGGGCAGACTGGATCGGCGACTGAAACGTGCGCGACGAGGCCTTCGCCGAAAAAGCTTTTCTCACGCGCGAATGTCCGGTCGATGAACTGGTCCACCACGACGAAATGGCCCGGCGGCAGCGCCTCGGTGAGCGAACCGACGGCCGAGATTGAAACCAGGTCCGTGACGCCCAGCTGCTTCATCGCGTCGATATTGGCCCGGAAGTTAAGTTGGCTGGGCCCGATCCGGTGGCCCCGCCCATGACGCGGAAGGAATACGCATTTGACATCGCCGACATGGCCGATCAGCAGTTCGTCAGATGGCTCGCCCCATGGTGTATCAACTGCCACCCATTCGGGGTCCTGCAGCTGGTCCAGTTGATACAGTCCAGATCCGCCAATTATGCCCAGCACCCAGTTGCCCATATCCTACCCGATTCAAAATTTGTCGCGGAGGCCGACGGCTATACGGCTTTCGGTGTCAATGCAAACGGGGCGATCAAGGCAGGTCCAGATTGCATTATCGCGCCAAGCTATTCCTCGGGAACCGCGTAAAAATCTCGATAGGATGTCAGCTGTCCGTCCCGCACCCTGTACAGGCCAACGCCCTCGAGATCGCCATCGGGGCGTTTCCAGAGCCAGCGGGACCAGGCGACACTGTCGTCGCCGGCAATTTCGAGGACCTCGAAATACATTTTCTTGTCGGCCAGTTCCTTCGTCAAACGGTGGAGTAGCGCAGTGATCGCTTCCTTGCCCTCGACCCGGCCAATGGCGGGATCTTCGAACACGGCATCGTCTGCGAAAAGCGGGACCAGTTTCGTATAGTCGTGGCCGTTCTGGATCTCCCAGAATTTCTCGATCACAGCCTTTGCCTGTCCCATCTTCAATTCTCCATGATTGCGTTATATTTGAGCGTCTGGGCCTGCAGGGCCGTTTCAAATGCCGTTTCCAGCCGGGACATGTACAGGCCAAATGCTTCGCGATCTACAAAGGCAGCCGGATCGCCGGCAAGCTGCTTTTCCCGTTTCTCGGCCATTCCGAAAAACTCGGCGTGGTTGGCGAGAAAGACGTCGGGCGTCCAGTCACGCGTCAGCGCAAAGGTCATGCGGTAATCGTCGACGATACCTTCATATTGCGGCGGTCCTATCAGGCGGTTGGCAGCGACCGTCGCCGAACAGAAGAACAAGGTCTGGTAACTCGCGCCGCCCTGCGCGACATCCATCATCCAGCTGGTACAGCCGCGCGTATGGCCGGGTGTGATATGCGCGGTCAGCGTGATACCGCCGAGCGTGACCTGCTCGCCTTCGGCAATGATACGGTCGACTGTCACAGGCGGTGCGTTCAACGCCGTGTCGTCCTCCGACCCGAGGTAGAAACCGCCTTCCAGCGCCGATTGGTCACCTTCGCTGGCAACCAGCTGTGCGCCGGTTATCGATTTCAGCTCGGCAAGACCTCCACTATGATCGAGATGGGCATGACTGTTGAGCAGGATTTTCGTTTCCGCCGGATCGAATCCGAGCTTGCGAACGGCGTCGGCGACATATTTGCCCTGTCCAGGCATCCCGCCGTCGATGATGATGTGCCCGGCATCGGTCGGGATGAAATACATCGCCAGTCCCTTTGTGCCGACATAATAGACACCGGAAGGTCCATCACCGATTATCCGGAATGGCTCTACGGCGGCGTACCAAGACGGGAAATTCCGTTCCCAGTCGATTTCGTCGGGCAACTCTTCTTCCGCCAGGTCGGAAATTGTGTCCAGCGCGTCGGGCTCGGGCGGCGGCGGCGCTTCGCTGACGGGCGTGTTATACGGATCACAGGCGACGAGACCCATCGCCATAAACAGTGATATCCAGCGCATGCCTCCCTCCCTTGGCCTCCCTTGCCGGTGGCAATGCTAATACAGCGCCGTGCCTCGCGCAACATTCGCCCCTGGCGCTAGGCCTGGTTGTTGAAGAAGGCGCGGGTATTCTCGTCCATCGGGAACATCAGCTCGATCCGTGTTTCCCCGGCACGCGTATCGAGCACCGACCCGAACTGGGCGATGGTTGAAAATAGCGACAACCGCGTTTCGCCCATGCGCAGCGTCGTCGGGATCACCGCCTGATTCAGGTTGATCGCGGTCATGTCGATATCCTGCATGCGCGGATGATCGGCGAGCCGCTTGGCGAGGGTCGACAATCCGTCATCACCCCCCAGCTCGAGAATTTCCGTGCGCAGGCGGGACAGTGCCAGCATCGCCACTTCGTCCCAGTTCTCGATCAGGTCGGTATCGGCGCTGTTGATCAGGATGTCGATCATGTTGGGTTCGCCGTCGCCGGCCGACATCAGCAGCAACATCTGCCCGCCACGGTTCGACTGGACAATGTTCCAGTGGCGATCGAGGGCGACGCCAGGGAACGGATCATGATGATCGAGCATAGCCGCGATCGCCTGCTGCACCGGCGCCAGTTCAGGCGCATTTTCCGGCAGGCTGGGATAGACCGGCGCAAAGCCGGCGGCGTTCAACGCCTGGTTGGCGGCCGGCCGCGGCAGTTGCAATGCGCTCGAAAGCCGCAGAACCATTTCCCGGCTCGGCCGGGATCGACCCGATTCGAGGAAGCTGAGATGCCGTGCCGACAGGTCCGCCTCTAGGCTGAGATCAAGCTGGCTGAACCGCCGCACCTTGCGCCATTCCTTCAGGATACTGCCAAATTCATTCTGCATGCCGGGTTCTCCGTTACTGGAACTGCTTGTGCCACAGCCGCCGCCGCATTGCACTTACCCCCAAGGTAATTGTTTTGCGGATGCTTAGCTGTTCTAACGCCCCGGGCAACAGACAGGAGGACCCTATGTCACAACAAGCAGCAGCGCTGATGGTACGGATCGTCGGCGTCATTTCCATGATCACCGCGATATTGTTCGCCCTGTCCGGAGTGAATGACTTCACCGGTGCCAACGAGATCTTCTTCCAGGTCGCCTCGTCCGGCGGTAACGGTGTCGCCGGTCTGGCAACGCCTGAAGCCAAGCTGGCGATGGCGATTGCGGGCGGCGTGTTCGCTGGCATTGCGGCCTTCTACCTGTTCGTCACCGCACCGGGCATCGAACAGGGAAATGAGCTGATCCGAAAGGGCAGCATCTACGCCTTCCTCACCTGGTATGTCGTCGACAGCGGCGCATCGGTGCTGAGCGGCAATGCCGTGAACGTGGTACCGAACACGATATTCCTCCTGCTCTACCTCGCGCCGCTGGTGCTGATAAAACGCGGCGCCTAACCGCGGCCGTTCACGTCCTTCACCCAAGGGCCGAAGGGAGAGTTGCCGAGCATTGCCACCTGCGTCTGCGCACTGACCTCGTTGATCGCGATTTGCGGCTTGCGACCCGGATGGACGGGCAAGCGCAGCGGACGCTTGCCGGGTCCCATCGCCATCACCTTGGCCATGGCGCGCGGGACGTCCATCGGATCGGTGGAGCCGCCGCCACTGCGCAGCGCTGCGGCGACCAGTTGCGGATAGCCTGCCTTGCGCTGCTCGGTCGCACGTTCAAGCATCGCGCCGGTCAACTTGTTGCCATTTTCCCAGATCTTGGTGGGGTAACCGCCGGGCTGGACAACGGTCACGTCGACGCCGTGCGGCACCAGCTCATAAGCCATCTGTTCACTCATCGATTCCAGCGCGAACTTGGTCGAGCTGTACAGCCCCATGCCGGGGACCATCACCCGGCCAAGCTGTGACGACACGTTCATGATCAGGCCTGATTTCCTTGCCCGCATTTTCGGCAGCGCGGCTCGCGCGACCCGCTGTGGGCCCATGACATTGGTATCGAACAATAGCTGCGTTGCTTCCATGTCCTGCAGTTCGACCGGCGCGCCCGTGCCGATCCCGGCGTTGTTGACAACCACGTCAAGACCGCCACCTGCCTGACGTTCGGCCTCGGCCACGGCATTGTTCACCGATTCGTCCGACAACACGTCGAGTTCCAGGATGGTGATGTCGAGGCTTTCGTCTTCGTCCACTGCGTAGCGCATGTCGTCGGCTTCGAGCCGCGGCAGGTTGCGCATGGTGGCAAACACCTTGGCGCCCAGCTCGGCATAGTGGATCGCGCCGAGATATCCGAAACCGGAGGAACAACCGGTAATCAGGACCGACTTGCCCGTCAGGTCAGGTTTGCCTTCGCTGGACGCACCCGAAGGGCCAGCGGCCAGCACTGCGCCGGCAGCGGCCGACCCGGCGAGCAACTGGCGGCGATTGAGGTTGGTCTTGGCCATGGGGGATCTCCTTGAAACTTAGATTGCAAATCTCCTATCATAGGCGGGCGTGTCTTGGGAACGCGATAAAATGGGAGGAAGCGATGCAAATTAGCAAAGCGAGCGATGCCGTCGGCGCGCTGGTGGAAGATATCGACCTTACCCGGCTCAGCGATGACGAGTTTGCCGAACTGCGCGGCGCTTTCTTTGACCATGGCGCCCTGTTCTTCCGTGACCAGGAGCTGACGCCGGAAGACCATATCGCCTTTGCCGAGCGCTGGGACGAGATCGATATCAACCGTTTTTTCACTCCAGTGGAAGGCTATCCGCAGATCGCCAAGGTGCTGAAGGAGCCGGACCAGAAATTGAATATTGGCGGCGGGTGGCATACCGATCACAGCTATGACGAGGTCCCGGCGATGGGATCGATCCTCTATGCGCTTGAAATTCCGCCGGTCGGCGGCGACACGCTTTTTGCCGGAATGCACGCAGCGTATGAAGCGCTGGACGACGCGATGAAGCAGCGGATTGACGGCCTGCAGGCGCTGCACGGCAACGCGCATATCTTCGGGAAAGACAGCAGCTACCGCGAAGAAGTGGGTGAACGGTACAAGAATGCCGAGAATGCCGGCCAGCAAGCAGTGCATCCCGTGGTACTCAGCCACCCCGAGACCGGTGCAAAGGGGCTCTATGTGAATCCCGGGTTCACATTGCGGATTCTCGACATGGACGAAGCGGAGAGCGCGGCGTTATTGCAGCAGCTTTATGATCACATCGAGCAGGACCGGTTCCACTACCGCCACAAATGGCAGGAAAAGATGGTTGCCATGTGGGACAATCGCTCGACCTGGCATTATGCGCTGAACGACTATCAGGGACACCGCCGCTATCTCAACCGGATAACGATCAAGGGCAAGCCGCTGCGCACCCATTGATGATCGAGCTCATCCGGATCAATCGTCGCGTTCACGAACCGATACGCCGTCGGCGATCTTTTCACTGGGATGCAGGATAACCGTACTGCCTTCCTCCAACCCTTCCAGTATTTGCGCGGTCTCGTCGTTCATCCGCCCGATCTTGACGGGAACCAGCCGCGCATCACCACCTTCGACAGTGAACACGGACCATTGGCCCTGGTCGCGAAACAGCGCGCTGATCGGGACTTGCAGCACATCTTCACCGGACCAGACCAGCACCCGCACGATGACACGGTAGCCATGGCCCAGCTGGCTCCATTTCTCCTTTGGATCGGTAAAGTCGACGATCACATTGACCCGCTGTTCCTCGACGCCCAGCGCCGAGACCTTCAGGAAGCCATAGGGTTCGACAATCCGGACCTTGCCGCGCAGCGGCTCGCCGCCCCAGCGTTCCATCGATACCGTATCGCCGGGCTTGATCTGAACCGCATCGGTCGACAGCAGATCGCTGACCACTTCCATCTGGCCGGGATTGCCGATTTCGATCAGCGGCGATCCGGCGGTGACGGTCGCTTCGCTTTCCTGCACGAGGCGCAGCACCGTGCCGCTTTCGGGTGCCATGACGGAATGGACATCGCCGGCGCCCGGTCGTGCGCTTGGCCCCGATAGCCGGGCACGCGCGGCCGTCAATTCGAACTGCGCCGCTTCCATTGCGCGATTGGCGGCCACCAGGTCAGCCGCGCTGCGATCGCGTGCGGCCCGTGCCTCGTCGAGTGCGGCATCGGTCGCAAATCCCCGATTATGCAGTTTCTCGACCCGTTCATGCTGCGCACGGGTCAGCCGGCTGTCGGCTGCGGATTGGGTGACACGTGCCCGCATGGTCGCGATATTGGCCTGAAGCGCCTTCATCTGCGCGCGCAGTTGACGCTCGCTCGCCGGATCGAGAAAATCGGAATTTGCCGGCGACAGACGCGCTACAACCGTCTGTCCAGCAACAACCGGATCGCCCGGTTCCAGCGGGTTGCGGAGCATGCGGCCGGTGATAGGGGCCGCCACCACGAACATGTCACGGACCCTGGTTTCGCCTTCATCCTCGATCGCCACCGTCATTGGCCCCCGGGTCACTTCACCCGTATCAATCTCCTTGGGCGGCGTGCGCAGCATGAACAGCACCGCCAAGACAATCACGGCGACAACGATTGCAGTCAGGACCTTTGGTCCAGGCCTGGTGAGGCGGAATGACTTGAAATCCATATGCCTACTCCCGCGTTTTCAAGACCGACACCAGGTCGAGCTGGTTAAACCGCTGCCGCACGAACAAACCGCAAACGATCGCGGTAACCAGCGTGATCAATACCGACTGGGCAATTGTAGCATCAGCGAGGGCGAAGGGAATGATGAACAGATCACCCCCCATCGAGGTCGACAATTCCCGCGCCAGCATATGGCCGAAGGCAATGCCCAGCGGGATTGCAGCCAGCAATATGATCGCGAGTTCACCAATCAATATGTAGATCGCCTCGTTCCGCCGATATCCCAGCACCCGCAGCGACACGAGATCGCGGGCATTCTCGGCCAGGCTGATCCGAGCATTGTTGTAGATGACGCCGAAGACGATCAGCGCGGCGAAACCGGTGTTGAACAGGATCGAGATATTCATCGATTCCTGGACCGTTTCGACAATACTGCGAATAGATGCCCTGCGAATGCTTACCCCCGCGACCTGCGGCGCATTTTTGAGGTAGCGGAACAGCGCGTCCTCTTGGTTCTCGTCAATATGGAGATAGGCGCCCGACAGCAGCGGCGCTTCGTACATCTTCGGCGCCAGCAGGCGGTAATCTATCGTCGCCGGATTGCTGATCGGGCTTTCCAGGATACCGGCCACTTTTATGCGCAGGTGCGGCTTGCGCCCTTCGTTCACTTCGGCGATCAATTCGTCCCCAGCTTCCAGTTGCAGGCGCTTCGCTATTTCGCGCGAGATCAGGATGCCGCTCGCCGGCGGTTCGACGACTTCGCCTTCGACCGTGACCAGCCGGTTGAGGTCAGCGCCGGCAAGCTGTCCGGTCAGCGCTTCGGCGCGGTGAGCAGGTCCCGCCCGCAACGTGGCCGAAACCGCCCGGAACGGTTCCACCGCCAGCACGCCGGGTGCGCTCTGCACGGCAAACAGCGCGCGCTCGTCCAGCGGCTCGTTGAAAACGACAAGCATGTCGGCGCGGTTGCCTTGGTCGAACATCAGGTCGAGCATCCGGTACAGCCCGTCATTGAGGCCGGTCGCGGCGAGGAAAAGGCCCAGCGCCGCGGCGATCCCGGCCGATCCTAGCGCCGCACGGACAGGCCGACGGAGCAGCGATCGCAGAATGATCTTGGTCGGTTCATCAAGACCGCGCCACCGGCCGATCATTGCCGGAATCGGGCCGGCAAAATTCGGCGGCGCCGGCGGCCGCATCGCTTCGGCCGGGGTCAGCTTTGCCAGCCGGCGCAGGCTCTGCAGCACGCCGAGCAGGACGACGAGCAGGGTGATGAAACAGGCGATTACGAACACGTCGACATTGACGCGGTAGATCAGCAGCGGGAAGACGAAGAAATCCTGGTACATGCCGGCGAGGCCGCGGCCGAGCCAGCCGCCGAGCAGCAGGCCGAGCAGCAGTCCCGGCAGCGAAAGCGCGAGCGCCAGCTTGCCGTAATGCAGCATCAGTGAACGGATCGAGAAGCCGAAGGCGAGCAGCAAGCCGACGACCTCCCGTTCGGTATCAATCAACCGCACCAGCACGATGTTGATCAGGAAGGCCGCCACCGCCAGGAAGATCGGTGGCAGGATGCCGGCCATTATCGCCAGCTGGTTGAATTCATTGCTCAGGAACCGGTCGGAAATATGCTCGCTGCGCAAGCGCGCGCCGACGCCGCCATAGCGTTCAAGCTGGATATCGATCTTGCGGACGACTTCGGGTGCGCTGGCACCGCGTTCCAGCCGAACGAGCGCTTCGTTGAAGCTGTCCGTAGCGTCCAGCGCCGCTGCCAGATGCCGGACGCCCATCCAGATCACGCCGAAGCGGCGATTGTCGGGGGCAATCTGCCCCGGTCCGATGGCGTAGACATATTCGGGCGACAATACTGTTCCGACCACCTGCAATTGCTGGCGCGTGCCATATATGACCGCCTCGATCGTGTCGCCTTCCGCCAGCCGCGCGGCGTCCGCGAAATTTTCAAGGATTACCACTTCCTGCGGCCGTTCGGGATTGGGCAGGCGTCCCGATCGCAGCGCCAGGCCATTGATATTGGGGCGGCCGCGCAGGGGGATGGAATGGATCCGCGCGCTGACCGGTTCGTTGAACCCGGGAATATCAAGTGTCGCACCGGCCGTGAGGCGGCCCTCGACCGTGTTCACCCCGGCAATGTCGCGGATCCGGTCGAGTTGCGAGCGCGGAATGCGGACGGCGGATGCCATGATGTCGGCGAACTGGTAGCGATCATAATAGCTGTCCCGGGTCGTCTCCAGGGACCGCAGCATGCCGAAGGACATCACCATCATCCCGACCCCGGCAGCGATCACTAGGGCGATTGCGAACGCCTGCCCGCGCAACCGCCAGACATCGCGGAAAAGCTTGCGATCAAGCACCGGGAGGCGGTCCAGCATGCTCACCATTTCATCTCTGCTGCGCTGATTCGTGTCTCGTTGCGGCGATTTTCGACGAGTTGCCCGTCGCCAAATCGCAGCACCCGGTCGGCCATGTCGGCAATGACGATATTGTGCGTGATCAGCAGCGTCGTGGCGCCCAGCTCGCGCGTCACCTGGTCAAGCGCGTCGAGCACCAGGATACCTGTCGCACTGTCGAGCGCGCCCGTGGGTTCATCGCAGAGCAGGACCTTCGGCTGCTTGGCAATGGCCCGGGCAATGGCCACCCGTTGCTGTTCCCCGCCCGACATTTGCGAGGGAAAGTGGTCCATCCGGTCCTGCAGCCCGACCATCGCCAGTGCTTCCTCCGGCGGCATCGGATTGGCGGCGATATCGCTGATCAATGCAACATTTTCCCGGGCCGTCAGCGAGGCGACGAGGTTGTAGAACTGGAATACGAAGCTCACCGTCCCGCGACGATATTCGGTCAATTGATGGGCATCAAATGCGGTCAGTTCCCGGCCGCCGAAATGGATCGATCCACTGCTCGCGGAATCGAGCCCGCCAATGATGTTGAGAAAAGTGGATTTGCCCGATCCGCTGGCGCCAAGCAGCACGATCAGTTCGGACTCCGGCAGGTCGAGATCTATCCCTCGCAGCGCGTGGACCGCGGTCGCGCCCTCGCCATAGACCTTGCACAAGTCGCGAATCCGATATAGCGGCGCCTCTGCTTCCTCGTCCTCGATTTCCGCCGTGAGACCCACCTAAACCTCTTTGCCAGCCACAAGATCTGCAATGCAGAGAATGGTCAATTCAAGCCGAAATCACGGTTATTGGCATTAAGGAATAGTCCGTATGGCGCCGAAATTCCGCCGGATCGCGGCTTTGCAGCCGGGGCGGGCAATGCTATCGCGCGAGCAACAGGGGGCATGGAGCAGTTGGCAGTTTACCGGCAAGTGGAATCGTCTGATGCAGCAGCGATCGCTGACATCTACAATCATTATGTCCTGAACACCGTCGTCACCTTTGAGGAAGAACCGGTTTCCGCCGGGGACATGTCGGATCGTATTGCCGAAACCACTGGTCAGGGATACCCATGGCTCGTCGCCGAGATTTCCGGCGGTGTCATTGCCGGTTATGCCTATGCCAGCCGCTGGAAGCAGCGCGCTGCCTACCGGCAGAGCTGCGAGACGACCGTATATCTCGATTCGGCCTTTGCGGGCCGTGGGATCGGCACGGGATTGTATGAACAGCTGCTGCGCCGGCTTGGCGCGGCTGGTTACCATGTCGCAATCGGCGGAATCTCGCTGCCGAACGCCGCCAGTGTGGCGTTGCACGAGAAGATGGGTTTCCAGAAAATCGGCCAGTTCCGGGAGGTCGGATTCAAGTTCGATCAATGGATCGACGTGGGTTATTGGCAACGAATCCTGTAAGGCGAACAGGGCTGAGGCGGGCATAGGCGCTGCCTGGACGTGTAACATTGTTTCCTATTTGCAACAGTTTTGCAATTTCGGTCACTTTCTGAACCGGGTTTTGCACAGAAATCTGGACGTCGAGATTATAGCTACTATTTGGGCGCCAAACCCAATCCAATCCTGAAACCAGAAATTCAATATTCACCAGCACATTGCATTGCTGGTCCAATTGGAGAACATCATGAAGAAGTACCAGTTTTTGGCAGCCACCGCTCTCGTGGGCATGGTCAGTGCGGCACCCGCTTATGCGCAGGACCAGGACACTGACGAGAGTTTCGACGACAATGTGATTATCGTGACCGCTTCGAAGCGCGAAACTTCACTGCAGGAAACACCGATTTCGGTTTCCGTGACCACCGGTGAAACGCTGGAGCAGGCACAAATTCGCGACGTGCTCGACCTGCAGAC
>JAAUYH010214211.1_pt1 | contig 13258 bp, 11 predicted proteins | sample 7278061 | NCBI WGS metagenome assembly JAAUYH01 (sample SAMN14350203, study PRJNA611818) | marine sediment metagenome | isolation source: surface marine sediment (0.6m) | place: French Polynesia: Moorea | collected 2018-08
CCGCGCCAGAAAATAATCAGGCTCAAAATTAGATAAACCACTCCAGCAGCAGCTAGTCCGGATAAAGTCGCAGGTAAACCGTATTTATCAACGCTCAAAGTAATAGGAGCAATGAAAGCAAAAGAAGATGCCAAATAGACGGGAACCTTACCCCCTGTAACTAATTGAAAACATAAAGTTCCTAATCCAGAGGTAAAAAGGGCAACATTAGGATTTAAGCCCGCCAGAATTGGCACCAAGACCAAACCGCCAAAAGCCACAAAGAGCATCTGTGAACCAACCAGAAATTCTTGAAGACGAAATTGATAGGCGGTAGAAGAGCTAATATTTTGAATTGTTTCCTCTGATGAGCTGTCTGGGAATTTGGTCATGTTATTGTAAACCTATAATCAACAATCTTTTTTATCTTTTTTGAACCCAGAAAAATAACCGAGTTAGCAATCAATCAAATCAAGGTTTGGCAATGGTTACAAGATTTTACTTCATTGAATTGTACGAAAACCTCTCGTTTCTTGTCCATTTGCTATTAGATTGCCAAGTTGAAGAAAATATAAGGGACGATAATCCATCCCAAATAAGTAAATTAGCTACTCAATATGGAATTAAAGTCAAAGTTGCTGAATAACCACAGAGGACTATATTTATATGGCACCACTCCTCCGCGACAGGGTTTAGCTCCAGAAAAAATCTACGCGATCGCAGAAAAATTGACGGCAAGATTATCCAACTTGAATCTAGATGCGATTAACGTTTACGACATTCAGGATGAGGAAGACCGGACTCAAATAGCAAGACCTTTCCCTTTTCTGCCAGTCGTTGATTCGAGAGAATATGCCCAAATCCTCAAGAATTTAACCGGCCAAGAAATTATTAATTACAAGTGTGTGGTCCATCATCCGAGAGCAGATTTTTCAGCATGGCTGGATCAATCTTGGCAGCAATTTGGTCTTCGCTATCTTACTTTGGTCGGAGGTTCTACATCCCAGATGGCTTACCCAGGACCAACCCTCTCCCAAGCCTCAAAAGCGATCGCTGAGCATAAGTACGATTTTGTGTTTGGTGGTGTAACTATTGCTGAACGTCATATCAGCAAGGGAAACGAACATCTTAAATTAATTGAAAAATCCCGTCGGGGAATGAAATTTTTCACCTCCCAAGTAGTTTATCAGCCCGAAGCAACTATTCAGCTACTTCAAGATTATTCCCAGCAATGTCAGGAACTCAATCTATCCCCTGTCCGAATTATTTTGACCTTTGCCCCTTGCGGGCACCTAAAGACTTTACAGTTTTTAAAGTGGTTGGGCGTAAATTTCCCCCTAGAAGCCGAACGACAAATTTTTGCGGCTCAATCTCCACTTCAGAAATCTCTTGAAGTTTGTTGCTCAACTTTGAGGCGGATTTTAGAGTCCATCGAGTGTCACCAAATTCCTTTGGGGATAAATGTCGAAAGCGTTTCCATCAAAAAAGACGAGATTGATGCTTCGATCGAGCTTTTCCAGGAGCTGCAAGGGATTTTAGCTGCTTTTTATCAGGATCAAGCGCAGAATTATATGTTTGATACTACTGAAAATTAATTGTATCGGATGCGATCAAGCTATGATCTTTTTCATAGTCTCATTTCCAATCACTAGCAGCACAAGCCAGATTGCCAAGTTCGTAATCTATTAGCTAATTACTGACAGTTCCCTCTGGCATTGCCGAGAAAAAAACTATGCTTTATTTGGTCACCACTGAACTCAGCCGGATCCCCATCGACCATCAAATTGTCATGGTCGATGGAACGGTTCCTGGTTGGACTCCTCGTCCTCAAGATTTGCACTGGGATCATCACCGCCCTCAAGGAGCAGATATCCAAATCGATGAAATGCCAGTACCTAGAGATACACTGATGGAAGACTTAGCGGGGGATTTACCTCCCTGTATTGTGACTCCTCAGCTGGATGCCGATGCTTGTTGTGCCGCTGCCTGGTTTCAACTTCCTCGCTCTGATCTGCAACCGGAAACTGTCAACCGACTGAGGGCGATCGCCTGGGATTGCGACCACTTAATAGTGCCGGAAGCTAAGTTATCCCCCTGGGCAGAATTTGCTGCTAAAGCTGTTACTGCCCTCAAGAAAACTGGTGCAGCAATAGTTACCGAGCTACAGCTTCCTAGAGATAGACATATTTGGTCGCCCCAGCAGTGGGAAACTTATTCTTCCGAGGGCTTTAAGCGGGATACAGAATGGTTAATCGAAGCTGCTCAAGGCAAGCGCCCTTGGCCAGGAGAGCGAGGCGAAGCCGACAGTTATTGGCAAAAAATAGAGCAAGATGCTTCTGTATTATTAGCCCAAAACCGAATTAAATTCTTGTCTACATCTCGCGGAGCAGTGGCAGTTGGTGATCTTCGAGGCCTTGGACACTACATCGATCCGAAGTCTTTTAACCAAGCGATCATTTCTTTGGCGAATTTAGAACAACTTCGACCCGAAACCTTGCTGGTACGCGAACATAAGAATGGCGGTACCCAATACACTTTAGGCTGCTTGCCCACCCATCCTCAAACCCAACAACTAGACTATACGGCTGGTACTTTTGAGCGTTTGACTGAGGCAGAATTAACTAAAAATCCTTCCTCCGAAGGTTGGGGAGGAAGACGTACCGTAGGGGGCTCGGGCTGGAACACTCCTTCCCAGATCTCTATCGAAGAAGCGATCGCCTTGTTGGACTGAAACTCCTCATCCATTGGGTGCGGCTCTCTAGGGATGTATCAACGTTTTTATAGCATTTTATTACTAGCGATCGCGCTTTTCCTGTCTGGGTGTTGCAATATGACCTTTAAAGCAAATGAGCGATTACAAGGTTGCCTGCTGATCTCGCATCCTGTTCAAACCTTCAATCACGTCGAGAAAATTGTTCCTAATCAAAAGTTTTTAACCTCTTCGGTAGTAACCTATACGGTCAGCGATCGCATTAGTCGTTATTTAATTCCTGTAGGAGTCAGTTACAATAGTGAGCCGGAAACAGTGATTGAGATTTTACTCAAGGTAGCTAAAGAAAAAGCTAGAAGGATCATCAATCTTTCTAGCCTTGTATATTTGTTTGATTTAGATCTAGGGAAGTGGTTACTTCTTTGAGCAGAAGGTTAGACTCTAACTTTCATAGTACGAGTCATTTCTCTAAATTTATTCAGGCTTGATCCGGGACGACGATTAGGTGCGGGTTTAGCAATTAAATAATCCGTAGCAAAAGTAATTTCGGGAATTGTTTCCTGGGGCTTAGTTTCACTAACTGCGACTTCCTCAGTTGCAGGTTCAGCGACGGTTTCGCTAACAGCAGGTTTCGCTTTTTCTGGTATCACAGCTGGAATTCCCCAATAAGGTATTCCCACAGCATTAGCAATTAATTCTTCCACATCAGGAACCGTCTTAGGTGGTTTTGGTGGAGCCATGATTAAGGATTCGGGGAATGAGTTGGGAATCGCTCTCAGGGCAGTAATTTTACTAGGACTGTTTTGCACTAGACTGTCTTGTAGTTTGGGAATAGCACCTTCAAAGGTTGATTTACTACTACTACAAGCACCTGGCAAGATTTGGAATGAGTGGGTGAAGCTAACTACATTTTTAGGGATTTGGCTATCGTATCCGCGATAGTAGGGAACTTTATATTCTCCGAAGTTTTGAAAATATTCTTCACTATCAATATAGGAATCAATTTCTGCTGCAAAACCACCCTCGGCTAAGATCTGGATATGCTCAGAGATTTCGGCATAGTTTTCTGGCGCACGACCTAGCAAATGTTTGAAATTCAACTCAATTGCGGTTGCATTGGGGTATTTGTCAAAGAATAATGCCCGATAGCGATCGGATTGTGCTAACTTACGAACAAATTCGCTAACTGTAATTTGACCATCTCGTAATTCGGACTCTAATATTGGTGATCTTTCACTTTCCATGAGATGAGCATTACCAAAAACTTGTTTGTATGCCGCTTCGATAACTAACTCTAAATTTTCCTTTGAGGCTTCAAGAGTAAGTTCTACTGGTTGACTATCAGCAAAAGCATTACGATATTGATCACTAACTGTTAGAGATTGATCGTTAGTAGAGCTTTGTACTGTAACTACTGACCCAGTTTCAGTTACTGGTTCTTTTGCAGTAGGAGTTGTGATTTCTACCTTATTTTCTGGCTCTTGAACGACAGGGGCTGGTTTTTCTACCTCAGTTTTAGTTTCTGGTTCTTTTGCCGCAGAAGTAGTTTTAATTTTTTTCTTCGCTGTTTTTTGCTTTTTCTTGGGTTCAGCTTTTGGCACAGTTGAAGAATTTGTATCAGTTTTAGCTTTCTGGGCTGGTTTAGTCGCTACGGAAGTTGTACTCGCAGTTTCTTGATTCGATTTATCTTCGTCAAGCGTTAAGTAAAAACCTCCAGATTTTCCATCTAAGCCAAGTAATTTTTTAAGCATTCTAAATGGACTCCAAAACAAATAAGAGATGATATATGAGAAATTTTTGTAACAAAATATTTCTATCTTTTCATAAAGCCAAGTTATCAAGGCTATGAGTAAATAATTTTAATAAAAGTTAACAAAAAAACCATTAGTTTTCATGGGTCTGGCGTTTCATCCCTCATCTTTTACTATTCCTCTTCCCAGAGACGGCGACGAGGAGAGCCATTAAGACGTTGGTGCGTATCTTGTAATAACTCAGGAATATCTAAATTTTGAGGACAACGAGGAAGACATTCTCCACATTCGGTGCAGCGATCGCCTTTTCTGCCCGGAAACCAATGGCCGGCATTTTCTAGCATCTGATAACGATATTGACCATAATCTTTCATCTCATAGGCAACAGCTAGATTGCGCAATCGTAATATTTCAGGGATGTTAATTAATTCTGGACAGGGTAAACATTGATAACATTGACGACAATGATCACTTTGTAAACTTTGTTCTAAATGCTTTTCTAATCGCTCTAACTTTGATCTTTCTTCTAAAGTCAAAGGATTAGCCCAATCAATTTTATTATGCTGATCTTCGAGTCTTAAAAATAGTAGTTCATCGGGATTTGCTGCGCCGACACTCAAGGTGTTAATTCGGTGATCGCTTAATAAAAAACGATAGGTCAATTGTATAGGAGAAAAGGGCTGACAAAGTTCTCGTAAAGTTTCGGTTGGAGTATAAAGTCTTCCTCCTTTGTCTCCAGGAGAAATAATAAAGACTCCTAAATCTTTTTTTTTAGCTAAAGCGATCGCCTTCTCATTACGCTGCCAAAAATAATAGTAATGCAAATTAACAAATTCAAATAAATCGGTCTCAATTGCAGCCAGAATTAAATCCAGAGATCCATGAGTAGAAAAACCTAAATGTCTAATTTTGCCCTGACGTTGTGCCTGATGAATTGCCTCAATCGAGCCTTGGGTAACCGATGCTAAATGCTGCTCTGTATTAATTCCATGAATTGCTAAACAATCGATATAGTCTAGTTGCAATCTCGCTAAAGATTCGTCAATCCATTGCGCCATGAGAGCGCGATCGCGAGTTGGTGGTAACTTAGTAGTAACATAAATATCTTCTCTGGCTACGGGTAAATCTGATTGTAGTGCTAAACCAAGATATTCTTCACTTCTGCCGTAACCTCTTGCCGTTTCTAGGTGATTAATCCCTAGGGCGATCGCTTTTTTGATAGTAGAGATGGCTAATTGGGGATAAGCCAAGCAGCGCATTGTCCCCAAAGAAAACAAAGATAAATTAAGATTAGTTTTCCCAAACCGTCTATACTGCATTTAGTCAATTAAGAATTGAGAATTAAGAATGATCAATTCTTAATAATTCTTAATAATTATTAAGAAGTTTATCGTTAACTAAAACGACTTTTTTTAATCAATTCAGTCGGACTTAAATCAGAAACAAAATCGCGAAAAGCCTTTCTTTCAGCTTCGTCTGCATCTTGGTCTATAGGAATCGAAGCATCAGCAACTACTTCCTCTAATACCCAAATCGGACTTCCTGTGCGTAAGGCGATGGCAATGGCATCACTGGGACGACAATCAATTTCTTTTTTGACCTCGCCTTGGGACATAGAAAGAATCGCATAGAAAGTATTATCTTTGAGAGCGTGAATGATAATTTTTTCTACCTTCATCTCCCAAATATCAAAGATATTCGCCATTAAATCGTGAGTTAAAGGGCGAGGAGTTTTTTGTCCTTCTAAAACACAAATAATTGCCCTGGCTTGATCCTGTCCGATAAAAATTGGTAATGCCCTGCGCTCTGAACTATCTTTAAGTAAGACTATCGGACTTCTTGTAACCGCATCTAAGGCAATCCCCGCAACTCTCATTTCAATCATAAGTTTAGCCTCTCAAGTAACTTTGGCAATAATTTACAAGATTTAGCAAAATAGATACAAAATGGCTTTATATCTATACTATCTATATAATTTGAATAGGTTTGATTTGCTCATTTATTCTCCGATTTAAAAATTCTGAGAATTATGAGAATGATTTTGCATTTATTGTAAAGAATTCACTTTTACTCTTAGTATGCCTTAATTTATAAAAATCGCCCTGATTTATTCAACAAAAAATTATAGTTTGTGTTCTGGTTAATATTGCGGATTTAGGCTAAAAAAGTGCGACTTTTAGTTAATTATACTGATATTTTAGAATCTTGAGGGTAGAATCAGATGTTTACTGGGTTAATTCAAGCTTTGGGGTCAACTAAAATTCAAGACCAAAATTGTTTTGAGATTAAAATTGCTAAAGGTGATCGCGCTAAGATTTTATCTGATCTCGCAATTGGCGATAGTGTCGCGGTAGATGGAGTCTGTTTAACAGTGGAAACCCTATTATCACAGGGATTTGTCGCTACAGCTTCTCCTGAGACAATCAAACGTACTACCCTTAGTAAAAGCGATCGCCCTGGAAGCTACGTTAATTTAGAGACTTCCTTGCGAGTCGGCGGGAAAATTGGCGGACATTTTGTAACTGGTCATGTAGACGGTATTGGCTGTTTAGTAGAATCTATCGCAACTGCAAAATCTTGGGAGATCATCTTTGGTATTGCTCAAGAAAAACAAGCCCAATGGCAAGAAAATGTTAGTCCTTATCTCGTTTCCAAAGGAAGCATTGCGGTAAATGGCATTAGTCTGACTATCGCTGAATCTGCACTCGATGGTAGTTGGTTTAAGGCGGCGGTAATTCCCCACACCTATGCCGAAACCAATCTCTATTATTTAGAACCAGGTGATTTAGTTAATATTGAAAGTGATATTTTAGGTAAATATGTTGCTAGATTAATTGGCGATCGCGATTATAAAACAACAAGCTCAGCAGAAATTAATTTGACTTTTTTAACCGAGCATGGATATACCTAAAAAAATCCCTAAATTTCTGGGCTCGAAATTATAATATCGAACATGTTGCCAATCCCCAAAAATTTTGCCAACAATTAATTAAAATATGTAAAAGATTTGTCTTGATTTATGCTCGTTCTAATGAAATAGAGCCGATTATTTGTCATATTAACACAATACCTGAAGATTTATTTCAAAGTTTTAATCTGAAATCTCTTAAGATTTTTAAGAGCATTAAATAGCACCTATATAAATCAGAAGATAAGTATATTTTGGCAATAATTAAATTTAATTAATTAGCTAGACTGACAAATCGAAACTATAATATAGCGGAATATCTAAAGTAATTAAACTCTGTGTCGATAGTCAACCTTAAAAAATATTATTGTTTGCTCTGTGAGTTCTAGCTATTTAATAAAATCAGTTTCAGAATGTGCGGCAGCTTTTGCTAACGAACAAGACAATCCTCAAAATTGGCAAGCTACTTGTCGAGATTTAGGCAATTTACTTCAGGGAATGGGAAGATTTGACGAAGCTATTACTTGGCATTCTCTGGCATTAGAAACTCAGCCCAACTTAGCCGAAATCTACGCTCAACTAGGAAGACTTTACGCTCAAGAAGAAAACTGGGATGAAGCGATCGCTTTTTTTGAAAATGCTCTCAAATCTATACCCAATTCAGTGCATATCTATTCTAATCTTGCCCAAATCTATGGTCAGATGGGGAAAAGGGAATTGGAAACAACCTATTGGTACAAAGCTATTGAACTAAATCCAGATTTAGTTAATGGTCAAGGCTACTATAAGCTGGGCAAAGCATTTGAAGAGCAAGGTAAAATTAATGAAGCTATAGAATGTTATCAAAGAGCTTGCGATCGCGAATCAACCTTAATCTTCGCTCATTATAAACTTGCAGAAATGCAGCTACGTCAAGGAGATTTAGACTCAGCCAAAGCTTGTTTCGAGCATATTATCAAGCAAGATTCTAATCAATCCCAAGCTCATTACCAACTCGGTACAATACAATTGAACCAAGGACAATTTGAAGCCGCGATCCAAGAATTTCGTCATACGATTAAGCTAGATCCAGAATGTTCTTGGGCTTATTCTAGTTTGGTACAGACTTTTATACAACAGAAAAAATGGGATGAAGCGATCGCTACTTGTCATTCCATTATCAACTTAGTAGAAGAATTTCCTTGGATTTATCCCCTATTGGGTAATGCATTGCGAGGAAAAGGGAGAATTGCTGACGCGGCTAAAGCATATCAAAAAGCTTGTGCAGCAAGGGGATGGAATGAATCTTTAACCAAAAATTACTTTTTTCCTCTAGATCGTTTCACTTATCGTATTGCCTTATTTGAGACTCATCTCTTACCCTTAGCCGGTCAAGAAGATTTTTCGATCTTGGAAGTGGGCAACTATTTCGGAATGTCTACTTGTTGGTTAATAGATAAAGTTTTAACCCATCCTTCTGCTAAGTTAACCTGTATAGATCACCAATTTAACAGGACACTAAAAGAAAATCTTGCTAAAACTGGAGCTAAAGAAAAAGTTACATTACTAGAAAAGGGTATATCTGAGCATCTTGCTTCTTTGAAACCCCAGAGTTTTGATCTGGCTCATCTTCAAGATAAGCAAAAACACTGGGACTATGTCAATAAGAATACGGCACTAGTTTGGAAGTTAATCAAAGTAGGTGGAATAATAATTTTTGGAGACTACGGTTGGCGCAATCCTCAAGATCCGGAAAAAAATCCTAAAAAAGGCATTGATATGTTTCTGAACTCAATTGAAGGTAAATGGGAAGTCGTCGCTCAACTTCCTCGTGGTTTTCAATTAGTGATTCGGAAAATAGCTAAATCTGATGATGAAGAATGAATTAGGTTTTAGGGGTTAGGTTCAATCACTGTTTTCTAATACTTAGCACCCAACACCTAACACCTTTAGATCGTAGCGACGATAAGTAATCAATAATTTAATGCATTGAGTATGCCTTTATTTGTCAAAATAGAAAGAGGAATCGTTGATAAAGCGACCTTCGATAAATATGTCCCTGCTCATAAAGAATATGTTATGGACTTGATTGCCAAAGGTCATAAAGCCCGTACTGGATATTGGGCAGAATTTGGTGGTGGAATGTTGCAGTTTGAAGCGGATTCTTTAGAAGAAGCCCAAAAAATTGTGGCCAGAGATCCTCTAGTTATTAACAACTGCGTTACTTATGAACTACATGAATGGCGGATCGTTATTGAATGAACTCATTGACACTCCCGCCGCGGGATGCGGGGGATTCTTGTCTCACAGACCAGTTACTAATACTAACAACTTATAACTTGATGAATAGTTTTTAATAAAGCTTCTGTACTGTAGGGTTTGGCTAAAAAGGGGAGGCCGAGATCATCTAGTTCAGTGCTAATTTCTTTAGTAACTAGTCCACTAACACCGATTATTTTAACTTGCGACTTAATTTTTTGTAAGGTACGGATGGCTACGATACCATCCATAGAGGGCATCATAATATCCATCAACACCACCTTGATCTCATCTTGATATTGCGAGTAAAGTGCGATCGCATCAATTCCATTACCAGCAGTTAGCACTCTGTAGTTGTAAGTTTCTAGAATAGTTTCGCTGATTTCGCGAATGGGAGCTTCATCATCAACAACTAGAATTAATTCTCCATTGCCTCTGGGTAGTTCTTCAATCTCCTCGGCAACCGTTGCCGTAGTATCAGAAGCTGGCAAAAAGACTCTGAATTGACTTCCTCGCCCCACCTCACTATAAACATCGATAAACCCGCCGTGACTTTTAACGATACCCAGGACGGTAGCAAGCCCCAATCCCGTACCGTGACCAACTTCTTTGGTAGTAAAAAATGGCTCAAAAACTCGATCCTTAAGCTCAGAAGGAATACCTGCACCAGTATCAGAGACAGTAATCATGATATATGCTCCTTCTTGGGCATCAAAATGCATCCGCGCATAGTTTTGATTGATTGGGAAATTTTCAGCAGAGATCCTAAGTGTACCGCCTTTGCTCATAGCATCTCGGGCATTAACAGCCAGATTCATCAACACCTGATGCAGTTGGGTGATATTTCCATTTACCGTCCAGAGATTTTTGGCTAGATTGGTCTCGATTTCAATATTTTTAGGGAAAGTTTCTTCAGCTATCTGTTTAACTTCCGTAATTAAATTTTTAACTTGTACTATACCGCGATCGCCTTCAGCACCACGAGTAAATATCGTAATTTGTTTGACTAAGTCAGCACCACGTTTGACATTACTTTGGCAAATGCTCAGTAATTTCTGGAGCTTTTGGTCTAAATTGGGCAAATGATGGGGCAGTAGTTGGGTAACAGCAAGAATTGGGGTAAAAATATTGTTCAGATCGTGAGCAATCCCACTGGCGAGAGTCCCTAGGCTTTCTAAACGCTGGGCGCGTAGAAACTGGGCTTCTAGTTGTTTTTTCTCGGTAATATCCCTGCCTTCGGACATTAGCATTATGACTTGTCCTGTTTCATCTTTTACAGGCTTAAGGGAAAAATCGATCGTCGCTACGCGATCGCCTGCTCCTAGTATATCGACTTCGTAGCGGACAAACTCTCCCTGAGCTGCTTGCGCGATCGCCTTTTGCAAGCTCTCTTGAGTATCAGCGGCAATCATCCACCAAGGAGTTAACCATAAGGGTTTCCCTACCACATCGGCTAAAGTTAAACCGCCAAAGTCCAAAGCAGTTTGATTAGCTTCGATTAAAGTCCCATCGATTTGCATCAAACCAGTGAACTGGAATGTCTGGTCAAAGAGAGCTCGAAATTTTTCTTCACTCTTTCGTAATGCTATCTCAGCTTGTTGACGCTGTAAGGTATTGGCAAACATCTCACCAATGATTCTGAGTAAATTGATACTAGATTCAGACCAGACTTTCTCCTCGTTGAAGCTCGCAAAACCAAGCCAACCGCTAAAACTACCCTGACAGATTAAAGGGACGCAAATGAGAGAGCACAAGTTGAACCTTTGCCAATTTTTGCGATCAATATTCGCTGCTGCTGGTAAATGAGCTAAGTTAGGCACATCAACAATTTCACCTTGTTGCAGTTGAGCGATTGACCAAGGAAATAAAGCGGGTGATAAATTCTGAGCCTGGTGAATTTTCGGTTTTATGTCTGGTTTTACCCATTCATAGGTCATGCTGATGCTATTTAACTCGCCAGAAATTTGAAAGACATAGCTGGTGTCAACTTGGGTAAACTCAGCAATTTCTTGGAGGGCGTAATTGATTTCCTGGGCAATTTCTGCTGATGTCAGCTTGATAAAAGTAGTCGCAATTCGGGCAATCAGTTGCTCAAATTCGATCCGATACTTGAGGTCTGCTTCGATCTTTTTGCGATCGCTAATGTCGCGGATAATAGTTGAAAAAGAAGTAATAGAACTATCTGACTCTTGATGAGCAATAATTACTTGGGAAACGGGAATTTCTCTGCCATCACGGCTTAACAATGCTATTTCCCCAGACCAAACCCCCTCACGCATCGCATTTGCCAGACCTGCGTTCACTACCTCAATTGCCCAGGGAGCACAATATTCAGGGATGGTAATCTTAGAGAGATCTTCATCTTTACCAAAGCCCATCATCTTTCGTCCAGCTTGATTGAGGTACACTGTGCGCTCGTTAGCATCTGCTATGCCGACAAAATCTGTTGTCGCCTCCAAAATGACTGTTAGATGCTTTTTCGTTGTCTCTAAATGTTGACGTTGATTCAGTTCTACTTGTACCTGCTGTTCTAGTTCTGCTGTGCGATTCTGCAAAAACTCCGCTCTCTCGATCTCTAACTGGCAAACTTGACGCTGTAATGATTCTATTAGCCCATACATCTCTGTGGGATGGAATACCTGTAGCAAATTGGTTTGGGTAATAATGCCCTCTAGTTCTCCTTGGTCACCCGCTACCAATAACCGCCGTACTCGACGCTGCTTCATTAGTTGATGTACCGACCAAAGAGAGTCTTGGGGGCTAACTAGAAACAAAGGCGCACTCATCAGTGTTTGTGCTGGTTGTTCAAGATCTATGTTTAAAGTTTGGAACTGAACAATATCCCTTGCGGTGATAATGCCAAGGGGAATTAACAATCCAGCCTGTCCTTGTTCTTCGACAATTGCGACATAACTAACTCTGTTATGTGCCATTAATTGTGCAACCTGTCGAACCAATATATTCGTTGGGGCGTGGATCACAGAGCTGTTCATTATTTCTTCTACCCGACGCCATTTCATGAGATTAATCGGCTGTAGGTTTTGGCGTATATCCTGTTCCGTGACCAACCCCAATAATTGATTGCGATCATCTACTATTGGTAAATGACGAATCTGGTTCTGACGAAGCATATTCAAAGCGGTAAAAATATCTTCTGAACCATTTGCCGTTAAAGTAATAACCTCTCTGCTCATTACTTCATCGATAATAATCCCTTCTATATCAATGCCATCAGCAATCAAACGTACCAAATCCTTCTCGGTAAAAATCCCCTTAAGTTGGGAATTTACAACTACTAAGGCACAACTGTTATTGATTTGGGCAGTAAAACTGGATTCTGAGTTATCAATATTCTTGAGAAGATGACAACTATTACCCCATTCTTGCATTTGCCTAATAACTTCGCTTAGAAGTAGATTAGGAGCTACATTTAAGGGATGGCGATCAATTATCTGCTCCAAGGAAAAGAAGTTATGGGATTGCAACACGAATCTGATTAGGCATAAGATATTTACCTAGAGTCTAGCAGTTGAAAGCCATCAGGCTGTAGCCGATGAATGAAAACAAGTTAAAGATTTTAATCTTTTGTATCTTGAAATACTGTATAACATCTCGAGATAAAAGAAGTTAAGATGTACGCATGTCAGCAAGTTTTAGTAAGTCGAAATAGCG
>JAAUYH010131954.1_pt1 | contig 13257 bp, 17 predicted proteins | sample 7278061 | NCBI WGS metagenome assembly JAAUYH01 (sample SAMN14350203, study PRJNA611818) | marine sediment metagenome | isolation source: surface marine sediment (0.6m) | place: French Polynesia: Moorea | collected 2018-08
CACGCGATGCGGCCGGGCTCGGAGATCGGCATCCGCGGACCCTTCGGGCGCTCCTACCCGATCGACGAGTTCCGCGGCCGGGAGATCCTGCTCGCCGGCGGCGGCTGCGGGGTGGGGCCGCTAAGGGCTTTCCTTCTGGCGCTGATGGAAGACCTCGACGCCTACCAGCGGGTTATCGTCCGCTATGGCGCGCGCAGTCCCGACAACATCGTCTTTCGCGATGCCGCGCTGAAGGGTTGGGGGCGGAGCGATGCCCTGGATGTCCTCTTGACCGTGGACGTCGGCGATCCACGGTGGGAGGGCCACGTGGGCGTGCTGCCCACGATCTTGACCGAAGAATACCTGGACTGTCACCCGGCGGACGGCGTCGCGGTGATGTGCGGGCCTCCCGTCATGATGCATTTCACGGTCTTGAAGCTGCTGGAGCGCGGATACCGCCCGGAGAACATCTACCTCTCCCTGGAACGCAACATGAGCTGCGGGGTGGGCAAATGCGGACACTGCCGCCTCGGTCAGTACTACGTCTGCAAGGATGGCCCCGTCTTCTCCTACGACCAGGTCCAATCCAACCCGCGGCTGTGGGAGGCCTAGCCGGTGAGCAAACGCCTGGTCATAGATCTGGACAGATGCGATCAGTGCGATCGCTGCGGCGTGGTCTGCAGCTATTTCTATCGCCCGCAGTCGAAGGACCACGGCGTCCTTGCGCTGCGCGAGCGGGCGACCTTCGAGCTGATCTGCCGCCGCTGCGAGGAGGCGAGTTGCGTCGACGCTTGCCTCTTCAACGCCCTGGAGCGCCAGAGCGATGGCGTGCTCAAGCGGCATAACCTGCGCTGCGTGAGCTGCAAGCTGTGCGTGCACGCCTGTCCCTTTGGCACGATCTATCCCGATATGGTCCCGTTCTACGTCACGCCTTGCGACTACTGTCTCGGAGCAGGCGAGAGCGAGCCGCCGTGCGCGCGCAGCTGCGGCCGTGGAGCCCTGGCGTATCGCGAAGTGGATCCCGAGGAGCCCCGGCTGCACATCCTGGACGACCACTTGGCGGCGCTATCGGCCAAATGGATCAAGCGGGAGAAGTCGCCCTGAACACCGCCGTGACCTTACTGGAGTTCCTTGTCTTCCCCGGACTGCTGTTCACCTGCACGGCCGGCTTGGTCACCTCTTGGGTGGATCGCAAGGTGACGGCGCGGGTGCAAATGCGCGTCGGACCGCCCTTCTTCCAACCCTTCTACGACATCGGCAAGCTGCTCATCAAAGACACCTGCGTTCCGGCCGGCGGCTCGATCGGGCTGTTCCTGCTCGCGCCCCTGATCGGTCTGGCGGCGGTCGCCTTGGCATCGACGATTCTCTGGCGCTCCCTCCTGCATCCCCAAGCGACCTTCGTCGGTGATTTGATCGTGCTGCTGTACCTGCTCGCGATGCCCGCGCTGGCGGCGATCCTCGGCGCCTTCGCCTCGCGCAACCCTTTGGCCTCGCTCGGCGGCAGCCGCGAGATGAAGCTGATGATCGCCTATGAGCTGCCGTTCGTGCTGGCCGTGCTTGTACCGGTGATCCAGCTGCAGAGCATCCGACTCGGAGATCTCTTGGCGGCAACGCCGGCCGCGCTGCCGTCCGGGATGCTCGCATTGCTGGTCGCCGCCGTGTGCATGCAGGCCAAGTTGACGCTTGTGCCCTTCGACATGCCGGAGGCGGACGGCGAGCTCAGCGGCGGCGCCTATATCGAGTATTCGGGTCCGCCGCTGGCCATGTTCAAGCTGACCCGGGCGATGATGCTGTTCACCATGCCGGTCTTCCTGGTCGTGGTTTTCGTCGGCGGCTCGATCGCCGACGGGGGATGGGCGGGGACGCTGCTCGGGCTCGTCCTATGGTTCCTTCTGGTCACCCTGATCATCGTCGTGCGCAACACCACGCCGAGACTGCGAACGGATCAGGCCGTGCGCTTCTTCTGGGGACCCATGACGATGCTGGCGCTGACCGCCGCCGGCCTGGCGTGGGTGGGATGGTGAGGTCATGAGCTTCACAATCCAGGCGCTGACCAGGTCTCTCAACGTGTTTCATCTCGCCGGCAGCGCCTGCAACAACTGCGACATCGAGATCCTCGACGCGCTGACCCCGAAGTACGACCTGGAACGCTTCGGCATCACCCTGGTCGGGAGCATCCGGCACGCCGATCTAATCCTGCTGTCAGGCATCTTCAACAAGAAGGCGGCGATCCGCGCCAGGCGGCTCTACGAACAGGCGCCGAAACCGGTGGTGGTCATCGCCGTGGGCGGTTGTCCCTGCACCGGGATCATCTTTCGCGAGTCCTACAATTGGGACGGCCCGCCTGGCGACTACATCCCCATCGACGCCTATCTGCCGGGATGCCCGCCCAAGCCCGAGGCCATCATCTCGGCGGTCGTCAAGGTCGTGGAAGGCTTGCGCAGCGGTGCGTTGGTTCCAAAGGCACAAGCAGGAGAGAGCGGCGTCGCGATGCCGCCGGCTCCCACGACGGCCGAGGCGTAACGCCGATCGCGACGGGAGGAGACCTTGAGCCAGGAAGAAGCCCTCAGCCAGATCCGCGACGCGCTCGGGGAACGGCTGCTTCGCGTCGATGCGAAGTCGGCCAAGCGGGTGTTCATCGAGGTCTCGCCGGATGACGTGCCCGAAGCCAGCGGCTTCCTGCTCAAGGATCTCCAGGCACGGTTCCAGATCGCGACGGGGGTCGACACGCCCATCGGCATCGAGGTGCTGTATCACTGGGCACTGGATCGAATGGGGTGCCTGATCACGCTGCGCACCCGGCTGAGCCGCCAGAATCCAGAGATCGAGTCCATCGCACCCTTATGTCCCGCGGCCGAATGGATCGAGCGGGAGATGTGGGAGCTGTTGGGCATCCGATTTCGAAACCATCCCGACTTGCGACATTTGCTGCTGAGCGACGATTGGCCCGAGGGCAAGTACCCCTTGCGCCGGGACTACCAGAAGTGAGCCGGCCATGACGAAGCGGACGATCATACCGATCGGCCCTTATCACGCCCTTCAGGAAGAGCCAGAGTTCTTCAAGCTCCATGTCGAAGGCGAAACGGTCGTCCATTTGGACATCGACATCGGTTACAACCACCGCGGCATCGAGAAGCTTTCCGAATCCAAGGATTTCGAGGAAACGATCTTCCTGGTCGAGCGCGTTTGTGGGATCTGCTCGACATCCCATCCCTTGGCCTGCGTGCAGGCGATCGAAGAGGCCGGGGAGATCTCGGTGCCGGAACGCGCGCTCTTTATTCGATCGACCATCGCAGAACTGGAACGGATCCATTCGCACCTGCTCTGGCTCGGCCTGGCTGGGCACTTCCTGGGTTTCAATACGATCTGGATGTGGGCGTGGCGGTACCGCGAGAACCTGCTCAACGTCCTGGAACTCATCACCGGCAATCGGAACCACTACGGCATGATGAAACCCGGCGGCGTGCACCGGGACATCCTGCCGGAGAGTGTCCCGGAGATCCAAAAAATGCTGGATGGGCTGAAAGGGCCCATCGAGATGTTTCGGGGCGCCGTAATGGACGACCCGCTGCTTCACGCGCGCACCCGAGGGATTGGGGTCCTGTCGCGGCAGCGGGCGATCGAGTTCGGCGCGCTCGGACCGACGGCGAGGGCTTCCGGGGTCGATATCGACGTGCGCCGCGACCATCCGCATGCCGCCTACGGTCTGGTCGATTGGAAGGTGATCACTCGTCAGAACGGCGACGTCTTCGACAAGCTTGTCGTCCGAATCCTGGAGATGTTCGAATCGATCAAGATCATCGAGCAGTGTCTGGAGCAACTCAAGAGACCGAACGGACCGATCGACTCTAACCCCTCGCACGTCGAGCCGGGCGAAGGCATCGGCCATTACGAGGCGCCGCGCGGCGAGGTGTTCCACTACATCCGCTGCGACGGCAGCAACCGCCCGGTCCGGCACAAGATACGAGCGCCCAGCTACATGAACGTGCCGACGAACTGCGTGACGGTGGTCGGTGAGACCGTGGCCGATGCGACGATCATCCTCGCGGCGGTCGATCCCTGCTATTGCTGCACCGAACGCATGGCCGAGGCCGTGGACCGGCAGAGTGGCCATCGGGTCTGGGACGGCCGAGACCTGATCCGCCTGTCCCAGGAGAAGACCGAACGCTTGAAGAAAGATACCGGCTGGCAAGAGCCGCGGTTGCCCCTGGGCCGACGGTGAAGGCAGGCCCATGGAGTCGATCCTTCATCCGATGGTTCTGCCGATCGCGGCCCCTTTGCTGGCCGGACTGATCTGCCTCTTGATACCTCGGGACGCGCAGCGCACCCGCGCCGTGGTGGCCGCGGCATCGGCGGCGATGACGGTCGCGCTGGTCTGGCCGCTCTTCTCGGCACGAAACGAACTGCTGCAGCTGGGCCCGTGGTTCTCGCTCCGCGTCGATGGCTTGAGCGCCTTCGTTCTGCTGGCCATCGCGGTCTTCGGTTTTCTCATCGCCGTCTATTCCTTCGGTTACATGAAGGGACGCGAGCGGCACCGCGAATACTTCGCCTATCTCCTGTGGACGCTCGGAGTCGCCTGCGGCGCGGTCCTCGCCAATGACCTGCTGGTCCTGCTCGTCTTCTGGGGCTTTCTGGCGCTCACCCTTTACATGATGATCGGGATCGCGGGGCCGAGCGCTGCGGACGCCGCCCGGAAATCCCTGATCATCGTCGGGGGCAGCGATACTCTGCTCGTTCTCGGCGTCGCCCTGCTGTGGAGCTTGTCCGAATCCACCCGGATGGATGCGGGAGCGGTGCCGATTGAGGGACTCACCGCTCATGTCGCGTTTCTGACCTTCGTTGCCGCCGCCTTTGCCAAGGCCGGTGCGTTCCCGTTTCACGCCTGGGTCCCGGATTGCGGGGCGAAGGCGCTCATCCCGGTAACGGCCTTTCTGCCGGCCTCGGTCGACAAGCTGCTGGGGATCTATCTGCTCGCCCGCTGCGTGCTGGATCTTTTCACGCTGACCGCAGCGATGCAGACGTTGCTCATGCTGCTGGGCGCGCTCATGGCGTTGGTCGCTGTGCTGATGGCGTTGGTACAGCGGGATCTCAAGCTCCTGTTCGCTTACAGCAGCATCAGCCAGGTCGGTTACATGATCCTAGGGATCGGCAGCGGAACCCCGATCGGCTTGGCCGGCGGCCTGTTCCACATGCTCAACCACGCGATCTACAAGAGCTGCTTGTTTCTCTGCGCCGGCGCGGTTGAAAAGTCCGCCGACACGACCGATCTCGACCGGCTCGGGGGTCTCAGCAGGTCGATGCCTTTCACCTTCGCCGCCTTCGCGATTGCCGCCCTTTCGATCTCGGGAATACCGCCGCTCAACGGCTTCGCGTCCAAATGGATGGTCTACCAGGGCATCATCGGCACCGGGGAGACGGGCGGACCGGTCTGGATCCTCTGGTTGGCGGCCGCCATGCTCGCCTCCGCGCTCACGCTCGCCAGTTTCGTGAAGGTCTTGCACGCGGCGTTCCTGTGCAAACCGGCGCCGGACATCGCCAGGCGATCGATCCGCGAGGCGGGTCCCGCCATGCTCTTGCCCATGCTCGCGTTGGCGGCCCTTTGCGGCGTCTTTGGGGTTTTCGCCTACGCGGTTCCCCTCGAATGGCTCATATTCCCAGCCGTGCCTGCGGAGGTGCCCGGCGTATGGTGGGCGGGTCTGGCCACCATCATGATCCTGACCGCGATCGCGCTGGGCGCGATCGTCTACGCGGTGACCATGACCGCCGGCAGACTTCGGCGATGCGAGACCTATGTCGGCGGTGAGCGCCTCGATGAGGTCTACATCCGTGACGAGGAAACAGGCCCGGCCAGGCACGTGGAGGTCACCGGGGTAGATTTCTACAATGCGATAGAGCAACTACCTGGCTTGCGTCGCCTCTACGCTCTGTCCCGAAACCAGGTCTTCGATATCTACGAGGTCGGCGCGAAGTCCGTCCTCTATTTCGTCGCGCTGCTCCGCGGCGCCCACAGCGGTGCCTTGCCATTGTATTTGACGTGGTTCGTGGCCGGGTTGCTGGTGGTGCTTTACGCGATCATGCAAAGCGGCTCCTGACATGATTGAAGTGATTACCGTTTTGATCTTGTTGATGATCGTCGCTGCGACGGTCGCTGTAGGCACCTCGCGCTTACTGTTCGCGGTCATCAGCGTGGGTGCCGTCGGATTTTTGGTGGCGATTGCCTTCCTGTTCCTCGGCGCCCCGGATGTCGCCATCGTGCAGATCGGAGTCGAGGTCATCAGCCTCGTCATTCTGATTCGGGCGACCATCGGGCGTGAGGTGAAGACCGCAGTCGGCCGCCGGGAGTTGTTTGGGATGACCGCGGCGGTGACCTTCATCGCAGCCGTGGGTCTGTTCGGCTTCCTGGTCTTATCCGACTTCCCGGACTTCGGTCGGTCCGTAATGGACCGGATCGCCGATGCCCCGTCGAGGACCTATTTGGAGGATGGCCTGACCGATACCGGGGCGCGGAATATCGTAACGGCCGTTTTGCTCGACTTCCGGGCTTACGACACGCTCGGGGAGGTGACGGTCCTTTTCTGCGCCGTCTTAGGCGCTCTCGCGGTTCTCCGGCGAAAGGCGCGGGTGGCGACCCCTCGAGACGAGAACGAGGCAGATCCAAAATGAGCAGGGGGAGTCGTGATACAGGCATGGGCGAGATAGTCCAAACCGTGGCGCGGTGGCTCAAGGGACTCATCCTGGCCTACGGCATCTATGTCGTGCTCTACGGCCACGTGACGCCTGGCGGCGGATTCGCGGGCGGCGTGATCATCGCCTCCGGCTTCATCCTGCTGACCCTGGCAGGCGGGCAAGAACTAGCGCTGAGCTTCTTCAGCAAGAGGGCGGCCTCGTCTCTCGCCAGCGTCGGTGTTTTGCTCTTCCTGGTGATCGCCTTGATCGGAATGTGGTCGGCAGGTGGCGCGTTTCTTCAGAACATCATCGGCGCTTCCGAGGAGTCGCAATTCACGCTGCTGAGCGCGGGCACGGTTTCCATCTGGGAAGTCGGCATCGGCTTGGAGGTCGCAAGTCTGCTGTTCCTCGTATTTGCGGTGCTGGCCGCATTCGAGATCACCGTCGCAAAAGGCAAGCAGGAAGAGAGTGATTCATGATTTATCCCCTTTGCCTTCTGTTGATCCTGGTGGGTCTCTACGGCGTCGTCGTAAGCCGAAACACCGTAAAAATCGTTATCGGCCTCTTGATCATGGAGCACGGCGTCCACCTGCTTCTGATTCTCATCGGATATCGCAGCGAAGGGACGCCGCCCATCATGGATCCGGGAACACTGCCAAAGATCTTTTCGGGAACCGCCGTGGACCCGCTTCCGCAAGCCCTGGTGCTCACGTCCATTGTCATCGGGTTGGGCGTACTTGCGCTGATGGTAGCCTTGTGTGTCCGGCTGTACGAGAGGTACGGGACCTTCGACGTAGGCGAGATGACGAAGCTACGAGGATAGGTCAAGCAACCGAGAATGAGGGACGGGTGGTGAATTGCTGATACCCCTGTTCATAGCCGTGCCCTTGGCTGTGGCCTTTCTGCTTCCGTTGGTCGCGCGCGGCCGGCCGGTCTTATCCGACTGCTTGGCCAACGCCAGCATGGCTGGCCTCACGGCCATGGCCTTCGCGAGCGTAGGCAGCGAGTCCCTGTACCACATGGGGGCATGGCCCACCCCGATCGGTATCGACCTCCGGCTCGATCCGCTCGCTTCCCTGCTGCTCATCGCCGTCAACGTGGTTGGCCTGGCCGCCGGCATCTATTCGGTCGACTACATGCGCCGCTACACCGAGAAGCATCGCTACTACAGCCTGTTCCTTTTCCTGGTGGCGGGAATGAACGGTGTGATCCTCGCCGGAGACCTCTTCAACCTCTATGTCCTGATGGAAATCGCGGCCGTGGCCTCCTATGCCCTGGTCGCCTTCGGTTGTGAGCACGAAGAACTCGAGGCCTCCTTCAAGTACGCCGTCCTTGGAACGCTGGCCTCCATCTTCATCCTGATCGCGGTGGCCGTGGTGTACGGCGTAACCGGCACGCTGAACATGGCGCACATCGCCAGCCGCGTTTCGGACAGCGGCATGGGTCCGTCGCTCTTGTTCGCGATGGCGCTATTCCTCTGCGGGTTCGGCTTGAAGGCAGCGCTCGTGCCTTTCCACGCCTGGCTGCCCGATGCGCATCCTGCGGCGCCTGCGCCGGTCTCGGCCATGCTCTCAGGCGTGCTCATCAAGGCGATCGGGATCTACGTCGTGGCCCGGCTGATCTACAACGTTTTCGGAGCGGACGAAGGCGTGCTGGCAACGCTTCGATGGTTGGGCGCGATCTCCATGGTTGTGGGCGGGCTGCTCGCCACGGGCCAGTGGGATATAAAGCGCCTGTTCGCCTACAGCAGCATCGGTCAGGTCGGATACATCGTGCTGGGGTTGGGTCTCGGCACGCCGCTCGGCATGGTCGGCGCGCTCTATCATCTGGTCAATCATTCCCTCTTCAAATCGCTGCTGTTTCTCAATGCCGGCGCCGTGGAGTACGTCACCGGCAGCCGCGACCTGAAACGGCTCGGCGGCCTGAACCGGGTGATACCCGTGACCGGTGCGACCTCTCTGTTGGCGTCCATGTCCATCGCGGGGATCCCGCCGTTGAACGGCTTCTGGAGCAAGCTGATCATCATCGTGGCCTGCGTCCAGAGCGGTTCCTACGGATTTGCCGGCGCCGCCGTGGTCATGAGCATCGTGACGCTGGCCTACCAGCTGAAGGTGCAGCGCTATGCCTTCTTCGGGGCGACGTCGCCGCCGTCCGCGCCGTTGGAGGGTGAGCCGCGGCTGATGGCGACCGCGATGGTCGTCCTGGCGATCGGGTCCCTAGCGCTCTCGGCGCTCGTGGTCGGCGGCCTGAGCAGCCCGATCCTGATCGGCCCGGCGGCGCAGGCCCTGCTCGGCGGGATGTTTGCACTCTAACGGCAACCGGGCGTGGCGGCCCGAGGGCGGACGGATGGGTGAAATCGTCGATCGTAAGGAAGCCGGGCGGAAGGCCGAAGCCCTCCCCGGGGCGGGTCTTGAAGCCCCATCGGGCGAGATCACGGCCGGTGATCGGCTCCTCAAGCGAATCGTGCTGTTTGGCGTCGCGTTCGTGTTCTGGCTCCTGATCGCCTGGCCTGTGGCGCCGATGGATGGCCGCCTGCTCTGGGGCGACATCGCGGCCGGCCTTGTTGTCGCCGGCTTGGTCGCGCTGGTGTCGCGGGAGATCGTCACGCAGCGCTTCGGCCGCCTGCTCGAGCCGGCCCGCTACTTCTGGGCTGTCATCTATCTATTTGTTTTCGCCTACTACGTGGTGAAGGCGAACCTCGACGTGGCGTACCGGGTCCTGCATCCCTCGATGCCGATCCGCCCGGGCATCGTCAGGGCGACCTCGAAGCTTCGTTCGGCCTCGGCACGGACGGCGTTGGCCAACAGCATCACCCTGACGCCAGGCACGCTGACGGTCGACATGACCGAGGACGGCACATTCTATGTGCACTGGATCAATGTTCTCACGGTCGAGGAAGAGGAAACTGCAAAGCAGGTCCTGGGTCGATTCGAATGGTTCATCCAGAAGATACTCGAGTAGTGCGATGGGCAGGCCGCGATGACGATCTTCGAAGCGCTTTTCATGCCATTTGTGGCGGGGCTGCTCGCCTGCTGTGCGCTGTGCCTGTACCGCATCGCTCGTGGCCCGACGGCGCCGGATCGTCTGGTGGCGATCGACATCCTGGGCACCGTCTTGGTGGGATTCGTCGGCATTCTCACCGCGTTTACGGGCAAGGAATATTTGCTGAACATTGCGATCGTCTGGGCCTTGATAAGCTTTATCGGCAGCTTGGCCCTGGCGAAGTACTTGGTGGGGAAAGGTCTGCATGAGTGAGATCGTAGGCGGGACGATCATCGCGATCGGTGTCTTGTTCGACATCTTCGGGTGTATCGGACTGCTCCGCCTTCCGGACGTTTACAACCGCCTTCAGGCGTCTACGAAGTGCGTGACGGTCGGCACCTGTTTCATCCTCGGCGGCAGCCTGATCCTGCTCGATTCGCTGCCGGGCACGGTCAAGGGGATCATTTGCATCGCCTTCGTCCTGATCACATCGTCGACGGCGGCCCACGCCCTGGCACGCGCCGCCCATCGATCCGGTATCAGGCAGTGGGAAGGAAGCGTCGTGGATCACTACGAAGAGGACTATCCGACCCCTGGCCAGACAGAGGAAGAACGATGAGATTGCCGAGTTTCCTGCAGCCTCGGATTCTTGCTCAGGCCGTGCGGGCGGTGCTTTCGCCGCCCTTCACGACGAGGTTTCCGGGCGAATCGTTCGAGCCGGCGGAGAGCTTCCGAGGTCGCCCCAGGTTCGACGAGGCGGGCTGCATTGGCTGCGGCGCCTGCGCGGAGGTGTGCCCTCCGAAGTGCATCGACCTGATCGATGATCTCGACTCAACCCCGCCGAAGCGCCGATTGGTCCAGCATCTCGATGCCTGCATTTGGTGCGGGCAGTGCGAGCGCTACTGCCCTACGCAGCAAGGGATCAAACTGACCACCGAGTACGATTGTGTCGGCTTCTCGCCCGATGATTTTGAAGAGCGCGTCGAGAAGGACCTGCTTCTCTGCGAACTGTGCGGCTCGGTGCTCGCGCCGGTGGACCAGATCCGCTGGTTGGTCCGGCGGCTGGGGCCGCTGGCCTTCGCCAACCCGACCTTGATGATGGTCGTTGGACGCGACCTCGGATTGGTGGATCAGGGCGTCAAAAGCGGGGGCGAGGCGGCGCAGCGCGGCGATCGACTGACCCTCCAGTGCCCCAAATGCCGGCGCAAGACGGCTTTTGCCGTTTGAAAGATGACGCGGAATTGCTTCGAGCCGCAAAGAACTCGCATGCCGAAGGTCTTCTCGTGACCAGGAGAATGAACAGAGCCGCGGAACCTTCCTTCCCCTGTCAGGTGCGGCGCCTCTTGGCGGGGCGGGTGTGCTTGCTCGGCGTGGGTCATCGCTATCGGGGCGACGACGCCGCCGGCTCACTTGTGGCCGAGCAACTGGAAGGGCAGACCGCCGCGCTGTCGATCGATGCCGGCGAGGTCCCCGAGAACTACCTCGAGAAAGTGGCGCGCTCACGTCCGGACACGATTCTCATCATCGATGCCGTCGATTTCGGCGGCGCCCCCGGGGAATTGCGCGTCCTAGAGCCGGAGGCGCTCGTTTCCTCGGGGCCCTCGACCCACGGCCTTTCGCTCCAAACGACCGCCGATTTCCTGAAAGCGAGGACGCAGGCGCAATTGGCAGTCCTGGCCATCCAGCCCGCCGAGATCGCCTTGGGCACGGAACTATCCGCAGCGGTCTCCCGGGCCGTCCGGATACTCAAGGAAACACTGCTGGCCGCTCTCCAGGACCATATGGGTGGACCGCACACGCGAGGCGGCGACGGCGTAGACCCATGAACATGGGAAAGACACTGCGGCTCCAAAGGCCGCGCTGCTGCCTCCGGTTTTCGAACGAAATTGCGGACTGGCGGCCAACTCGACTGATGTGTGTCAAGGCCCAGATGCGACGGACGACGTTAACGTCGTGGCGATTCAAAATGCCTGATGCGGACACTGGCGTGGAGCGGCGGTATTCCCACGGCACCCGACTAGGACGGAGGGCATAAGGATGGTCGAGATCAAAGGACTGGCCCAGATCTTGGCGGACCACCCCCTGTTCGAGGGGTTTGACGCCAACACCATTAAGTTCCTCGAAAGCTGCGCCACCAATGAAGTGTTCCGGGAGGGCGACTACCTCTTCAAAGTCGGCGAAGCGGCCGATCGGTTCTACTTGCTGCGTGCGGGGGACGTGGCCCTCGAGCTACAGGTTCCCGGCCGCGCACGCTTGACGGTGCAAACGCTGCATGCTGGAGAGATTGTCGGTACCTCGTGGTTACTACCACCCCACAAAATGGCCCTCGATGCCCGCGCCCTGAAGCCGGTGCGCGCGATCTCGATAGACGCACAATGCCTGCGGGCCAAATTGGACGACAATCCCCAATTCGGCTATCACATGGTCAAGCGGTTCTTGCCCATTTTGGCCGACCGCCTGCAAGCAGCCCGCTTACAACTGGTCGACCTCTACGGGTCCTAGGACCAGACTGGGCGTCGCCTTTTGGCGGCGCGATTCTTGCGGTTCGCGACGCCATGTGTGAATCGATTGATGAGAATCAATGTGCCGGCCTCCGCGCTTGGGGACATATGGAAGACTTCGGAGCAAAGCGACGAGGACAGAGTCAACCCATGCTCATAAGGGACATTGTGGTCCACCAAGGACCGGATTCGCGTTCGGAGGCGAGGCGCGATGTTGCCATCGCCCTCGCAAAGGCTCACGACGCCCAGGTGATCGGTGTCTTCGCGAAGGTCGACCCGGACGCCCCGGAGTATTGGTGGATGGCGTTCGACAAGGAATCGATCGCCGAGTGGCTGTCGACCCTTGAAGAGATCGGCGCTGCGGCCGAGGAAGCCTTCATAACGCGCCTGGCAGAGGAGGGACTGAAGGGCAAGTGGCGGGTGATGGACGGCAATCTCACCGAGGCCCTAATGACCTGCGCCCGCTATGGCGACCTGACCGTGATCGGCCAGGCGGATCCGGACGAGCTCGCCTATGACAGCAACCTGCCGGACCATCTGGTGCTGGGTGCCGGAGGACCTGTCCTGGTGGTGCCCTACGCCGGCCACTTCAAGACGATTGGCAGGCGTGTCATGGTCGCGTGGGATGGTGGGCGGGAAGCCGCCCGCGCGGTGCGCGATGCAATGCCGATCCTCAAGCAGGCCGAGACGGTCACCGTCTACTGCATCAACCCCGCGGACGAAGGTCATCTGGCGGGTGCAGAGATCTGCGCGCATCTGGCACGACACGGCGTCAGCGCCGAAGCCAGCCATCGGACGCTTGGCCCGGAGGCGGAGGCCTTTTCATCCGCGCTCAAGACAGTGGGCGGCTTCGGATTCCAGCAGCGCGGGCCCTGGACACAAACCCAACGTCCGCCTATGGCCGAGCCGGATGTGGGCGACGCGCTCTTGTCGGCGGTAACGGATTCCGACATCGATCTTCTTGTGATGGGAGCTTATGGACATTCTCGCGTTCGGGAATGGGTCCTCGGCGGGACGACACGAGAAATTCTCCGGACGATGACGGTGCCGGTCTTGATGTCGAACTAGCGGCAATAGGTTCGGCCGCAAACCATGGATTCGGCGAAGCAGTTCGGGGAATGGGTCACGG
>JAAUYH010044574.1_pt1 | contig 13253 bp, 10 predicted proteins | sample 7278061 | NCBI WGS metagenome assembly JAAUYH01 (sample SAMN14350203, study PRJNA611818) | marine sediment metagenome | isolation source: surface marine sediment (0.6m) | place: French Polynesia: Moorea | collected 2018-08
AACGCAGGTAGCGGTAACGATACAATCGAAGCTGGTGGTTACTTCAACATCTTTAACGCTGCTGAAGGTGATGATATATTGTTCCTTGGTGGTGAGAACAATAGGTTTATTGGTGGCAGCGGTAACGATGCCTACGAATTTGGAAATGAGGACTTCACTGCTTACATTAGCAACCAAAGTGATAATGGTTCAATCGATGTGTTGGTCTTTGGTGGAACTGTTAGTCAAGATGACATCTACTTTGCTCGCTCTGGCAACAATGACTTAGAAGTCAGCATCTTTGGTGGTAATCAACAAGCAATTCTGGAAGATTGGTACGTAAATGAAGCTCAGCAAATTGATCGCTTCATAATTAATGGAGTTGCAAGTTTAAATAACTCTCAAGTTGACGAACTAGTTGACGCTTGGAGTAACTTTAAAGCTGGTACTGTTTCGCAAGAACAATTAAATACAGCGATTGATAATGCTTGGTCAGTTTAAATTTTTTGGGATGCTTGTTACCCCAAATCAATTAACTACAGCTAACCACCCATTCCTTGATATATCTTTCTGATTCGCTCAAATCCAGCTTGAGCTAACACCAATCCCGAATCACTATTAATGGTGATTTGGGAATTTTAAATGTTTAAGTTTCTAAGTTTTTATCTGTTTAGCTTGTTAATAAATAACATATTAAGTATTGATACATTTACAATTTATATATTTATAATTAATAAGCTATTGATTAGTGCTGCTTTAATTAATACTCTTAGTTCATCTAAAATTAACATCTAGATGTTTGAGTATGACTTTAGGTTTTGTGGATTACGATCGAGGTATAATTTTCAGCCCAGCTATTTGTGGCTTTTCAATAAACTGAAAGTTGAACGTGAAGGATTTAAAAAGTAGGTTTTCTGAACAATCCTGTGTTAAAAAAAAATGAATTGGGTGAGATGATGATATTGCATCTTGTTTCTTGTAGTTTTTTAGCTAAATCAATCAAATAATTACAAGAAAACTATTTCTACTTTATACCCTGAAACTGAGCGATACCAAAAATAGTATTTCGTACTCCAGTCGCCGATTGCAAAGCAGATGCCTACGGCATATCGCTAATCCCTAATTGCCCTTAAAACGACAAATAACATTATTCGTAATTCGGGAAATATTATTATCATAATTATTATGAAATAAACTTCCACAAAAAGAGATGGAACCAACTGAAAATACAGCTCCCCCATTAGGAGTTTCATAATAAATCATGTCAGCCCGAATCAAGTCAGAATCTGGTTCTCCCCCACAATTAGAAACGTGGGTGAGTTGCTCCTCATGAACCAGGATAAAATTATCATTATGATTTTCAGAACTCGCTAAAACAAATGTATTCTGGGGAGTACCCAAAGCATAATCCACCCGGTCTAGTTCATAACCCGCAGCACCACAACCAATCAAACCAAAATTTCCCAAGATATCCCCATCAACACCCGCAAATATCCACGCAACCTTTTCATTCTCAGCATTGCGGTGACGACGGTAATATGTCCCTTCCATAAAACCTTGAGCCGAAAATCCAACTCCCACAAGCTCCTGAGGTGGACGACCATTACGTCTCCATAAACCGCCATAAGTCCCATCAAAACTATGATAATATTCCCCAGGTTCGGCAGCCCAAGCCCGAATACCCCCCTCTGCGCGTCTTACTTCATACACCCCATCCAATTCTTGGTGCTTTGCAATTCGCCAATAAAAACCATTTCCACCCAAATACATTAAATTACCGCCACCTTCACGATAATCCTTCAAAGCATCAAGGGTTTGTTTTGTATGATATTCCGGATGGGTTGTGGTCAGTAAAACTTTGTAAGACTCAATTAAGCTAAAACCCTGTTCGTGTAAATCTTCATCTGTAATTACATCAAAATTATGCCCCATCGCCTCCAACCAAGCAAACAAATGGGTATCCGCAGGGAAATGACGTAAACCCGAACCAGGAAACTCTGGAATCGAAATAAAACCCGATCGCATATTCATCATTGGTCGCAGTCGGGATGCATAGCAAATACCGCTCCCGTCAGAGTGAAAATTGTAAGTAGAAAGTCCATATTCTGGGTGTTCATCTGGCGTCCATGGACGTGCGTTCCATGCATTTGCTCGCTCTCGATAAACCTCATTGGTGTTACCGCGAGCATGATTTCCATAAAGAATATAAGTAAAAGTAGGAATTAAAACGCAGATATCAGATTGAGGTTGACCCGGTTTAGGTCGCACAAAAAAAGGAATCATCTCCTCTAGATCGCCGCACTTGAGACGAGCAGCATATACCCCACTGCGCATATCTTCAGGAACGGTAAAACTAAAATCAGTTTCCCAACCGCAATCATAGATATCATCATCGTGGAAATGAATCGCTCCATATTCTTGTGGTGCGTGTCTCCAACACATTTCCTCCCCAGACCAATTAGAACCTGTTACCCCCCTCGTAGGTAAATTAATTAAATCCCCATCGAGTTTGTTCGGTCCTAAATCAATGATTCGAGTACCTGTAATATTTTGGGAAAAGTCCCATGCTGCAATAATTGGTTTGGGATTATTTTCTGTTTTCGTAATGACTGGGGGATTGCTATTTCCTTGCGGAAACGCAATACCTATAGCTGCGCTACCTGCGGATCCGGTACGCTGCGCTAGCTCGCTAACCTTCGTCGCAATGACAGTAATTAAATTGCTTGTAGGTAATTCCTGTATCTTTAAGATAGTTTCTCGGTCAAAAGCCCCATTTAGAAGTATAGGACGCTCGATTTTACCATTAAAATGCTTAGCAACCGGAACTCCATCCATCGCAGCAATTAATAAATCGGTGTCAGCATTCAACTCCGGGGTAAATTCAACTGAAATTGACTTACTAGCCCCATTATCCTGCTGATAACTAGATTTTAGGGGTAATTGCTCTACAGATAGAACTTTAGCCTCAGATTTAAAATCACAACTAAATGTCATCCATACTCGATACCAATTGCGCTCGCATAATTGTTGACCTGTAGAAACTTGAATTTCATTTCCTTTCCCATCCCCAACTTGACCAGCCAAACAGCCATCAGTATCGATAAATAAGGCGAACCCGGCTTTTATATCGCGATCGTATTTACATATGATTCCTTGTTCTCCCTTATCTGGTGTGGTTGGGTATATCGTTGCAACGATAGTAAAACTAGAAACACCACTGAAAACATCTCGATGCTTTACACGAGCGTAGGAACCAAGATAAACCGGTTGAAATCGGGATGGATAAGAAGCAGTAAAACTTGCAGGTAATTCCTTCTCAAGAATACCGATCCCATCTGGGTTTGGATCTCCAGAAATCACCCGCACAAGCTTTGCATCATAGGTTTGGCGCTGATTACTGCTGACCTTGAAATCAATCTTCATCCCAGGAGCAACAGACAAGCGATCGCTATAACCGATTAGAGGAATCATGTTGTTAAAAGACTTAGGTAGGGGTTTGGATGTAATTATGTTTTACTTTACTGAATATAATTCTGCATCGAAAAATAAATCATAAACATTTACACCTTGAAGCATGAAAGCATTTAAATGTTTTTATGCTTAATATATTAAACAAAAATAAGTTTATTATCAGTAAACAGATAAAAAGTATATTATTGTTTTACATGTTAATAATTAGCAGATTTACTTTATCTTACTCAAGTATCTAGATGTTTGAGTATGACTTGAGAATTTTTGTATTGCGATCAAGGCATGATTCCCAGCATAGATATTGCAAGCTTTCAATATATTTAGATGTGAATAATGTCCAAACACTTGAAAAAGTAAGTTTTCTAAATAATCTTGTATTGCAAAATATGAAATTAAGATGATGATGTTCATCTCAGATATAGACAAATCATACTTTGATGTGATTAAACCGATTTTGTGTACGTTCAACACCAATGCCAAAATTAATTTGATTAGATGAAGCTGTTATCTGTTCTATATTTGTCACTTTTTAATCCCAGATTCGTAACTTTTAATTTTCTATTTTGATAGAGTATTGAAAAATCTAAGGATTTTGTAGATAAAAGCTACCATTTGGCAACAAAGCGGCAGTAGCTGAATATTTTGTTCCCTGCTTGAGATATCGAGATTGTTGATGGTAGCAGCAGGAAAAATATGTTGTTTGTATGATTTCTTGGCGGATTATTTTAGATAATTACAAATCGAATTAATCTGTGAAGTGCTTACATTGACTAATAGTTAATTAATCAACTTACAAAATTAGTAAGGATAGTTATGTCTTTGGAAAGTGTAAAGGCTTTTTACGAAAGCCTAAGGACCGACGAAGTTTTGCGTGCCCAAATTCAAGGGGTGCAAAGTAAGGAAGAGTGCAGCCAAATTGTTAAAAATGCTGGCTATGATTTTACCTCGGAAGAGTTCGAAGAATATACCACTAATTTATTAGAGTCAGCACTAGCTGATAGCGAACTTACGGACTTAGATGAAAAAGAATTAGCCAGTATTGTTGGTGGGGCGAGTTCTTCACTTTATGACAAATTCAATTTTGACAAATTTAAGGATTCTAAAGTTCCCTGGGAATTTATAATTCAACCAATGTATGGAATTATTTCTGGACCTCCTATTTCACCAATTAAACCACCAATTGTCCAACCAATGTATGGGATTGTTGTCTCAGATTATCTATATGAGTAAACAAGCTCAAATTTAATTGATAACTTGCACCAGTTATTTGCAGCTAGGAGACGAAGCAGAGCCTCCAAACCCTGGTTACCAGGCTCAGCCTGGTAACTAGAAAAGAGAATAAAAGAGACTATGGTGTTCATTCACAGCAGTCTAAGAACTTCTAAAAATAATTAATCAAAGGTTGTTTTAATGAGTTATCGCAGAATTAGTTATGCAGTTTGGGAAATTACCCTTAAATGCAATCTGGCTTGTCAGCATTGTGGTTCCCGTGCTGGTCATACCCGCACCAAAGAACTTTCTACAGAAGAAGCTCTCGATCTAGTCAAACAGATGGCTGAGGTGGGAATTACAGAAGTAACCTTAATTGGTGGTGAAGCATTTTTACGTCCTGACTGGTTAGAAATTGCAAGTGCAATTACTCAAACTGGGATGCTTTGTGGAATGACCACTGGGGGTTATGGTATTACCCTGGATACCGCACGCAAAATGAAAGAAGCAGGAATTAAGGTGGTTTCTGTTTCAGTTGATGGTTTAGAAGCAACTCACGATCGCTTGCGAGGAAGAAAAGGTTCTTGGGAATGGGCATTTAAGACCATGAGCCATCTCAAAGAAGCAGGAATTATTTTTGGTTGCAATACACAAATCAATCGCCTCTCTGCGCCAGAATTTCCCCAAATTTATGAACTTCTCCGCGATGCAGGCATCTTTGCTTGGCAAATTCAGTTAACTGTACCGATGGGAAATGCAGCAGATAATAACGAAATTCTTTTGCAACCATACGAACTACTGGATTTATACCCGATGATTGCTCGAGTTGCGAAAAGGGCAAACCGGGAAGGAGTTAGGATTCAGCCCGGAAACAACATCGGTTACTATGGTCCATACGAACGACTGCTCCGGGGACAGGGCGATGCTTGGACATTTTGGCAGGGATGTTCTGCTGGGCTGTCTACTTTGGGAATTGAAGCAGATGGTGCAATTAAAGGTTGTCCTTCCCTACCTACTTCCGCTTACACAGGAGGTAATATTCGTAACTATTCCTTGAGAACAATTATTGAAGAAACAGAAGAATTGCGCTTCAATTTGGGAGCTGGTACTCCTAAAGGAACAGAGCATCTGTGGGGTTTCTGTAAGACTTGCGAATTTGCCGAACTATGTCGAGGTGGTTGTAGTTGGACTGCTCATGTTTTCTTTGACAAGCGAGGTAATAATCCTTACTGTCATCACCGTGCTTTAACTCAATCAAAAAATAATCTGCGGGAGCGGGTAGTTCTCAAACGTCAAGCGGATGGGAAACCTTTTGATAATGGCGAATTTGCACTCATTGAGGAGTCAATTAATGCACCTTTACCAGCAAACTATCCATTGCGTTTTGATGCTAATTCCATTCAATGGTCAGAAAGTTGGGAAGACGAAGCGGAGTTAAAAACTTCCTTGATTAGTGCAAATAGTTAACAAATTTAATTTGAGAAAAAATTCAGTTTACAAAAAATATTACTATGAATAACAATTCCAGTGATTCTATTTCTTTAGAAGATAAAAATGATGAATCACAAGGTCAGTCAGATTGTCTTCCACCTTTGTTACCTCGTTCGGCTTGGAATAATCAATTAGCTTATTTGAAATTTATTTTTAAAGCCAAGAGAGCTTTAGATCGAATTGAAAAGGAAGCTGGGATTTTGAAAAACGAAAGTTGATTAGTTATTGATATGAGAGCTAAGAGTGAATTAAATTTGATTTTTATTTTCTTTCAATCCAGAATGAATCTTAGATGAGAGTCAAAAATTAAATGGTTAAGCCAGCAATACCCAGTAATTTATGCCAATTATAACTTTTAGCCAGTACTGAAGCACGAATAAAGCAATTACAATCATTGCAAAGTAAAGTTAGCAAAGTGTTTCCGGCTCTGAAATAGCCACTTCAAACTATTAGAAATTTGTAATAAGTGGGTAAGTCCTATTAGTAATACTTTATAGCTGGGATTTTTAGCACCTATTTGTATTGCAAATAACTTAGAAGATGATTTGTTATAGTCACCTTAAAGGTACTCTAAGTATGAATTTTCTTGCTGTTTACCCTGCAAAAAAACCGTACCCAAAAAAATTATTTTTCTACAAAAATATGTAAGCTTAAATCCTAATTATTAGTTTATTATCATTCATGAAATGTCGCTTTATAGCGCAAATCTTATTTAGTGGGATAAATAGCAGTTTTCTTGGCAAACAAAGGTAAGTACTATGGCAAACCGAATATCATTGAAAGTATATGTGCTTAGGTACCACGTGAATCAAGCTGCAAACGAAAACAAACCGTCCCCGATCGCTCCCCCACAGCACTAATCTCAATTTCACTACCCGATGCGCCCTTAATTACCCACTCAACATGACAGCGGTAGTCGGTACCCTGCTTAGCCCAAAGTTGTGTCACCTTATTAGAACGTCCTTCCAGGTGCTTAATATTTTGTTTGAGTTGACCACTAACTAGACTCACCCCAGAAGGTAAAGATAAATTAACTTCAATCGGTTTCACTGCTCCTCGTTCTAGAGCTTTTTGACCAGTGTAGGTTGGTAAAAAACCTTGGTTTTCCAATTGAATCATGACATAATAAATATCACTTCCTTGGTAGATAACATCAGCACGACCCAACACCACATAGGGAGACATTAAAGCATGAGCAATCACAAAACGACATTGTCGCTCGCATATATCGGGTAAGTATTCCGGTGGTGCGTTATCCCATACCAGCTTGTCGTCCCAACCACCAATTTCCACCTCTCCTAATTGAGGATGATTAAAAGGCTTCCAGTTGATAAAACCTTTAACTGCAAGCTTTTGATCGTTCCATTACAACAATTTTAGGTCATCTGCTACTGGATGTCGGCGACTCCACTCGATGTGTTTTCCTTTATTTACCCCAGCTGCGGTCGGTGCATCCCACAGTTCGATGGTAAAACCAAACCAGCCGAAGTGGTCGTAACCATAGTCATCCATTCCCCCATTAGTCACTTCTTGAGGATGACGACGAAAATCATGGTATACAGAAACGCATTCATAACCAGTTAGTTTACTTCCTTTTTCCCCAATTAATTTATAAATTTCCAAATCCTCAACCGGGAAATGCTCGTCGGGGTGGGTACTGTAGGGACGTAAAATTAAAGCACAGTGAGTGTAGTAACTAATAAAACAGTAAGGTAATTTACCAGCTCAGCGTAAGTATAGTAGTGACTGAAGTCAAATTCATTTACCTTCATGATGACTGCAAATATGGTGCGTCTCTAGAATTTTTCCCAAATATCCAATAAGTTTAAAATAGAGTTCGATAAATAAGCTTTGAATTGCAAGGAGTTGAAATTATAAACAAACAAAAGTTAACAAAAATTAGTAGTTTGGGACAATTTAAGTGAACGAAAAACGATTACAGCTACCAAATAAACCACCACAAAATGAGGAAAAATTAGAAGAAGATTTATTTCCTTACTATTACGGTCAACCTGGTAGCACCCCAGGAACCCTGGATATCGATCCAGATGCTGCACCATCAGAATTAGTTTTAATTGATTACAACCAAGAAAATGCTGTTAGGGTGCAGGATATTTCACCAGAACAATGCGTGTATTATTTGGATACAGAATCAGTTTCTTGGGTAGATGTTAGGGGTTTAGGTAGTGAAGATGTATTAATAAAGTTAGGTCAAGTTTTTAACTTACATTTATTAGTTTTAGAAGATGTAGTCAACGTTCCCCAACGTCCCAAAGTAGAAGATTACAAAAATCATTTAGTGATTATTACTCGCATGGTAATACCCGACCCTGACGGGAAAGGATTTCGCAGCGAGCAAGTTAGCTTAATTTTGGGTAAACATTATTTACTCACATTGCAAGAAGAATCGAGTATGGATTGCTTCGATCCGGTGCGTGCTCGCATTCGGGGAAGTAAAGGTTCAATTCGTCAACGAGGGACGGATTTTTTAGCATATGCATTATGGGATGCAATTATAGATGGATTTTTCCCCGTACTAGAAGACTTTGGCGAACGAGTTGAAGATTTAGAAGATGAGGTAGTACATAACCCAAGTCAACAAACTTTGGGGAAAATATATCAGATTAAACGGGATTTACTGACATTACGTCGTTCAATATGGCCCCAAAGGGATGCAATCAATGCTTTAATCAGAGATAAAAGCCCTTTACTAAGTGAAGATATAATCGTTTATTTTCGGGATTGTTACGATCATACAGTTCAAATCATCGATGTGATCGAAACATATAGAGAATTGACAACGGGTTTGATGGATGTTTATCTATCTGCTGTGAGTAATAAAATGAACGAGATCATGAAGTTATTAACTGTAATCTCGACAATTTTCATTCCTTTGACATTTATTGCTGGGGTGTATGGAATGAACTTTAATCCCCAAGCTTCACCATTTAATATGCCAGAACTAAATTGGTATTGGGGTTATCCTGTTTGTTGGGCAATTATGATTATTGTCGCTTCGAGTTTGATTATCTTCTTCTGGCGCAAAGGTTGGTTTAACAATGTTTCAGAAATTAAGCGGAATAGGTAAGGAGTAAAAGGCTCACCTAGGAACGGATAAGAGGCTCCGCCTCTTAATAGTACCGGAGGCGGAGCCTCCAATACTATATTCCTTGCCAGAGACAAAGAACAAGTCAGTTAAATAAATACAAAATCACCAATCCCCAATCCCCAACCCTCACCTCAAAAACCTAATGGTAAAAGGATAACGATAATGCTCCCCTTTATAAGCTTTCATCGCCGCAAAATTAACGACAAATAATTGTAGTGACAAAGCAAATAAAGTTAACAAAAATAAACCCGTTAATAAACAATCTAATGCTAATTTTAATAAAAAAATAGAATTACTAATTAATGCTAACCCACCAGTTATAAAAACTATACACAAAGAAATAATAATAAAAATTAAGGTATATAAAGTCAAAGACATTTGGAAATTTATCGATTCCTTACCTTGAAAATCAATCCAAGGATATTGCGCTCTTTTATATTTCCAAACAATTAAAGGGGCAATAACATTTAGTGGTAGAAATAACGGAATACCTATAACAACCAAATAAATTACCAATACCCATGCACCTACAGCCGAGAGATGACATAACATCCCCCATATACGCATTTGTTGTTGACTCGTTTGTTTCATGGCTTTTAATCTTAAGGTGGATGCGTAAGAAAAGTATCCACCGAAATATATATATCAAAGCCAAACATACAAATCCAAATATAATGTGTAAGTAGTTTTGTAACTACATCTACCTCTAATTAATTGTCTAGTACCTCCTTCTTTGCCTAGAATAATTACTGGCATTTCAAAAGGAATGTTTAGAGCTTGCAACTATCTGATTACTGGGACACAGAAAAACTCTCTATCTAAATACAATCGTTTGATTCTCAAATCTAAAGGCTCAATTAAAGCTAAGAGATAAGTCAAAATAGCTACTTTCGTATCATGCTTTTTGATGGCTTTAATAGCTAAAGTTACTCATTTATTCTTTTTAATTACATACAAAGTAGCATAGGCATAAAAAGAGCAAGTACCATTTTTAGCTTTACTTCTATAAATAAATGGTTCTTCTAGTGGTGATGGTTCGCCATAATAAGGAATTAAGTTAAAGTCGTTCGTGGCGCAATACCTACGGTACGCAATACTTACAGTACGCTTCCGCTAGCCGCTAGATGCCGCGCGTCTTCCATAGCAATTTTTTGTAATCCTTGTCGGATACCAATTGGCAAACGGCTTTGAAGTGCTAAATTCAAACTTGACTCTAGAGAATTGAGGTCTGAATATTTTTCTAGATGGTAAAGAATATTATTACTTGTGGGAACATTTTTTGGATCTCTCTAAAACTATTAAAAAAGGATGATAGCTGATGTGACTAAAGCATAACTTAATGTCTTCCAGAAATTATATAACTTGTACACGCTGCAAGTGTCTTCCTGACTCAGCAGGGAAAGGGTTTCGACCATGCAACAGCGCATTATTATCCGCTATTAGAAAATCTCCTTGTTCCCATTCGTGTGCTAAAAAGTTTTTCGGGAGGTACAGTTTCTTTATTATCCTACTGAGAAATTGTTCGTGTTTTTCAGGTGGTAGACCAGAAATTTCAAGAAACAACGGATAGGGGTTCTTAGTTTTTTCATTTAGAGGCTCTGCAAACCGAAGTATTGTATTACCAGTTAAGGGATGTTTGTTTATGAGAGGTTCCGTAACCTCTCCTCCATTTACTTGTTAATTGATAAAGCTATCACGAAAATTTTCAGGTAGAAAATTACATTGAGAACTAAATATCTTATTGTATACCGCTGATAATGACATTATTTTGATTTCATATCAATATCTATTTATAAAACAGTTCTATATTCATCCTTAGCGGGAGGAAATTTTATGCTTTTTGCTATTGACATTGGTCATAATTGCCCACCCGATACTGGTGCTGTCAGTGGGAAATATAAAGAAGATGAATTGGCGAAAAAAGTTGGAGAATTTGTTATAGCCCAACTAAAAAATAGAGGTCATAAAGCTGTATCTGTAACTCCAAGGAATGCTAGTAGTGTCAGTAGCTCCTTAAGACAAAGAGCTAGTAAAGCGAATTCAATTGGTGCTGATTACTTTATTTCCATTCACTTCAACTCCTTTTCTAAACAAACTGCCAATGGGACTGAAGTGTACGTTTATAATTCTCGTAGTAGTGCGAATAATTTGGCACGATTAGTACTAAATAATATTGTATCTTTAGGATTTAGAAATAGAGGTATTAAGTACAATAGCTTTGCGGTATTAGCTCAAACTTCTATGCCTGCAATGTTAATTGAATGTTGCTTTATTAGTTCTGACATAGATATGAGAATATTTGATGCTCAGACTATGGCTGTAGCAATAGTTAATGGATTAATTGGAGAAGACAAAAAGGAAGAAAATATCTCTGGTGTTTTAAAAGTACTTGAGACTACTTATGCTAAACCTTCTACAGAGCAATCTGAAGATTTAGCTGCTGAGTATTTATATAAAATTACCCCAGGAGAATATAGAGGAAAGTTAATTGCAGAAGAAGAAGGTCATTATGCAGTAGAGTTTCTGCAGCAAATTGGCGACCGTAAGGTTCATTACATATTCTCCAAACACTGCGAATTTATTGATGACTAAAAGAGGAAGCATCATTACCTTTGAGTGAATAAATATAACTATAAAACAATACGGTTCAGATAAGCCTAAATTTATTTTGTAGAGACGCGACAGAGGCTAACGCCGACGCCGCAGGCTCTGTCGCGTCTCTACAGTATTATTTGTTTAAAAAAAGTCTTAACTGAACTGTATTGAACTATAAAACTGTAATCGCTCGCATTAATTTTGTTTGTGCAATGTATTAACCATAGAATTTATTTCCCCACAAAACCCTGTAAAGACGTATCAACTCTGGTACGTCTTTATAAGATTAAGACTACTCAAAATGAGCGATCGCTGTTTTCTTGGTTGCACTACTGGATATCAAAATATCATTTCTACCATAACAAATCGATTAAAACACCTTTCGATTGAAATTTTAGTTAGAGTTGCAAAAATTAAAAGGAGTTTATTCCTATGAGAATGGAAAAGCCTACTCCAGCACAGAAAGTAACTGCATCAACAGTTGCTGCAGCTATTGTTCAGCTTACAGTAGGTATTGCAAATACCTATATTCTTGAAACAGATATTCCAAGTACAATAGAAACTCCACTCACTATACTTGCAGTATTTTTGACTGGGTATTTAGTACCACCTGCTCGACGGGATAGAGTTATTGAATCAAAAGTTAATGCAGATACAAAGCAAAATAATACTTGAATGCATTGTAGTGTTTGTTTGAAGGAAGCGATCGCCTACAAAAGACATCTCCGGAAAAGAATGTAAAGACGTACCAGAGCCTGCGGCGTCGGCGTGAGACGCGCCAGAGGCGTTCAGCTTGCTGCGTCCAAACACCGCAGGTGCGGCTCAGCCTCTGGTATGTATCTACAAAAATCTTGGGTTATGCATATTCAATTTCCGGAGAGTTCTAAAATATCTCCTCCTCTTCCCACACTCCCTTCTCTCATTCAATGAGATAACCTTCTACCGCAATCGAAGTAAAAATTATGCACCCATCCCAGAATAGCGTTTCAAACCCAATCGCCAAAATATTCTATTCAGACCTAAAAACAGCAAAAACCAACCGATAGTTGACAAAAATCCTCGTCCCAGATCCACAGGGACTCCCACTAAAATAGCAGCAGGAAAATTAATTAAATAAGGGAAGGGTGTTAACAATACTATTTCTCGTACAACTTCCGGAAATACTTCTAAAGGTGCAATGTAACCCGATAGGAATAGATAAAACAGAAACCACAAATTTTCTAAAGCACTGGCTCTTTCCGTCCAAAAAGCGAACATTGCAAAGGTATATTGAATCACAAAACGTAGGGCAAATGCCATTACTGAAGCAATTAAAAATAGTAATAAATTACCAAAGTTTGGCAGCCAAAACGCTTGGGGATAAAGTAGAAAAAATAATAAAATCAGAACTATTGCAAAA
>JAAUYH010070986.1_pt1 | contig 13252 bp, 12 predicted proteins | sample 7278061 | NCBI WGS metagenome assembly JAAUYH01 (sample SAMN14350203, study PRJNA611818) | marine sediment metagenome | isolation source: surface marine sediment (0.6m) | place: French Polynesia: Moorea | collected 2018-08
CCCCCATTTCAACGTTGCCAATTATCAATAATCTTTGATTATTGATAATTGAGCCAAAATCGCCAGATTCCTTTGAGAATAGGAAGTTTGAGATTTTGAAAGTCCTTCTCAAGGACTTGTGTGTACACGGTAGCTTTAAACCTGAGAGATTTAAATGCAGCAAAGAACATTTTAGCGGTTGGGCAGACCGTGATAGCTTGTGGAGATACCTCTGGCGGGGAGATAGATTTACTGTCTCTAGCTATGTCTCGCTGAAGCAAGAATCCCATGGCTTTAGCGTAGCGTAGCCGTGGGAATGTCAATTCATATAGGTTGCAAATTTACTTTCAGCTTCTCGAACATGTCTAGTTAAGTTAAATTAAATTAGATGTACTTAAGTTTCTTTTATTAGCAATTTTTAGCGATCTTTAGATAAGATTATTATCTAAGGTCAGTAGATCAAATCAAAAACAAAGCTTAATTCATCTAAAAACATCGATCCCTAGCCATTTCGGCTTTTTTTATCATTCATAAAAAATTTTGCTGTTTGTAAAATAAATTAAAGAGACTACAAACCATGAAAACTTCAACTCAGCCCCATTTAGGACAATCAGTAGCGTTTGCTATAGTTTTAGCGATTATGAGTATAAGTGTAATAGTATTAATGACTTTAGCGAGTGGTCAATTATAGAAGTAGAACAATTCAATCCATCTAAATTCTCGACTGGGGACTCCCGATTAAAATCAACGACGAAGCGGAGTTGATTTAACAGGAGACGTGCTGTATAAACGCTTGGGGTTTCCCCAAGCGACAGGCACTCGGGAAAGTCGAGCCTCTAATTATGTTTACAGAAAAGACAAATTGATAATTTGACTGGTAGGCTCTCCTTGATTTGACTTAGAGATAGAGAGTTGGCGAGCGCATCTTCTAATATAGGATAATAAGCGGAAGTTAGAACTCACGTATCAAAATTTTCTATGAAAAAATTATTTGGTTTAGTTAGTTTTAGTGGTATTCTAATTTCAGCTGGTATGGTGCCTCTCTCTTTGTCTGCACAAACTAAACAGTCTTTATTCCTTGCTTATCCCCCGCCAGAACATCAAACTAGTTCGGAAAAAATATTTTTAATTGGTACTGCCTCACCAGAAGGAAAAGTAAAGATTAATGGAAAAACAGTAGAGAGAAGTCCGACAGGACATTTTGCCCCTAGCTTTCCTCTGGAAATAGGAGATAATTTTTTTACTCTGCGCCATAAGGAAGAAGAAATAGAGTTAAAAGTTACGAGAGTCGCTACCGAACCAGAAATCCCAGAGGAGGTAGCTTTCGCCAATAATTCTCTTACTCCTGGGGTAAGTATAGCCAGATTACCGGGTGAATTAATATGTTTTGGTGCTGTTGCCACGCCCAATGCTGATGTTTCAGTGAGATTGAGAAATCAGCATATTGCCTTATTACCCCAAACAGAATTCACTCAATTGCCAGCCAACTCCGCAGTGTTAACCGCAGCTAATCAACCAACTATAAAAGTAAGTACGGGAACATATAAAGGATGTACGACTTTAGCAGTAGGCAATTGGGGTAAACCAGAATTTAAACTTAATTTTCAAGGCAAAACAGTAACTCAAGCAGGTATAGGAGAAATTGAGATACTTTCTCCTACCCAATTAGAAGTAGTAGAAGTAATTGCCGATGCAGGAGTAGCACGAACAGGTGCCAGTACCAATTATTCTCGTTTAACGCCTTTACCAAAAGGAACTAGAGCTAGTGTAACGGGGAAAGAAGGAGAATGGTTACGTCTAGACTATGGTGCCTGGATTAAAGCAGAAGAAACTCAACCTGTTGCTACTAACGTTCCTCCTGCTTCTCTTATTCGCAGTGTTACTTCCCGTCAAGTAGGAGATGCGACAGAAATTATTTTTCCTTTGCAAGTACCAGTCCCCGTAAGTGTACGGCAGGGAGATAGCAATATCACGCTTACCCTATATAACACTACTGCCCAAACCGATACTATTCGCCTCGATGACGATCCTTTGATTAAACGTTTAGATTGGCAACAAGTAACACCCAATAAAATAGAATATACCTTTCAACTAAAAACAGAACAACAGTTTGGTTACGATTTAAGCTATGAAGGAACGAGTTTAATTTTTACTCTGCATCATCCACCTAAAATGGTAATGCCAAGAGACAATACATTATTACCTTTATCTAGAGATAAAAATAATTCACTCATCCTTGAAAGAACAAATTCTTCTCGTAATCTGCCTCTATCTAACATTAGAATACTTTTAGACCCAGGACATGGTGGTGAAGAAAAAGGTTCTAGAGGGCCTACAGGTTATCCAGAAAAAGATGTTAACTTAGTAGTCTCCAAATTATTAGCGAAAGAATTAAAACGACTTGGGGCAACAGTCTATTTAACCAGAGAAACCGATATCGATGTATCTCTTAAAGACAGAGTCAAAACGATCGATGAGATCGAACCAGATTTAGCCCTATCGATTCACTATAACGCTTTACCAGATAACGGAGATGCCATCAATACTAAAGGTATTAGTACTTTTTGGTATAACACTCAAGCTCATAATGTAGCTGTGTTTTTGCATAACTATTTAGTGGAAAAACTCGATCGAGCTGACGCTGGAGTTTTTTGGAATAATCTAGCTTTAACTCGTCCCCATACTGCACCATCTGTACTCCTAGAATTAGGTTTTATGATTAACCCGTGGGAATTTGAATGGATAACCAACCCAGAAGAACAAACAAAATTAGCTAGGGCGATCGCTGATGGTATTGTAGAGTGGTTTGCTGGTATTTAGCAATAGCTCGGTGAAGAAAACAAAATGTTATTTATGGTAATCGAGTCATTTAGGGATGGCAAAGTTAAAGAAGTGTACCGTCGATACAAAGAAAAAGGGCGGATTATGCCTGAAGGTTTAAAATACTTAGATAGTTGGGTAGAAGTAAACTTCGATCGATGTTTTCAGTTGATGGAATGTGACGACCTACTGTTATTTCAGCAGTGGGTAGTACAATGGCAAGATTTAGTCTCTTTTGAGATAATTCCTATTGTTCCCTCAAAAGAGACTACAGAAAAAATTACTCAGATGTTTTAAAGATTTAAATTGACTTGTCGATCGCTGGTATTAGTTTAAAATATCTCAAGAACATTTAAGGAAAAAACTGATGACACAAGAGCAAAATACAAATTCTGAAACAGATTCTCCTAATAGTTCCCTTTCAAAAAATGAATCTGGTGAGAAAGAATATGTAGAAGAAGCCTCCAAATTTATTAACGAAACTTCCTTAGACAAAATGCATGAAATTGCCGAAATTGCCAGAAGGAAAAAACTAACCGAACCGCCAAAATGGGTAATTCCTGACGATATTTAATAATTCTGAATTGGAGTCAAACTATGTGACTAGTAGTACCATTTTTCTACAAGCTGATTGCACGTCAGGAAGTAGATTCGTCGTGCCTCAGCTTTAAAAGTAAGGGTTGAGAGCGAAGGATTTTAACTAAGATTATTTATTTTCGCTCATAAAGCCATTTACGGTATAAATCTTTTGATAAGAATGATTAATTTTATCTAATGTTTGAGTAATAATGGTCAATAGACTTCTTTTGTTAGCACCAGCAACCCGAATGATAATTTTACGTTGATTATAATATTCGACTACTTCTGCTCTGGTACTATCTTTCTTCAAAACTATACCGTTTTTCCAAACATATTGTTGCTGTTCGATATGTTCGTACATCGCCACTATAAAAAGAGTAATAATACCCTTGGGCATAAAATATTTATACTTATAGCGCAGCACGAGATTATTAGAATTATCCCAAGGATATTGAGGTTTATTTTGACCGAGTAATTGAGGAGCAATAAAAGTATTATTATTATTGGGAAGTTGATAACAAAGTTGAAATTTTATCATCAATTCTAATAACTCATTTCGCATTAAAGCATATTTATCTTCATACCAAATTCTATGTAAATCATTAAGAGTAAAATAGCCTTTATTATTAATTACTTTTTGATTATCTAATACTTTGTAAACAGCATCTGTTGCCCAAGTAGGTTTAAGAATGACAGTTTTGTATAATAAAGATTCTGTCCGCTCTTGAAAGTGAAGACAAACGCCTAAGTCATGAAGATACGCGCTTAGTTTTAATTTATCATTGAGTCGAGTTAAACCATATTCTTGGCATATCTGTAAAAACTCATCAAGACTGATATAATAGCGTTGTTCTTGTTCTAAAGCTTGGCGAATTTCGCTCCAAGTTAGAGGTAATGGTTTACCAATATGCTCTAAGTCATTAATATAGTGTTTGACCTGAGTAATGACTTCCTCTAAGCCTCTGTTAGTAGCTAAGTTAGTAGCTAGGATTTGTTTGATATTAGTAAACTTTTTTCGTAAAGCAAATTCATTTTTAATTTCTATTGGGCGATCGCCTTTCTCATTTTTAACAATAAGTAGGGGACTATTATTACTCAAAACTTTAACTATACTAAGCCAATAATATAAATTGTCATTATTTTTGCGGTCGTCAACAACTAAAATGTAGAGAGAACGTTTAGTGAGAAAAAATTGATGAGTAGCATGATAAATTTCTTGTCCGCCAAAATCCCAAATATTGACTTTAAATTCTTTCGAGCGGTTATTTAAGGGAAAACTATATTGAGTCAGGTTAATACCTTTGGTCGATTCTCCTCTGGAGTATAATTTATAATCGGGATTTTTAATTTTTTTAGCAAGGGTAGTTTTACCAGCTCCTGCTTCGCCAATAATCAATACTTTAGCTTCGTAAATATATTTTTCTTCTTCTGCTAAAAGTTTACGAAAATATTTTTTGATAGCTTCTACCCCATGTATAACAACTTCCATAGGGGGTGTTTCTAACGGATTGCCTCTTAAATCTAAGGTATTCAACTTATTGAGATTAACAATAGAATTAGGCAGATTATATATTTGATTATCTCTTAAATATAAAGTGGTTAAATTAGAGAGTTCATCCACATAATCTGGCAAAGCAAATATTTGGTTATGACTTAGATAAAGCGCATTTAAATTAGAAAGTGCAAACAGAGAGTTAGGTAAAGCGGATAATTTATTATAACTTAGGTATAAAGTAGTTAAGTTAGAAAGATTCCTAAAAGAACTAGGTAGACTAGATAATTTATTTCCTCTTAAATCCAGAGTAGTTAAACTAATAATATCCCCAAAAAAATCTGGTAGGCTAGATAGTCTATTTTCACTCAGATCGAGAGTGCTTAAGTTAGAAAGACAGGTAAAAGATGGAGGTAATTTAGAGAGGTTATTATTACTTAAATATAAAAAAATTAAATTAGGAAGATTGGCAAAAAAATCGGGCAGATCTGATAATATATTATGACTTAGATTTAAAGATTTTAAATGGGTTAATTCAAAAACTTCATCGGGAATTATAGTGAGTTTTTCCCGGTCATCCAGGTCATAACTACTTAAATCTAAGGCTTCAAGCTCCCTTTCCTTTGCTTCTTTGATTTTTTCTAGAAAGCGTTCGGGAATAATATGTTTACTCTTATCTTGTTCTCCATAAGAAGTAGATTTGAGTATATCGTGTATCCATTTTTTCATGTACATAATCTAGAGTAAAGCTTTTATACAGGTAGCTTCACTTAATTAAATATAAGACTCAATATCTCCCTGCTTTTCTACTAATTATCTGCTATGACATCGCTTTACTATAAATTTTATTCAGATGCTTGACAGTAGTACACGGAGACATAGAGATCGATCTGTCTTAAGTATTTTTGAAACTGTTTTCCCTCAGTTTACGAATAATTAGTTTGTAGATTATGATACTATCGATTGACTGAAAAAACACATCAATAGCATTCTCAACAGATTGTTAATTGTATTTTATGCCAACTTCCTTTTAACCTCTGAAGGTTAAAGACTCAAAGGCTGGGTTTATTTTTCTTTACTAATTTTTCTCTTTAATCCCCGTCTTGATGCGCATTCCCATCACAAACGAAGTCTTTCATTAACCTGAGTTTGGGATAAGCCAAAACCCTTATTTTTTCATTGAGGGACTATTTTTTTAATTAACTACAGAGGCGGTGCGACCCTGGCGAGGCTGTCTTGGAGGACATTCCTTTGCGTCTTTCGAAGTGGCTGTCTTTTGAGGTCTCCTCAAAAGCTTGTAAGCCACGTCCGACGCGGGCTTCCTCCGCTTCCTCGCTATCAGAACGCGCACCGAGCAGAGAGCGCAGAGATAGGTTTTATGGTATGTCCGATAATCGATCGCGGGTTCGGGTAAGCAGGGGGAGAAGAAATTATGCTTATCCGAACAGTATTGGGACGCGAGGGACTTCTTTTTATGTGAAGCTCCTCTAGTAGAAGGAGCGATCGCAGCAGCAGTAGATTAAAACCATGATTGCCAGTTTGAGCAGGGCGGAGGTACGAGCGATCGCCAGTGCTGTTTTACAGTTAGATTCAGCAGCAGCAGTTAGGGAATATATAGCAAGAAAGTTAGGACATCTCAAAGCAAAGTAGCGATTAGCAATTAGCAATTAGCAAGCTCGCCAATCAATTAATTCACGTTATGATAGTCCAACATGGGTAGTTTAATTATTAGGTAATAAGCCTACTTCCACCCTAAGAGCAAGAGGATTACCCTGACGAAGCAACTCTAAAGAAAGCTGTTGGCCCACTGGAGTTCTTTCTACTGCTTTTTGAACTTCACTAGCGGTAGAAATCTTTTGTCGATCGATCGCTGTAATAACATCTCCAGCCCGCAAACCCGATCTAGCAGCCGGAGAATTGGGGACGATACCTATAATCAAGACTCCTTCTTGTCCATCGAAGTTTAAATTTCTTTCTGCTTTTAGTTGTTGTTTGATTTCTGGGGTTAAAGCCGTCATCTGGATGCCTAGATAAGCATGATCGACCCTACCTTTAGCAATTAGTTGTTCGGCAATATCTCTAGCGGTATTAACAGGAATAGCAAAGCCCAATCCTTGAGCATTTCTGATAATAGCAGTATTGATACCGATAACTTCTCCCTTAGCATTGAGTAAAGGACCGCCAGAGTTACCAGGATTAATAGCAGCATCGGTTTGAATAAAGTCTACTCGTTTATCCCCTACACCAATTTGAGAACTATTACGTCCAGTCGCGCTAATAATACCCGTAGTAACCGTATTATCTAACCCCAGAGGATTGCCGATCGCGATCGCCCATTCGCCAATTTGGAGTTGTTCGGAGTCGCCTAAAACCACTGTAGGTAAGTTTTGTGCTGCAATTTTAACTACTGCCATATCGGTAATTGGGTCAGTTCCCATTACTTCTCCTGGTAAAGTGCGACCATCGGTTAAAGTAACTGTTACTTTGTCCGCACCGTCGATAACATGAGAATTGGTTAAAATTATGCCATCAGCACTAATAATAAACCCAGAACCAGTACCTCTTTCTACCTTGGTATTTGGCATTTGGGGCAATCGATTCCCAAAAAATTGACGAAAATAGGGGTCGTTGAAAACAGGTGGTAGTTTAGTTTGTACGGTACGAGAAGCATTAATTCTCACTACTGCCGGACCTACTTTTTGAACTACATCGGTGACAAAATTCGTCGGCGCGGGAATTGCTGCAACTAATTCCCCTGTCTGTTTTTGGCTTAATTCTTCTAAGGACTCTGGAGTAGTAGCAAATAGTTGAGGGCTACTAAAGAAATATTCTCCACTTAGTGCTATTCCTCCTCCTAGCACCATTAGAGCAAGAGAAGCACTAGCTTTCCGCGCCCAAGAGGTTGTTTGTTTTTGATTAAATTGTGATTTAGACATTTTGTCCATAAAACAAGAATATAGTCTTTAATATTTTTGATTACTTAAGTATTTTAAAATTTTACTAAAGGTCTAGAATATAGAGGAATAAATTAGAGGAAAAGTCAGCCCGTGTTAAATCTGAAGGAGCTTTGAGTGATTTCTTAGAGCTGACATTTACTAGCTTAAGTAAATATTATGAAGTTTCTGTGACAGCCAGATTAAATTTAGATGACAACTTTTTGAGTTCGGAGTTAGTAGTTAGTAGTTAGTAGTTATGATTTTGATTAATCAACTGATAACTGCTCACTAGTTACTAGTCACTGTTAAAGTAAGGCTGCTGCTCTTTCTGCTAGACTGGAGCGTTCGCCTTTGGATAAGGTGATATGACCCGCTAGGGGTTCTCCTTTGAACCTTTCTACTATATAAGTTAAACCATTACTAGCTGCATCTACATAAGGATTATCAATTTGTTCTGGATCTCCTGTCAGAACTACTTTTGTGCTTTCTCCTGCCCGAGTAACAATGGTTTTGACTTCGTGAGGAGTAAGATTTTGTGCTTCGTCTACAATTAGAAATTGTTGGGGAATAGTACGTCCGCGAATATAGGTAAGGGGCTCGATTTGTAGTAGTCCTTGCTCTAGTAGTTCTTCATATCCATGTCTCCAGTGACGAGGCTTACCAGAGGCATCTTGAGTACCCAAAATAAGATCGAAATTATCATACAGAGGTTGCATCCAAGGGGTCAATTTTTCAGTTACATCTCCCGGTAAATAACCTAAATCTTTGCCCATGGGTACTATGGGTCGAGATATTAATAGTCTGCTATAGGCTTTTTCGTCAGCTACTTTTTGTAATCCTGCAGCGATCGCCAGTAAAGTTTTTCCCGTTCCTGCTTTTCCTACTAAGGTAACTAAAGGAATTGAATCTCGCAACAACAAATTTAAAGCAAATCTCTGCTCTCGATTACGAGGATGAATGCGCGATACTCCACCAGGAGGGAATTTAACTAAAGAAACAACTCGATTGTTATTTCCTTCTACCATTGCCAAAGCTGTGTGGGAAGGATTCGTCTCGTCTACCAGCGTAAGAGCCTGATTGGGATAAAATCTACCTTCTAAAATAACTTTGTGTTCTTGAAAAAATTGTTCGATGGTCTCTCGGCTTACTTTAATCTCCGTAATGCCTGTATAAAGGTCTTGGACATCAACCTTATCAATTTCGTAGTCTTGAGTATTTAACCCCAGAGAATCAGCTTTAATTCTTAAATTGGTATCTTTACTGACTAGTACTACTGGACAGTCGCAGTTATGTTGTGATTGTAGAGCCACGGCTAAAATAGCATTGTCTGCGCGATCGCCTTCTAATTCTGGAGGGAGGGTTTTGAGGGTTTCGCGATCGCACAAAGCCACCAATAAAGTACCACCTTCATCTAGGGGAATACCTTCGGTTAGATGTCCTTTAGCGCGTAATCGATCTAAAGTTCTCGATACTTGACGAGCATTTCTCCCTGTCATCTCCGCTTGCTTTTTAAAGCGGTCTAATTCTTCGATGATAGTGATAGGAAGTATTACATCGTTGTCCTTAAACTGTAACATGGCACTAGGGTCATGTAATAATACATTTGTATCAAGAACGAAAGCTTTTTTCATATTTACGGTAAGTTAAGAGAGGAAAAAATAATTGGCTAGTGAACCTTATATTAAGATAAGCTTGAGAATAGCTTAAGAAAGAAAGAAAAGAAATATTGCTATATTTACAGAAAAGATAAATTTTAAAATTAAAATACTCTTGTATATATCTAACTAGTGCGACCCTATAAGATACACAAAATTGACTTAAGCAATGATTATCCTTGTCCTTGCCGGAGGCGAGGTCGTCTCAAGCCAATTCTATTGACAGAAGCATTAGGATGCGATCGCTGTCAACAAATATTTGTCGTCAAAGAAAACGGTAAGATAATCGAGCAATTATCCTCTATTTACCAGAAAAAGTCTTGGCGATGGACTGGTTATCGTTGGGCCAACGTATATCCTGGTTGGGCGCAAAATTACTTATCAGGTTTGTTGTTAGTAATGATGGTTTTGCCCATTATTGCGATTATTTTGCTGCCTTTGATGCTACGATTATCCTCTGCTCACAGTATTATTGTTTGGGCAATAGTCTTATCATTGATGACTATTTTGCTGACACTTATGCTCTGGTTAGCTTCTCGGCATTAACATCATGGAAATAGATAGTTCATCTAACTTAACCCTCGAAATAGTCAAACGCGCTCATCACGCTTCGCAAAAATTGGCTGTTGTGTCTGGTAGTATCCGTCAACAGGGAGTAAAAGCCATAGCCAAGGCCCTAGAAAATAATTTCGATTATATTCTCGAAGCCAATACTCTCGATCTAGAAATGAGTCGAGAAATGGCAGTGTCAGAATTAACGATCGATTGGTTAAAACTAACCCCTGAAAGACTAGAAACTACTGTTAATATTCTCGAGTATTTGGGTAAGTCAGCAGACCCAACTAAACGATTAATTAATGCGCCCTATCAGCTAGAATCCTGCCCGACTTATTGTCAACTAATGCCTTTAGGAACTATTGCTCTTATCTATGAAGCTTTTCCTGAAATAGCAGCTATAGCAGCAGGAATGTGTATCAAAACTGGTAATAGTATAATTCTCAGGGGTTGCAGTACTGGTAGCAATTCTAATATGGCGATTGCTAAAATTATGCAAAATGCTCTTTTCGAGACGGAATTACCCCCAAGTTGTTTGGAAGTTATTTCTCCAGATTTAAATACTTCGATCGCCGATTTACTAGTACAAGATAACTATTTGGATTTAATTATTCCTTATGGTCGTCCCAGTTTAGTTCAACAAGTTACCGAACAAGCAACAGCCCCTGTTTTAAAAACAGCAATTGGTAATTGTTATCTATATTGGTCTGCTAGTGGCAATTTAGAATTAGTCCGTCACTTAATCATCGATAGCCATAATAGTGAACCAGATCCCGTAAATGCCATCGAAAAAGTTCTCATTCATGGCAACAAAAAACCTTCTAGTCTACTACCTCTATTTAATAGTCTTAAAGAAGAGGGTTTCAAATTAACAGGAGACATTAACTTAGCCAAAGAATTTCCCGAATATCTCCAATTAACTCGTTCTGGAGAATGGGGACAACCTTATTTAGATAAAACCGTTGCTTTTAAGTATATTGACAGTTTAGCAGAGGCGATCGCCTGGATCAATATTTATAGTAGCGGTCATGCAGATTGTTTAGTAACAGAATCCTATGAAGAAAGTCGTCTTTTCTCGAGAAAGGTAAATAGTGCTTTAATTTATATTAATGCTTCTCCTCGTTTTTCCCGTCATCCTAATGGAGGAGAGGCTGTTTTCTTGGGTATGTCCAATCAAAAAGGATTTCGTCAAGGCTTAATTGGTTTAGAAACCTTCACTGCTCTCAAGCAAATCGTTCAAGGAGAGGGGTGTTGAGATTAAAAGCTCTTAGCTCTTAGCTTTTAGCTCTTAGCTCTTAGCTTTTAGTTACTTTACGTTTGACTATAAGGGTTACAAATGTTCGGCAAAATCAGTTTTATTGTTATTTGGATTACTTTTATTAGATGTTTGTTATTGCCAGTTCTAATTAAAGACGATCTATCTAGAAGAAATGTTACTAATTCCTGGCTTTTTTGGTCACTAACTTTTATTCCCTTATTTGGTACTTTAGTTTATTTGTGTCTTCGTCCACCATTAGAAACCGACTCTTCTAGTTCTCCATTGCTGCGAGTTAGTTGAATTGAATTATTTAGCTATTTCAATACAGTTTCTTACAGGTCGCTCGCTCTTTATCATTCGGTAAAAATCAAAGTTGGGCATTTCTTGACGACAATGAGAACAAAACCAAATTCTTTTTCCCCGACAAATGTGAGCTAATAACTTATCAGAACAACAAGGACAAGTACTCATAGTTTGTACCTTTTTTTAAATGTCGATTAATTTGCTGTTATATTTATGAATCAAAACTGTTTATTGCCAGAAACTAGAATGAGAAATCGGATTAATTTGTAAGCGATCGCAACTAATTTTTTCCGATAAAATCACACTAATTATTTCCCCTGTATGAATTTCTAATTCCGCTTCTAGTGGAGCTTCAAAAATCAATCTTTGTCCTGGGAAAATTACTCGCTCAAAAAACCAGGCGGGAATATTAGAAATTCGACCTATTTGTATTTTGCTTGTTTTATTTTCGTAATAACAAAGAACCAACTTTTTTTCTTTTTTAAAAGAGGAAATAAACATTATTTGTTTTAACTAAAGAGTAAAGGATGTATTAAATAAATCAAATTGGTTTGATAGATACTATTATGTTGGAACAGGATAAGTATTAATAGTATCTATCTTAGGAATAATTTTTTTTAAAAGTAGACTAATTTTGTGAAAATATGTAAACTAGTCAGGGATCGAGTTTAATTTATTAAAAACAAAAAAAAAAGAATTAGTTAGAGCTAATTAATAATACTAACTAAAAATGATTATGTAATTGTGCCTAATGATATACAACCGCAAATCTACTAATGTTTTAGCTTTAAGGGGGAGCGCATTGAGTAGAAATACGGATAATTTAACTAAAAATTCTGTTATATAATATCAGATCGATTGAGAAATGTTTCCATCTCAGAAACTATAGCTCTGCATAATATTTGTTTAAGATATTTGTTTAAGTGGAGTAAAATTTTTGATATATATTTGTAGTAAATAATATTAATAGTATAGGTATATACATATACAGGACTTACGCAGTGAAAAAAGAATTAAGGTTTTAGCAAAGGGAAAAACAAATCTTTTAACTCTTTTCTCAGTCTTAACCGAAAACTGGGTGTGTAAGTCCTAATAGATATATTTGATTCCACTTGATGAAGAAGTGAACCACGACAGTCACAAGGAGTCTATTTATTGATAAGTAGCTCGATCGCCCGAAGTTGTCTAATCGTGTAAAGTTTCATGAGAACCCCCTTACATCTGCAAGATTTAGGTTTTCATCGAACTCGCGTTACTTTACATTATAGATAGACGATCGAGCGACCACAGTCTGACCTGCATCAGTTTGTAAGGACTACTATAAAATGAATCTAGCTCCAGAATTTACCTGGGAAAAAGCGCAACAAACAGTCGAGAGTTTAATTTTTCAACAAACGGGAAAACATCTATAGACAGCCAAAAGCAAACCGATAACTTAACGCGGACTACCGATAACTTAAATACAAGGCTGTCTATATTTGTACAGATTTATTGGTGCCCCAGAAGGCGCGATCAGCTTCGCTGCCTCGCTTACGCTCCTATCGCCAACAGGATAAATTTTCTTAGAAAGGAGCGCTAAAAGCGAGATTTTCAAGTATTGAGACTGACTCACGTCTACTCGAGTCGGTAGGACTTTAGTCAGTTATTTTGAGTCAGGTCAGATAAATAGTTTCCC
>JAAUYH010004661.1_pt1 | contig 13251 bp, 9 predicted proteins | sample 7278061 | NCBI WGS metagenome assembly JAAUYH01 (sample SAMN14350203, study PRJNA611818) | marine sediment metagenome | isolation source: surface marine sediment (0.6m) | place: French Polynesia: Moorea | collected 2018-08
ATTCATACCGCGAACCCCGTCAAGCATCGTGGGAAATTCACCGTCATTGTAGTCTTCACCTCTGATGGCCCTGGCGGCTCCCAAATAAATGTTTGCCATGGAATCAAAAATTCCCTCAGGATGGCCGGGAGGTAATTTAGTACCTGCCAATGATAGTTCACTATTGTACGCATGGCCAGGTTTTAACACCTTAAGTGTCTCCGTGTCACTGCTCATATAGAGGAAATTCGGATTTTCCTGTTCCCAACGAAACCCTGCTTTTTCGCCATAAATATTGATGGTTAAAGCATTTTCCTCGCCAGTGGCAACCTGACTGCTGCGAATGAGCCCTTTCACATGATCTCCCATCCTGATAAGAACTGTGCCGTCTACGTCCATTTGATTATCATCGTATAAGTAATTGAAATCGCAGAGAACAGATTTTATTTCCAGTCCGGTTGTAAATTCAATCAGGTTGAATGCATGAACCCCTATATCCCCCATGCAAGAACTAATCCCTGCCTTTTTTGGATCCAGGCGCCAAACGGTCTTCCTGACTTCCGGATCGTGGATCACGGGATTGATCCATCCCTGGTAATAACTCGCATCTACTTTATGGATCTTTCCCAGGGCACCTGCCTTGATCATCTCCCGCATCTGACGAACCATGGGATATCCTGTATAGGTGTGCGTTAACGCAAATACAGTTCCGGCTTTCCGGTGTGCTTCCTGCAAAATTTTAGCTTCCTCAAGCGTAGTGGTCATTGGTTTCTCGCAGATCACATGAAAGCCATTGTCCAATAACTTTTTCGCCATGGGGAAATGAAGAAAATTAGGAGTCTGAATAGAACACACCTGAACTCTTTCCTCAGCGGGAAGCTTCATTTCTTCTTCTACGAGGGTATCAAAATCCTTATAAATTCGGTCGGTAGGAACATCGATCTCACGAGCAAAACCGATGTTCTGTTCAAAATCCGGATTGAAGACTGCGGCAACGATCTGATAGTTGTCATTGATATGTGAGGCAACTCGATGAAGAACACCGATAAGTGAATCGCCTCCTCCTCCTAATATGGCGAGTCTGATTTTTTTTGGCATTTTTCTTATTCTTCTAAAAGTTTTACTTTTCTTTTTTTCATATATAGGTTCAGGCCGATAAAGGTAATAATAAGTATGGCGGGTAATATAGACATCGTCCTCAATGCCTCGCCTGCGCTGGCGTCATCCATCAATCTTCCCATGATTGGTAACACTATAGAAACAGACAACATCCCTGCTCCACCTATGATACTTAATCCTAGTGCACCGGTTTCAGGCAGGTATTCTGCTACGAAACTCAACATGGTTGGCCAGAAAAATGTTACTCCAACGGCAAAAACGGCTGCGGCAACAAAGGTCATCGGACCACTTGTAATGGTAAGTAGCCAGAGGCCAATGAAGGCAAAAATCGCAGAGAACAGCAGCATACCGGAAGGCTGTAGCCTATGTACAACCTGACCTGCAAATGCCCTTCCTGTGGCCATAATTCCGTTAATAAAGGCAAGGACCAGAAGAGGTGCAGCCACCGATTCCTTTAGCAAGGACTCTATCCTTTGCGTAGTGCCGAGTTCCGTGGAAGCTGTCAGGAACATACATACTACCATGAACAAAAACAGGGGTTTGCCCAAACTGGAAACCATTTTACCTCCGCTCACACCCATCTTAACCCGCTCGGTAACAGGAAATGCCTGGCCAAAAAACATTAATGCATAAATGACTAATGGAATGTACAGGATGCCCACCATGATCTGCCAGCTCAGACCAAGCACATCCATGACAAGCCATCCTACAATGGATCCTATAACGATGCCTCCCGGAAACCAAATATGGAATCTGTTGAGCATCTTGGTCTTCTTTTCACTGTACATGGAGGCGATCATTGGATTCAAAGCTGCTTCCACCATTCCGTTTCCTATACCGACGAATGTGGTGGCCAGAAATAAAGAAGTCAGGTCTGTAGCCAAAATAGTCCATGTGATGCCGATGGCATGAGTAATAAAAGCGATCCAGGTGATCTTCTTTATCCCCAACGTATCCACCAGTGGGCCACCGATAATCATAGCTGTAGTAAACCCCCAGAATGCGGGTCCGAATGCATATCCTATCTGTTCCAGTGTGAGTCCTACACCCCCAGGGCCAAAAACGCTTTCCAACCTCGCTCTAATGGCAAAGGTCATCGCTGTCACAAGTAAGGCCATGCAGGATGCAATGAAAAGACGGTTCTTTTTAATGGTTGACATTTTATTTAGTCTAATTGGTATAGTCAGTTCAGATCAATATATGAATTTCTAGTTTTCATAAGAAATCTTCTCATTCTTAAAAAGAATCGCAAATAAAACCATTACAAAGAAGGCAAATCCAGCAGGATATAACCATATCGTATTCCAGTAATGGTCGCCTTCCGCGGTCAAATAAGCATCCGTGATCTTTCCAGCCGTCCAGAATCCAATGAGCATACCCACACCATAGGTGGCCAGAGTAATCATTCCCTGAGCCGCGCTTTTGTACTTTTCCCCTGCTTTGCTATCCGTATAGATCTGGCCTGATACAAAAAAGAAATCATAACAAATCCCATGCAAGGCAATTCCAATCAACAGAATAAAAACCATCTCACCTGAAGCGCCTATCGCAAATAGGATGTAACGGACGGCCCATGCAAGCATAGCGACGATCATTGTTTTTTTAAATCCGAATCTTTTAAAAAAGAACGGCAGTAATAACATAAAAAGGATCTCTGAAATCTGACCGATTGTTAGTTTACCTGCCGGATTGGAAACGTTTACCTCTCCTAAAAACTGTCCTGCATGCTGATAATAGAATGCCAAGGGAATGCAAATTAAGATCGAAGCCAGAAAGAAAACCAGAAAATTTCTGTCCTTTAATAGTTTGAGTGCCTCCAGGCCAATGATATCCGCAATTCTAACACGTTTTGTTCTACCTATCCTGGGAGGGGTTTTTGGTAGAGTAAAACAAAAAATACCCAAAATAGCTGAAGCTATAGCCGTCATCATAAATGTATGTTTAAGAGCGCCATTGGCTATTCCCTCTGGAGAATCCCAATGAAATAGGTAGGAAATGGTCATACCTGCAACTATCCAACCTATGGTCCCGAACACCCTTACAAAAGAAAACTGTTTGGCCGGATCGTCCATCTGATTAAAGGACACGGAATTTACAAGGGCAAGTGTTGGCATATACACTATCATATAACCCAGAATATATGGGTAAAAAACTCCGAAACTTCCTGCTTGGGAAATCTGATACATCAAGATCGCCCCAATAAGGTGCAGCACTCCCAGAATTTTTTCCGCATTAAAAAAACGGTCTGCAATTAATCCAATGATAAATGGTGCAATGATCGCTCCCCAGGATTGTGATGAATATGCTAATGCTATTTCCGGATCAGTTGCATTTAAGGTGTTTGGTAAATAGATCCCCATGGTCACATACCAGCCTCCCCAGATAAAAAATTCAATAAACATCATTACAGAAAGCTGAATCTGTATTCCGGGTGTCATTAGAACTGAGTTTAACGTTTATAGAAAATATAATCCAGCGTAATAGGTTCCAGATCATTATCCCTGAAATCCATTGAAATTTGTGATCGGTGATGAGTAGAGTGATTGATAATGTGAAAAAGAATATCCTGCAGTGTATTCGTGAACAGCCGTCCTTCACTGTTCTCGTAATCAATTCTGCGTTCAAAATTATCCGTGTTGGTGATGATCTCAAATGAACTGCGCTGGTTCTCATAATGGATGTCGCCCCAGTCTTTTACCGGATGCTCCTGCCATACCTTATACTTAATCGGCGTGCCGATTACCCTAGCGTTCCAGATGTGATGTGCATTGAGGATATGAGAGAAGAGCGAAAGGCTCTTATCCGGAACCTGCTCTAGTTTAATGCATTCATCAATGAGTTTTTTATTGCAGTAAAAATTATAATCGAAGAGTTGGTTGAGAAATGATTTCATAAACGTAGCCCGGCTTTAAGAAAGTTTATTAGCTGCATTTATAAGTAAGTTTTTAGTGGCCAGTATGCCTTCTTCTTCACCTAGTTGATTGCCCTCGTATTCCACGCCGATAAATCCAGTGTATCCTGCATTCTTAACAATTTGAAGCATTCTAACGTAATCTATTTCAGTCTCATTGCCCGCTTCGTCAAAATCGTGAGATTTTGCACTAACTGCCTTCGCATGGGCCATCAGTTCGGTAACGCCCTGATACTTGTCATAGGCCTCTGCACAACCGGCGGAATAATCTGCAGGATCGTTTCTACGGATACAGAAATTTCCAAAATCAGGTAAGGTTCCACAATTTTCCATCTCCACTTTCTTCATCACCTCTACCAGCAGGGCAGCATTCGAAGATAACCCACCGTGATTTTCTACGATCACATTGATATTCTTTTCCGTTGCGTAAGAAGCCAGGGCAGATAGGCCATCCACAGAATTGGATACCCACTCCTCAGGTTCATCGCTGCCCGAAAGATTAACACGGATGGAATGACAACCCATCGCTGCAGCTGCGTCAACCCATTTATGGTGATTCTTTACTGCCTGCTTGCGTTCTTCAGGATCCGAAGCCGCTAAATCGCCTTCACGGTCAACCATGATCAAGAGATTTTGAAGACCATGCTTGGTGGCTTCGGCGTTGGATCTGTTCACAAAGGCATTCATGGCCTCCTCTGAATATTCGGCCTCCTCCAATTCTCTTGCGTATAGCTGACTAACATATTCCAGGCCTGTAAATCCCCATTGTTTTGCTTTCTCAGCAAAACTATATGGATCTGCCCCCTCATCCAAGATCATTTTATGCATAGACCACTGTGCCAGTGATAATTTAAAAAAGGGTGCTGTCATCTCCATTTCCTCGGCTTTGGAAGTATCAGTTTCATCGGTTTTCTTCTCTTGCTTGCATGCGTAGATTCCAAGTACTCCAAGAGCTATTCCCGCACGCGAACTGTTGTTTATAAATGTTCTTCTCTTCATATTTCAATAGAGATATTCAATTTTAAATTTGGGCCGTAACTGGGGAGGAAAAGTTCATTCTAAGAGGCATTTCCAGATTCGCAATAATCAACCGTTAAAAGTTCCAAATTGGCATAATCTGCCCCGGTTAAATGTAGAAATTAAATTTTATATTTGAGACTTCTACAAAATAAATAATCTGTTTCATGGGCAAATTTTATTACAACGAAGAACAGGATTCTTACGACGCTATTGTAGTGGGGACCGGTATCAGTGGTGGATGGGCGGCCAAGGAATTATGCGAAAATGGTCTCAAGACGCTTGTTCTGGAAAGAGGGCCCATGGTTAAGCATATTGAGGACTACAAAACCGCACACCTGGATCCCTGGGACCTTCCACATCAGGGACAAATTCCCAAAGAAGAGCAGCTAAAACAAATGAAGCAGGCTCGTACCGGATACACAACAAGACCTGAACACAGTCAATGGTTTGTAAATGATCTGGAACACCCGTACAACGAAATCAAGCGCTTCGATTGGATGAGGGGATATCACGTTGGCGGTCGATCTATTACCTGGGGTCGCCATAGTTACAGGTTTAGTGAAATGGACTTTACGGCCAATATAACGGATGGCCATGGCGTGGATTGGCCAGTGCGTTATAAAGATATCGCTCCCTGGTATGATAAGGTAGAGTCTTATATAGGTGTTACCGGAGAATTGTTGGGATTACCGCAGCTTCCGGATGGTGTATTCGAACCAATGATGGAACTAAATTGCGCTGAACAGCATGTCCGGGAAAGATTGGCCGAACAATTTGAGGATAGGATCGTAACAGCAGGTCGGGTAGCCCATATTAACAGTGACAAAAAGTACGAAGGCAGAGTTCGTTGCCAGTTTAGGAACCGTTGTATGAGAGGTTGTCCATTCGGCGCTTATTTCAGCAGCCTGTCCTCCACTTTACCTGCGGCGGAAAGAACCGGCAATCTTACCTTGAGACCTGACGCGATCGTTCACGAAATAATTTACGACCCGGATAGTATGAAAGCGAGCGGAGTACGTATCATAGATAGAGAAACTAAAGAGACGCATGAATTCAAGGCAAAGGTAATTTTTCTATGCGCCTCGGCTATTGCATCTACCTCCATTCTTATGCAATCAAAATCGGAACGATTTCCCAATGGTATGGGTAATGATTCTGACCAGCTAGGTCGCAATTTAATGGATCATCACCTTGGGGCAGGAGCCAGAGGTAAATTAGACGGATACGAAGACAAGTACTACAAAGGACGTAAACCAGGAGGTATTTATATGCCGAGATTCCGCAACCTTGGCGGATCGACAAACACAGATAAATTTCTACGGGGTTATGGCTACCAGGGAGGTGGCAGCAGAGGCAATTGGGAGGATACAGTGGCTGAACTCTCTCATGGCGCTTCTCTGAAGGAAGCTATACTGAAACCCGGAGGTTGGCAGTTTGGTATGACTGGTTTTGGGGAAGTCCTTCCTTATGAAGATAATCGTATGACCCTGGACTATGAGAAATTGGATGGTTGGGGATTACCCACGGTAACATTTGATGCAGAATTCAGGGATAATGAATGGAAAATGCGGGAAGATATAAAGGAACAAGCCTTTGATATGCTCAGTAAAGCCGGACTTCACGAAGTGGAGATATATGATGATCCCAAGGCTTTAGGAATTGGTATCCACGAAATGGGTACGGCCAGAATGGGAAAAGACCCTAAAACTTCTGTACTCAATGGCCACAACCAGGTTCATGCAGTGAAAAATGTTTATGTTACCGATGGAGCTTTTATGACTTCTGCTTCATGCGTGAATCCTTCTTTGACCTATATGGCGTTCACTGCCAGAGCAGCCAATCATGCAGCACAAGAACTTAAAAAAGGAAGTATCTGATGGATAGAAGAATCGCACTTAAGAATATGGGAATGGTATTGGGTTACACTGTATCCGCTCCAACTTTGATGAGTATTGTTCAAAGCTGTACCAAAAAGGCTTCAGTAGAATGGGTTCCCATCGCTTTTACACCTGAAGAGGGTCATGTACTGAAATTGATGGTTGATGTTTTTTTACCAAAGACCGATACCCCTTCCGCATCAGAATTGAATGTCCATATCTTTATAGATGAACTAGCTGATAAGGTGATGTACAGTGAAAAAGAATTCCTGGATCTCCCCATAGCAAAACAAAATATTGAAAATATTGAAGACCGCTATGTGGATACAGGTTACTTTGTAAAACACAGCCGGGACTTTTTCAAAATAACTTTAAATGCCTTTGTAAATCGAGCTCTTGGTGAATCCGATAAATCAGATGTTCTCGAACTGAATGAGCAAGATCTCGAAAAGACCCTGGAATCCGTGAACGAGATATATAATGTCCAAAAAGATACCAGAGAAGATGTACTGAAAGCTTATGTTAAGGGATTTTTTGCAGATCAAACGGCACCGCCCTTGAATGACGATCAATTGGTTTGTGTCTTTGTTGAATCTTTAAGGGACATGGCCATTATGGGCTATAAAACTACTGAGTATGTGGGTGAAAATATACTGGCCTATCAGTCGATCCCCGGAGAATATATTGCTTGCGGTAACTTGGAAGAACTCACGGGTGGCAAGGCCTATTCCATAGTCTGGTAATAAATGAAAAGGAGAAATTTCATCTGGAAATCAATTTTTGCGGGTTCCGTGATTCCCCTTGGCGGACTTTTTTCCTTTAGCCGTGTTCACGCATCTACAGATCCATTTAATTTAAAGTATGCTCCCCATCTGGGGATGTTTAAAGAACACGCTGGAGAAGATCCAATTGATCAACTAGAATTTATGGCGGATCAGGGTTTTCAGGCGTTTGAAGATAATGAAATGTCCGGCCGGCCTATTGAACTACAGGTAAAAATGGCCGAAACCATGACGAGGCGCGGACTTCAAATGGGTGTTTTTGTGGCCCATAAGATCTACTGGCAAGAAGCTAACCTGGCTTCCGGAGATCAATCCAAAAGAGAGGAATTCCTGAACGACATAAAAAATGCAATCCCCATAGCCCGAAGAGTGAATGCAAAGTGGATGACCGTAGTACCTGGTCATGTAGATCTCAGATTATCTATGGGCTACCAGACCTCCAATGTCATTGAAAGTCTGAAGCAAGCTTCTGCCTTATTGGAACCTCATGGATTAGTGATGGTCCTTGAGCCATTGAATTTCAGGGACCATCCCGGACTATTTCTTACTGAGTCTCCCCAGGCATATGAAATATGTAAGGCTGTTGACTCACCTTCTTGCAAGATTCTGTTTGACATTTATCACCAGCAGATCCAGGAAGGCAACCTAATTCCGAACATAGAAAAATGCTGGGAAGAGATCGCCTATTTCCAGATTGGTGATAATCCCGGAAGAAATGAACCGACTACCGGAGAAATCAACTACTCCAATGTCTTTAAATTCATTCATGAAAAAGGCTACCAGGGAATTTTAGGAATGGAGCACGGAAATTCCAAAAGTGGAATAGAAGGTGAGAAGCTGGTTTTGGAATCTTATCGTAAGGTAGATAACTTCTTATAGCTCAGGTAATTTATAGCTTGCTTTTGTAGCGTATGTAAGTTTTTTACTACTACATCTCTATCTCGCACAATTTTTTACCCCTTATTAACGTTTTATATAGAAAGGAATTCAACCTACTTTTCGTCTTAACTACTATGGACATCTATTATTTATATATTTTGGCGCTATATACCGTTCTATTACTTGCCGGACGGTTTATATATTACTATCAATACAAGAAATAGTACCTCTAATTAAGGAAGTTTACATTATACACAATTTCTGTGAATAATTTTTAATGCTTTCGTAATCCAAGTACTTTTTTTTTGCGTATATATGAAGTAAGCTTACGAAAATTCCCTCAAAGTGGACTATTATTTCATTCTTTTATTGATATACACAGCAGCGCTGGTTGTATCTACTTATGTTCTTAAACCCTATCTTAAAAATAGGTAGTAAGCACATCGGATTTTATACACCATCCCTTTAAAACTAACAGGGAGCAAATCTTTTTGCTTCACTAATTCCACCTGAGTTATTTCCAAAAAAAACACCCCGGCGCAGGTTTCTTTTGTGGGGTAACCTGCCCAAGGCGCTTTCTCACAATAAACACTATTTAACTACTTCACTGAAACAAATCTCGTATTGTTTTTTACAAATTAGTTATGAACCACACATGAGGCAGTCATCATCTGCCTGACCTTCCTTGGCCCGAGAGATCAGTTCCTTCATCTCTTCAGGAGAAATGGGCTCGGTATTGATCTGCTGTTCAGCAACCGGGGTTGTCTGAACCTTCAGATCTTTAGCCGTTTCCGCGCTGGCAGCTGCTACTTCAGCTTCAGCAGCCACGCTAACCGGAACTTCTTTCTTCTTTGTATTGTCCAATGTGAACTTTATGGCGTCTACAGCTGCTTTTGTTCTCAGATAGTACATGCCTGTCTTCAAGCCGCTCTTCCATGCGTAGAAATGCATTGAAGTGAGCTTGGCATAATTTGCATTTTCCATAAACAGGTTGAGAGACTGACTCTGATCAATGAAGTAACCGCGCTGTCTGGACATATCAATAATATCCTTCATACTCAATTCCCAAACAGTTTTATAGAGTTGTTTGATTTCATTCGGGATCAGATCGATGTGTTGAATAGATCCATTGGCCCGCATCAGTTCCTGTTTTAGTTCTTCATTCCATAGTCCCAGTTTTACAAGATCTTCCAACAAGTGCTTGTTCACAACGATGAATTCACCAGAAAGTACTCTTCGTGTATAAATGTTGGATGTATAGGGCTCAAAACACTCATTATTGCCCAGGATCTGTGAGGTTGATGCCGTTGGCATAGGTGCTACAAGGAGTGAATTACGCACACCGTGTTGTTTTACGTTCTTCCTGAGCTTTCCCCAATCCCATCGGCCGGAAAGTTCTTCATCCTTGATGCCCCATAAATTGTGCTGGAACTCTCCATTGGATATAGGGGATCCTTTGTAAGATGAATAAGCACCTTCCTTTTTCGCTTCTTCCATGGAGGCAGTTACCGCAGCATAGTAAAGCGTTTCAAAGATCTCCTGATTTAATTTCTTAGCACGATCCGAGGTAAAAGGTAATCGCATTAGAATAAAGGTGTCTGCCAGACCCTGAACACCGAGTCCTATGGGACGATGCCTCATATTGGAATTCTCTGCTTCCTTCACCGGGTAATAGTTCCTGTCTATAACCCGGTTGAGGTTTTTGGTGACTCGCTTGGTGACTTTAAACAGCTCTTTGTGATCAAAAGTCCCGTTCTTAACAAACATCGGCAAAGCGATGGATGCCAGGTTACAAACGGCCACCTCATCGGGGGAAGTGTATTCCAATATCTCCGTACAGAGGTTAGACGAGCGAATAGTTCCCAGGTTCTTCTGGTTACTCTTGCGGTTTGCCGCATCCTTGTACAACATGTATGGAGTGCCTGTCTCAATTTGAGACTCAAGCACCTTTTCCCATAGATCTCGGGCTCTTATAGTTTTTCTTCCTTTACCTTCAGCTTCGTACCTGGTATATAATTCCTCGAACTCTTCACTATGGCTTGTGTAGAGCCCGGGGCATTCATTGGGGCACATCAGTGTCCATTCTCCGTCGGCCTCTACCCGCTTCATGAACAGATCTGGGATCCACATGGCATAAAAGAGATCTCGGGCACGCATCTCTTCCTTCCCGTGATTTTTCTTGAGTTCCAGGAAGTCAAAAATATCCGCATGCCAGGGTTCCACATAAATAGCAAAACTTCCTTTTCTTTTGCCTCCTCCCTGGTCCACGTAACGGGCCGTATCGTTAAATACTCGTAACATGGGTACTATCCCGTTCGAGGTACCGTTGGTACCGGCAATGTAGGATCCTGTGGCCCTGATGTTGTGGATTGAAAGACCGATTCCACCCGCGGATTGAGATATTTTGGCTGTTTGTTTTAGTGTATCGTATATTCCATCTATACTGTCTTCCTTCATGGCCAACAGAAAGCAGGAAGACATTTGTGGTTTTGGAGTACCTGAGTTGAACAGCGTTGGAGTGGCATGGGTAAAATACTTCTTCGACATCAGTTCATAGGTTTCGATCGCCGATTCCAGGTCATCCAGGTGGATACCGACAGCCACCCTCATAAGCATGTGTTGAGGTCTTTCAGCGATACGGCCATTCAGTTTGAGCAAATAGGAACGCTCCAGTGTTTTAAACCCGAAATAATCGTAGCCGAAGTCGCGATTATAGATAATGGTTGAATCGAGCTTGTCCGCATTGGCCGCTATTACCTCGTAAACCTCATCGGATAAGAGAGGAGCATCTTTTCCGGTTCTCGGGTTTACGTATTCGTATAAATCCTTCATGGTCTCCGAAAAGGATTTCTTCGTATTCTTATGAAGGTTGGAAACGGAAATTCTCGCGGCTAGTTTGGCGTAGTCCGGATGGGCTGTTGTCAGGGTGGCAGCGATTTCCGCAGCCAAATTATCCAGTTCAGAAGTGGTCACTCCGTCATAAAGGCCTTCAATTACCCTCATGGCCACTTTCACCGGATCTACAAGATCGCTTAGACCATAGCATAATTTTCGAATTCTCGCGGTGATCTTGTCAAACATCACCGGCTCTTTCCTACCGTCTCTTTTAACTACATACATGCTCCTCTGTTTATTTTAAGTTAGTATTTAATTAGGCCAGGCTTTTGTTAAAAAGCTTAACATTTTATAATAAGACCAAAAAAGACCCCAGTGCCCCGGGGTAAATCGGTTGTCATTCTAGAAATCTGCGTCGAAGCTGATCTTCTGAGATTCGCCGTCTTTTTCCTTGTTTAATACGCCGGCCTTCTGGTATTCCGATACGCGTTTTTCAAAGAAATTGGTTTTCCCCTGTAATGAGATCATATCCATGAAATCAAAAGGATTTGTAGCATTGTACACCTTGTCACATCCAAGTTCTATCAGCAAGCGGTCTGTAACGAACTCCAGATACTGTGTCATCAACTTAGCGTTCATCCCGATAAGGCTTACGGGTAGCGACTCCGTAATGAATTCTCTCTCAATATCAAGGGCGTCTACCAGTATTTCTGTGATCCTTTCTTTAGGTACCTTATTTACAAGGTGATTGTTGTGAAGGTGCACGGCATAGTCACAGTGCATCCCCTCATCACGGGATATCAATTCATTGGAAAAGGTAAGTCCCGGCATTAACCCTCTTTTCTTCAACCAGAAGATGGAACAGAATGCACCTGAAAAGAAAATCCCTTCTACGGCTGCAAATGCGATCAGACGTTCGGCAAAACTGGGTGATTCTATCCATCGCAGTGCCCAATCAGCCTTCTTCTTTATCGCTGGAAAGTTCTCAATAGCCTTAAATAGTATGTTTTTTTCCTTCTCATCTTTCACGTAGGTGTCAATTAGCAGGGAGTAGGTCTCTGAATGGATATTCTCCATCATGATCTGGAATCCGTAAAAGAATTTGGCTTCGGAATACTGAACCTCATTGACAAAGTTTTCAGCCAGGTTTTCATTAACAATGCCATCCGAGGCCGCAAAAAAGGCTAATATGTGTTTGATGAAATAACGCTCATCGTCGTTTAGCTTATTGTTCCAATCAGACAGGTCCTGGTGCAGGTCAATTTCTTCAGCAGTCCAAAAGCAGGCTTCCTGTTTTTTATACCACTCCCACAGATCGTGATGCTGAATGGGAAAAATTACAAATCGGTCCTTATTTTCCTGCAAAATGGGTTCAACTGTAGCTGACATAGTCTGTTGGTTTTAAAATTATAAAAGGGATAAAATTACCTTGCGGTAGGGACTCACAAAGATTTGAAAATGTTATCAAAATGTAAAGTCCGTTTAAGCGAATCGCACTCAAAGTTTTTAACACCAACTGTTGAAATGTGGGTCCAGATTAGATATTTATTACCCTCAAGCCCGGGTAAAATTTTTCGAAAATTTTCAAGAAAATAGAACAAAAAATAATAAACCAATAAGTACAAAAATTGATACTTATTGGTTTATAAATAAGGACATTATTATCAAACGGTGCGACCCCACGACAGATTGAAACTTTTATTACTTCAACTGGCACTGCCCTTCCAGGTAGTTCCCCCGAAACCTAGATAGAACAGATACCAATCCCAATAATCTGGATTGGTTATCCAATTAGTAACTCTGTCGCCGGGATTGTTTTTTCAACAGTTGCGTTTCTTGAAACACAATC
>JAAUYH010020620.1_pt1 | contig 13250 bp, 10 predicted proteins | sample 7278061 | NCBI WGS metagenome assembly JAAUYH01 (sample SAMN14350203, study PRJNA611818) | marine sediment metagenome | isolation source: surface marine sediment (0.6m) | place: French Polynesia: Moorea | collected 2018-08
ACAGAACTTTCATTCCCACTTACATCTATTGCGGTGTTATCGGCCTTATCAGAACCGCACGCACCCAAGGAGAAGATGGCCGCGAACAGGGCCGCAAAGGCGATATTTCGTGTTTGCATTATTTCTCGCTTTCCTTTTTTTCGTCTCTATCAGAGAATGATATATGTATTTCTATCCACAACGCCGCCAGTATCCCATGATTTATGCCTCCCTTATATCGCGGGTTATTTCGCTGCGCAAGCGGCTATTTCTATTCTTGCCTAACAGCATTGCGACATCGACACAATCCGAACATTTCTTATCAATACATATCCCGAATAAGGCGATAAAATACAATCGTGAGATCCATGACGATATCGTTTGTAATTAATACGAAGCCATTGGCCGCCCCACGGACAACGACCACGGACAACGACCACGGACAACGACCACGCTGGTCTGACAACCTCGCCGCAACTTAGGGTCTCTGCGGTCATTTAACTCTCTGATTTTATGTTTCTAGATCTTTTATATTTTCGATTTTTTGGCAGACTGATTACAAACATTTACCCAAACATCTCTCCCCCTAAGATCTCCAATGAGTATTTCCCCTATCATTTACGGTGCCCCACTGTCGTCTTATGTCCGCGCGACTCGTATGACGTGTGTCGAGAAAGGCATTGAGCACACACTAGAACCCGCTGATACTGGCAGTGACGAATATCGGCGCAACCTGCATCCGTACGGCAAAATGCCCGCAATGCGCCACGGAGAGGTTTCCCTATTCGAGACCTCCGCCATCATCCGCTATATCGACGAGGCATTTCCAGGCCCCAAGCTACAACCGGACACGGCGGCAGGGCGCGCGCGCATGGAGCAATGGATCAGTGCCTACAACAACTATATTTATCGGCCCATGGTCCTCGAATACGTCCTGCCATACTTCTTCGCGTCCGGCCCAAATGGCCAGCCCGATCGCGCGCGCATAGACCAAGCGTTGCCGCAACTCGAAACCCAGATGGAATTACTCAACCAGGCCTATGGCGATAGCCCATGGCTGGCGGGCGATTCTGTCAGTCTCGCCGATCTCATCTTGGCACCGGCGCTGCACACGTGTTCGCAATTTCCTGAAGGCCGCGAATTCGTCACCCGCTACAGCAATGTCGGTCGGGCGCTCCAAAGCTGGGAGCAGCGTGATAGCGTCCGTTACTTGAAAGCAACACCGTCAGCGCAGTAGTCGTATCGGTAGCGCCGTCCGCAATACGGCAGCAATACCGGCCGGCTTCGCTTCATTTAGCGGGGATACGCGGCGACTTCTGGTGCGGCAATGGCGACAAAGTTATCGTAGTCGGCCAGATTGGCGCTTTCTGCGGCGATGAAGTTGGCTGATAGGGCGGCGTCAAATACGCGCACTTCGTCGATGGCGCCGCGGAAAACGAAGCTATTGCCGCCAATTCGGGCGTTATCGCTGCTGGCAATGGTGCCGATGTTCTGGCTGTTCAGATTGATGGGCGGCGCGGAGACAGCGGCGCCGTCGATAAACATGCCCGCGGTGCCATTTACCCGGTCGATGACCAACACCACGTGCACCCAGCGATTAGTAAAGTCGGCGAGACTGCCAAAGGAGAGGGACGCGGCGTCGTTGTCGGTATCGGCAATCCGCAACGCCCAAGAACCAACGCCCAGCTGCAGCGATGCCCCCGGAGCGCCCGATTGGCCATTGCCCTTGACCCAGGGCTGGTCGAAGGTATCGGCGGCAGTGGACACGTTGACCCACATCGATAAGCTAAACGAGTCCGCCCCGGGATCGAGCGCGGAGACCCCAGCCTGGGCTTGCTCGATCAGGATGGAATCATCAATGCCGTCGAGGAGGACGCCACCGCCGGCTATGCCGTCCGCGACCACCGGCCTTTGGGTCTCCTGCGCGCTGCCGTGAAAGTCTGCGGCAACGCTATTGGGGTATTCGTCGACAAGGGCGTTTAAGGGCTCGGCAACCAGGTGCCATACCGCGATAGTGCTGCTAGGCCAGGTGTTGGCCGGATCTTGGCGATCGCTGGCCGAGTCGTCTCCATAGTGCAGAAAGATGTCGGTCGGTGATGCAGCTGTCAGGGTCGGAATGCGCACCCAGGCGACCAGGCTGCCAGTGTCGCCGTCGTATGATTCTATTTCGTATTTGAGTACGTTATTGGGAAACGAAGTTCCATCGTCGGTGATAAACAATAAATCTGCACCGTCGGGTTGGGCGTTATCGCGCAAGTGGGCGTCATCGGTAATGACAATGGCGACGGGAAAATCGCTCAGATCGTCGGTGACATTGGCGGGTGTGGTAAGTGTAATGCGGCGACGAAAGGTGTCGATGATGGCCGCATCTGGCACTGGCGATGCGCCATCGACGGCGACGGCGCCGTCAGGGACAATCGCGGCATCTGCGCTACTGGCATCCGCCATCACTGAGGCATCTTGCGGATCGGTTGCGGCGTCGGCGGACGACATTGGGCGGCACACGCCGGTATTCACGTCACAACTTTGCCCCATTGGGCATTGACCGGTGACGGTACACGGTTGATCGGGATCTGGGTCCGAGCTAGAGCAGGCGGGGATCGCGCCGACGATCATGAGCGCGCAGGCGTATAACCATGATGGGATGTGTGATCTAGGAGGCATGGGCTTGGAATATATGACGTTCATGTGTGCTGCTGCAGGAAGGAGAGAATGTTGATGAAAGCGACATCATATCGCCGGATGCTAGTCTATGACGGCAAAAACTTGTTCCGCGATGGGTCCTTGCCTACATTGGCCAACGATTTTGCAACGGAGTTTGCCGCTGGCCCTCTCGGTCATCGGCCCGCGCTCGTCATGGAGAAGATTGTGCCGCACCGAGATCGCCGCTCAGGCCCCCGCATTGCTTTGGAAATATTTCTCAATCAATACGTGCGCGACCGACTGGTGCGCGGGCTCACACAGAATATCAGCCCTGCTGGGCTATATTTACAAACGGCCCGCTCGCCACGCTCATGCCTGCCCCAGGTGGATGCGGTGGCACTGGAGTTCGAACTACCCGGTACAGGTGAGGTGATCTGGGCCCGGGGCGAGCTGTGTCATCAGGCGCGCGACCACTTCGCGTTGGGTGCGGGGATACGATTCGCCGGTATGGCCCAGGCCCACGCGCAATTGATCCGAGATTATTGCTGCGCCGCAGAGAGGCTTTAGGGCTCGCGAAGAACTGGGGGATCAGATTCGCTGCAACACCCCGCGCAGTTGATTTTGCAACTGATCGCCCTTCGCCAGCACGGAATTGGCTTTGCTGAGCAAATTGCTCCGCTCACTATCGCTGAGTTCTTTGGCCGTCACGACGACAATAGGCAGATCGCGGTGTTCCGGAGCGGAACGGACCCGATCGAGAAACTGTGCCCCGTCCATCACCGGCATCATCAGGTCGAGAAACACCACGTCGGGTTGAAAGCGCGATAGGGCATCAAAGCCCTCGCGGCCATTGGTGGCCTCGGCGATCTGCCAATGGGTGGATTCCAGGTATTCGGCCAGCACCATGCGGGCATCGGGATTGTCCTCAACGATGAGGGCCCGGCGTTGATGGCCGCCGAGGCGGTCGACAATGGAGGATAAATCCTGCTGGCGCACGGGTTTGTTGAGTACATCCAGGGTGCCGCATAACGTCATGCGTCCTTCGTCGGCAATCATGCTGATGACGACCACGGGAATGCGGCGCAGGACCGAGTCCTTGCGCAGATGGGCCAATACTTGCCAGCCATTGATATGGGGCATCATGAGGTCGAGGGTGATGAGATCGGGACGCAGCGCCCGCGCGAGACGCAGGCATTCCTCGCCATTTTGCGCCAGTCGGACTTCACAGCCGAGCTCTCGCAGCTGGGCGGCGAGGAGCTGTCGCGCATCGGCATTATCGTCGACGACCAGCACCAGCCGCTTCGGCGACGTCGATGATACGAGGTCTGGTGCGAGGTCTTTTGTAAGGTCTGGCGCGCGGCCAGGCGCACGCGCGGGCCCAGCTCGTTGGCCGCCACTTGCGGCATCGGTTGCATCATCGCCGGAGACGCCATCTTTGCCGCTCGCCCTTCTCGATGTCAGAATCGACTGTTCACTGAGTTCAGCCGGGATCACGATGCGGAAAGTCGATCCTCGTCCCACTTCACTATCGACCTCGAGCGACATCCCCATTCCCTGGCAAAACCCGCGGCTGATGGGGAGCCCCAGCCCGGTGCCAGCATAGGCCCGGGTGGTGGTGCCATCGGCTTGCTCAAACGGGCGAAAGATGGCCTCGAGTTTGTCGGCCGCAATCCCCACGCCGGTATCGATGACGTCGATGGCGGCAACTTGCCGGGTATCGTCACGGGCAACGACGCGAACGGTCACTGTGCCGCGTTCGGTGAACTTGATCGCATTGGACACCAAGTTGGTGAGTACCTGGCGCAAGCGATGGGAATCGGCGATAAAGGGCAGGAGCCGCTTGGGAACCTCGGCGCTCAAGGCAATGCTATTTTCCTGGGCCAGGGAATCCTGCAAATGCATCACCGTATGGACGATTTCGTCGATCTCGCAGGCATCTTCCCGATAACTCATGCGACCGGCTTCGATCTTGGAGATATCGAGCACTTCGTTGATGAGTCGCAAAAGATGGGTGCCGTTATCGTAGATGCGGCCGAGGTACTTGAGGTCTAAAGGACCCAAAGTATTGCGTTTGTTTTTGCAGAGAATCTTGGAAAACCCGATAATGGCGTTGAGGGGGGTCCTCAGCTCATGACTCATAGTGGCCAAGAATTGGCTCTTGGACTTATCGGCCTGCTCGGCGACCTCTTTGGCCGCGATGAGTTGCTGCTGCAATGCTTCGCTATGGTCCAGCTGCATCCGCAATTCCAGCTGGCTCATGACCAAATTCGATAGCGACTTGAGCATTGTCCGCTGCTGCTCGGTCAAAGACCGCGGTACGTGGTCGATGACGCATAAGGTGCCCAACACCAAATCGTCTTTGGTGCGCAGCGGCGTCCCCGCGTAAAATCTCACGTGAGGATAGTCGGTGGCCAAGGGATTGTCGGCAAAGCGCTCGTCTGCGTGAGAATCGGCGACAACTAACTCCTGTGCGGTCTCGACCACGTGACCACAAAACGATACGGCACGCGGGGTTTCGGCGGCATCGAGGCCATATCGAGCTTTGAACCATTGCCGATGTTCATCCACGAGAGATACCAGCGCGATGGGGACCTCGCAAATATGGGCGGCCAGGGCGACGATATCGTCGTAGGTCTGTTCTGGCAAAGTATCCAGAATGTTGTAGCTGTGCAGGCGTTCGAGACGCTGGGCTTCGTTGCTTGGGGGCTTGGGCTTTCGCATGGCAATTGCAGTTTCTACGTGTTCACGAACGTCATGAGAGTCTTAGGATGAGCGTCATCGGGCAGCGCGTTCAGATAAAAGTTGCCGAATGGTAGAAAATAGCACCTCCTCATCGACGATGGGCTTGCTCACGTAGCCGTCAAAGCCGAGGCCCAGGTATTTTTCTCGATCGCCGTGCATGGCGTGCGCCGTGAGGGCCACAGTGGGAACGTGGGCCAATGCGCCAGCCCGTATCCGCTGCAAAATCTGCGGCCCGTCGAGACCTGGCAGGGAAATATCGAGCAGGATGACGTCGGGGACCTGGGCCGCCATGCCCTCGAGTGCCGATATGCCGTCTTCGTACTCGTCGACGAGGAATTCATCTTCGAGCAGGGCGACCGCCAACATGCGGTTGTCGGGATTGTCTTCGATCAGGGCGATTCTGTGCATAATCATCTCCAAAGGGGGCTTGGGGAGAACACTCAGAGCATCAGCCATCACGCAAGCGCATGGAGGCAGCCCGGTTGATGAGCGAGTTGAGCCGGGCGATAAATTGTTCGATGGTCAGATTGGCCTTTTCGATAAAATCGATCACGCCCAATTGGTTGAGGAGCACTTTGTCGGGCGGCTTGGCCTTGCCGCTGAGAACGGCGACCAGGGTGTCCCTGGATTCGGGAATGCCCCGCAGATACATGCATAGCTCCATGCCCGACATATTCGGCATTTCCAGGTCGACGATGGCGAGATCGCACGGGCGCCGCCGCAGCATCTCCAGGGCTTGTGCCCCATCGCTGACGAGACGCAGATCGACCCTGCGCGGCAGTAATTCCACACACGCCGCCATGAGCGCGTGGTAGTCGACGTCGTCGTCGACCATGAGCACTGACCGGGGCTGGTCCTCTGTGAGGAGACTCCGTCCTTCGGCGATCGCGCCCAGCATATAGAGGATCTTATCCACCGAAACCGGGCGTTCGTCGGGCGATTTGGCCATCATCAATGCCACCAGTTCATCGAGCGCTTCCGGGACCTGAGCGCACACGGCGCGCGCCCTGGGCACCGGGCCATGCTGAATTTTCCAGTACAGGTGATCCAACGTTTCGGCGGTATACGGCTTGGCCCCGGTGATGAGTTCGAATGCCACTGTGCCGAGGGCATAGATGTCGAGCAGGTGCGCGCACCCCGTATCCACCGACGCCGATACCGCCTCCGGGGCGATATAGTATGGGGTTCCGGCCACCTCAGAATTATCCCGGCGTTGCCACTCCTGATGGACGATGCCGAGATCGATGAGCACCATCCGACCGTTGGGGCATATAATGATGTTGGACGGCTTGATATCACAATGCGCCAGGTTGGCCTGATGAAGCACCTGCACGACACTGACGAGCGAACGCACATAGTGGACGGCTTCCCGCCATGGAAGTGACGGCCCGTCTCGGTGGCGTTCGATGATGTCGGACATAGTATGACCCGAGAGATATTCCATGACCAGAAATGGTATATGGCCAAAGGAGTCGATTGCGTAAACGGTCGGCAACCCCTCATGACGAAACGCCGCCAATGCCTGCCCCTCGGTCACCACCGAGTCCAGATGCATGGTTGAGAGAGGAAATTTCAGCGCCACGGTGCGCCCGAGATTGCTCTCCCAGGCGGCATACACCACCCCGCTGCCACCGCGCCCCAGGCATTCGCGCAAGACGAATTTCCCTGCAATTTCATCTCCAGGTGTAAGTCGTCTGACTCCAGGGAATTCGATCATGGATGCCTCTCAAGACCGCGCGCGAGCCGGGCGAGAAGCTCACGCCGATGATAGGGTTTGGTCACGTAGTCGATGGCGCCGATGGCAAACGCCCGATCGAGCACTTCGATCGATTCATCTGCGGTCAAAAATATCACGGGACACGCGTGTACCGTTTCTTTTCGCCGGAGAATTTCCGCGACGTGCATCCCCGAGCGACCGGGCAAATGATAATCCAAGAGCGCGAGGTCAAAGCGCTCTTGGTCCAGTCGTTCTATTGCGCGCTCGCCACTATCGACATGGGTAGTGCGGTAGTGTTCTTGTAAATCTGCCGTGAGCGCCATGGCCATATCGCTGTCGTCTTCGACGATCAATATCCGCGGCAATGTCCGCGGCAATACAGACAACGACGCAGTCGACAACGACGCAGTCGACAACGACCCAGTCGACGGCCTCTCCACCCCCCTAGGGGCCGGATGCGGGCGATGGTCAAAGACAGGCCTCATCCTTGCGCCAGCAGCGCGCTCGGTGTCGTGTATGGCACCAAGCAGCGCCACCAACTCTGTAGTGCGAGCGATAATGGTACCGTCCGATGCATATTCCACGTTCTTGGCCATCGCACCGATTTCGGGAAAGCCAAAACTCCCAGCAGTACCGCGCAGCTGGTGGGCCATTGTTCGCAGCGACGTGTCACCGCCCTGGCGCTCGTGTTGTAAGCGATCCATCGCTTCCCGAAACGCGACGACTTTATGCGCCATCCCATCAATGTAGCGCTGCCGAAGGCGCGCTTTCACCTGTGCGAGTTTCACTCGTCTCCTCGATGCGTGCATTGCGCCCCACCGAGACCTACAATGCGCTTTCCACGGCGACAGCGGCAGACACAGGAAACAGCGATCATGGCAGATTAAACCCCGAATCTTCTCGATATGCAATGCACGGCGTGTGTTCGCCGATATAAAACATCCACTCCCTGTACAATGCAATCGCCGGGCCTCGGCGAGAAGATGCCTTGCGGTTATTCAGCGGGTATTGCTCGGGTAGCCGCCGAGAGAGAACGTGACCCAGATCAGTATAGTGACCAGCAATGGCGGCGGCTGCGCCCTTTGGCATGTCGATGCAACGACCTCATATCTACTATAGCTGACCGACAATATCGGATATACATTTACCAGCCCGATAGGACAAGATATTATGATTTTGCTGGCTGCAGTAGGACTGGCACAGGCGGTTACGCGGTAAATCCAGCGCCTCAAGCCTCATCGTGAGAACGACGTGTCCCTACTTCCGATCCGTACCCATGTGAAAGCACTATGTCAGGTATTCAGAGATATCGACGAGGATTTTGCCCGTACCTCGGGTTTGCGCCTTGGCAAAGGCCGCTACGCCATCGTCGAGGCCGTAGCGACCATGCACCAAGGACATCACGTCGACGCGGCTCTCGGCCAATAGCCGCAGGGCCGGGGCAAAGGGGCCGCAGCGCGAGCCCACCAGGGTGATTTCGTCCACCACCAGTGATGACAGATCGATGTCGGCCTTGCCGGCATAGGTGCTTTTGAGCACCAAGGTCCCGCGTGGGCGCAGGGCCGCACGTGCCAGGGCAAAGCCGCTCGGATTGCCCGTACACTCCACTGCTAAGTCAAAGCTCCCCGGCGCAATATCGCTGGCGACCGTGGTGGTCGCGATGCCGCGCTTGGCGAGCACCGCCAATTTGTGCTCGTGGCGACCGGCGACCAGGAGATCGCAGCTGGAGAGCGCCAGGGATTGCGCGATGAGCAAACCCAGCTTGCCGTCGCCGATGACGAGCACTCGATCGCTGGGGCGAATGGCCACTTGCTGGCCAATTTCCAGGGCCGCCGCCAGCGGCTCGGTAAAGGTGGCCGCGTCGATCGACACCTCGTCTGGCACTAGGTGCAAATTGTCGCGCGGCAAGCAGAGATACTCGGCAAAGGCGCCGTGGCGGCCCTTAATACCGAGCACGGTGCGCACCGCACAATGGCTATGATGGCCGCGCCTGCAACGCGCGCATCGGCCGCAGGTGGCGTTGATCTCACCAACTACCCGCCGGCCGCGCCATGTCCCGGGCCCATCATCGTCGGCGCGGGCAGCATCGTCCCCGGCGCGGTCGCCGCCATACGCGTCGACCACGCCGACGAATTCATGGCCGGGAATGCCAGCGTAGGGATAGTAGCCGCGCAACAACTCCAGATCTGTATTACAAATGCCGGCCCGGAGCACGCGGACGCGCACTTCTCCCGGTGCCGGCACCGGCACCGGCACATCACTGCGCATGCGTAGCGTACCGCGCTCCAGCCACAGCGCCCGCATGGTCCCGGCCTCGGCAGCAGGCGGTGATTCATGTCGGGAACTCAGCGGCTTTGGTGAACGAATCGCCTTCGTCATACTCGCAATAGTAGCATTTCTTGGCTCCCCCGGACATTGCGTAGTTTGTGTTCGTCACGCAAGCATCGAAAACCACGCGCGCGCCATAGTGACGCACGCACCATGACATCCTCGTCGGGCTCACGCGCAATTGCGCGCCATAATGACGCATTTATCGAACTCGCGCATATTTTTGCGCCACTCTGCGGCATGAGCGCAACGGTCGCCATTGACACCATGGGGGCGGCACGATATGGAGGTAACTGAGAGGCCAACTCGCCGATGCTAAAAAATAACCAAGCTCAAGCGCTACAGACGCTCCCCCAACGCTCTGAAATCGAATATGCCATCCTCGCCCTCGCTGCCGCCTTTTACATTCCCGAGGCCAAGACCAACATGACCCGGGCTTTGAGTAAACTCGGCTACCGCATTCGCGGCAGGGCCCCCAGAAGCGGCGATGTGGTCCAGCGCATGGAGGCCCTCCTGCGCGACCACCTCCTTATCAGTGCCCAACCCTGCAAGATCTCGCGCGAGCTATCGCACGCCATCATGCGCAATGCCGCAGAATCCAAACTCGTGCAGCAATTGGCGGGCGTCGTTCGGCAGGTGCGCCCACCCTATCACGAATCCATGCGTGCCGAGTGGGCTCGGATAGACTCTGACCTTTGTATCCGAGAGATCCGTCTGGCACTCTATAGTGGCAACTGGCAAGAGGCCCGGACCTTATCGAAATATATCCCCGCCTCCATGGTCGGCCGAATCTGTGTGCCTTTTGACACCGATTGGATGAAAAGTTGGCCCGCCGATCTCTATCAATGGGCCCTCATTTCGGTGCTCGATACATCGATTACCAATTTGGAACCCGCAGACGAAGCGCTCGAATTGCTCGCCGACAGCGCGCTGCGCCCGGTGGGTAAAGATCAGGGCGACTTTTTTGGTCGACCAGACACCCAAGCAGAAATAGACGAAGAGGTCCTTCGCGTACTCGTTGAACAGCTATTGTTTCGCGGGCAAATAGACCGGGCCGAGGCCCTGATCGCCGGACGCTCGTCTGTCACGGCCGAGCTCGGTCGCGCTTTCATCCTTCTGCTCCGCGGCCAGCCCACTGCGGCCTGCGAGGCCTATAAACAAGCACTTACAGGCTATCGCCGACGGCATAAACAAAAGCGCATCTTCTTCGGAGATCGCATCGGAGTCTTCCACCCGATTGCGATTTTGGCCGACGGCGGTGAAGCCAGCCGATATCATGTCCGCACCATCGCGGCAGCCGCCTCGTCGCCACAGCGGCACCAGGGCTTGGCGCGCGCCTATGCGGTCTTAGGCTCGGCGATGACTTTACTAGAATACCAGGCCGACGCGACCTATAGAGAGCTCACCGCGAACTATCAATCTTTCAAACATTGGGATCTCATCGAACTACTTTTCTTCGGCGCGGCCGTTTGCTGGGTAAAGATGCCTACCATTAGCCGTCCGACAGCCTTGCGCGACGAGCTTGAGAGACGAATGCACTCTGCCACGCAGGCCAATTATCACTGGTATGCTGGGCAAATTGCCAACATCCTCGACGATGACGGTTGGCCGCAGCAAGCGCCATCGCCGCAGACGCCGCCACGGCAAGCGTCTGCGGCAGCGACAGGCGATACGACGGGATTCACCCCCTATACATTTTCTCTGGCGACACTACTATCTATTGAAGAGCGATGGTCGGTGGCCCTGGGCGCGGTGCGCGCGGCAGTCAGCCAACCCGAGAGCTTTTCGCGGCGCAAATCCAGCCCGGCTTCACTCGATTCTCGGTTGGTGTGGGTTTTGGACGTGGACGACGAGTCATTGACCCTCACTCCGCGCGAGCAGCGGCGGCAAAAACAGGGCTGGTCCAAAGGCCGTCAGGTCGCACTGCGGCGGCTCTACGAACAGGCCGACATCATAGACTTCCTCAGCGAGGCAGATCGGGCCGGATGTGCCTTGATCCGGCAACGAGTGGTCTACAGCGGACGCTACCCCGACGAGATCTATAGCCTCGACATCCATCGGGCCCTCCTCACGTTGTCCGATGCGGGTGCCGTGCTCTTGACCGCCAGGTACGATCAACTCAGCCCCATCGAAGTGCAGCGCAGGTCACCGCGGCTGCAAATCGTGGGTCGCAATAACGACGGCTGGCAAGTCATTCTCGACCCCTCGCCGCTCTTCGAGGAGCAGGAGTATGTGACGCGATTCACTAGTCCGCAAAGTGTGGAAGTGGTTGTATTCACCCAGGTGCATCACGCCATCAGCGACGCGCTCGGTCGCGACGTATTGACCATCCCCGGTGATGGGGAAGCGCAGCTGCGACAGACCATCGATACCCTGTCGGATCAAATCGAAATTCACGCCGATCTCATCAGCCCGGCCACCGGCGATGCAGGCCCCGAGGAAGCAGCCCCCGCAGGCGCGGGCTCCGAGTCCGCGGACCCCGTTCCGCTCACCTTTGCCCTGCGCAACCTCGGCGAAGGATTGACCATTGACGCCCGACTGCATCCCCTCGGTACCAGTCGGCCCAGTGTTGCTCCCGGCCGAGGTGCATCGCTGCTGGTGTATCCCCTCGGGCCGGGCTCGTCCCTGCGCAGGGTGCGCGATCTGGATGGCGAGCAGCGCCAGTTTGAAACGGCACTCGCCGCCTGCCCTGCCCTGGCTGCATTTCGCAAAGACGATCATACCTTCGTCATCCCCGAACGCGACAACGCACTGGAGGCCCTACTCCAGCTGCAAAATCTCGGCGAGGCGGTGACGTTGCAGTGGCCCGAGACCAACACCGGCCGTGATGAGGACCAAGACACACCACTTGCAATTACAGCATCCGCCGGCCTGGAACAGCTGGCCCTATCGATGCGCGGCGACAAACAGGGCTTTCTCATGCAAGGGGAGCTGGCGCCGTCGGAACGACTGAATACGCCACCGAATACAATCGACTCGGGCGCGTCGGGCGACTCGGCTGAGTCGCTTGGGCCAATTAAGCTCGACGAGCTCGTCGATTACCTCAAGGCCTCGCCCAGTCGATTTATCCCACTGCCGCAACAGGGGCGCTATCTCGCGCTTACCGCCGAGTTGCGTGAGCGCCTAGACGAGCTCTTGGCCGTCACCGAGCGCAGCGATCGTGGGCTGCACATGCACCAGCTCGCGGCCCCCGCGATTGCCGGCATCCTGGCCAACGCCCACTTTGACGCCGATGAGGCCTGGCGCAAGCAGCTGGCCCGCTTTGCCCCCACCGCGAAAAAACCCGCTATCCCATCGATGCTGCGCGGCACCCTCAGGCCCTACCAACGCCAGGGCTTTGTCTGGCTGGCGCGCCTGGGGCACCTCGGTGCCGGCGGATGTCTTGCAGACGATATGGGACTGGGCAAAACCATCCAAACCTTGACCCTGTTGCTGTACCGCGGCAAAGAGGGACCAGCCTTGGTCGTGGCTCCAACCTCGGTGATCCCCACGTGGCTCGACGAGATTGCCCGGTTTGCGCCCAAGCTGCGAGTACGTACCTTTGTCGGCCCCGATAGACAGCAGTGCTTGGAGAAAAAGCTAGGCCGTTTCGACCTATTATTGACCAGCTATTCCATTCTCGCCAACGACATCGAGACCCTGGAGTCGATCCAATTCGCCACCGCCCTTCTCGACGAATCCCAGGCAATTAAGAACTTTTCCGCCAAGCGCTCCAAAGCCGCCCGCCGACTGCAGGCCGACCTGAGAATCGCCACCACCGGCACTCCCATCGAAAACCGCTTGGCCGACCTCTACAGCCTATTTGCCTGGCTCAACCCCGGCCTTCTCGGCACCCCGCAGA
>JAAUYH010075045.1_pt1 | contig 13250 bp, 13 predicted proteins | sample 7278061 | NCBI WGS metagenome assembly JAAUYH01 (sample SAMN14350203, study PRJNA611818) | marine sediment metagenome | isolation source: surface marine sediment (0.6m) | place: French Polynesia: Moorea | collected 2018-08
GGCTTTCTTTGACGCGACTCCCAAGAATATTGATCTGGCGTTGGCTATCACTTTGACATCTCTTGGTATTGGTACTGCTATTGTTCTCTCTAAGTCTTCTTCTGTACAGATCGATGGGAACGGGGTGAATATACAACGGGAGTTGATCGAAACTCAGATCGAGAGAGATCAGGCAATTACCGTCATTAGGGTTTATCAGGAAGGATTCAACCAGATCCAACATGAGACAGAGGATTTTAGCCGAATTCATCCTGCTGGTCAGGTACTTCTGGAAGAGGTTCAAGAGGTGCAAGAGATAGTCGAGGTGACAAAACCTGAAGCTCTAAGTGACTATATCGAAGGTGCAGAAACTAATTTTGAACAAGAATGACTATATCTGGCTTTATCCTTTGCCAAGCGCGCAGCATAGTTCTCGGCTATGCCGTTTTTATTTTGTGGCTGTACTAGCTGTACTGTACATCATCTACTTCTCACGGGCGATCGCTATTCCTCAAAACAGCGATCGCCCAACCAAAAACATCAGCTTTCTCCAGGCGATCGCCATAAGTCAGAAAGATACAATCTACTTCCAGGCGATCGCCATTCCTCAGAAAAGAGATCGCTCTACTTCTCACGGACGATCGCTAATTACCCATACTCAAATGTTACAAAAAATTTCTCTTTGGCAATGCTTAGTCCTTCACTTATTAGCATGGAAGAAGAGTTAATTAACTGAAGCTATGGGTAAACCACAAATCGCTGTCAGAATGCCCCCTTCTCTAATGGAAAAACTCAACAGCTACGTTGAGAAAATTGGCACGTCCAAAACTGAGGTGGTGGTTAGTGCGATCGCGAAATATCTGGATTGTTCAGAAGATGTGCCGTTGAGTCAGAGAGTGGCTGAGATTGAAAGGCGCATGACGACCCTAGAGAACAAGATAGAAGCTCAGTAAGGCAGCTATGACCCGCATCTTTATCAGTCACAGTTATTTAGATGAGGCGATCGCCTATAAGTTGGTGAACTTCCTAATGGCTGCTTTGAGGATCGAAGAAGAAGAAATATTTTGTTCCTCAAATCCCGATCAAGGATTGTCCTATAGTTCCTCCTCCGTACCAGATCAACTCAAAAAGGAACTCAAAAACTCAGAAGCTCTGATCGTCTTGATAACCTCTGATAGCCTTCACTCAGCATGGATACCATTTGAAGCTGGCGCATTCTGGCCAACAGATAAGCTAATGATTCCTATTTTGGGACCGGGCTTGAGCCTCGATGATTTACAAGGACCCTTAAGAAGTCTGCTGAGTATTTCAATAGAAGCTCAAGATTGGAAACATAAAGTAAATAACGCCATCAACCAACTAGTTAAGAGGCTAAAGATTGAGCAAAAGGTAAGCAAAAGACGAGATGATACCTTACGAGAATTTTTTGAGGCTCTCTTGGCTTGGCAATCTCAACGATTAACGACCGATCTATCACAACAAGAAGAAATTGAACGGTTAAAAGCTCAAATCCAAGATGAGGAGCGATCGCAAATTCAGAAGCTTGAAGAAATCGAGCGATCACACCAATACCAAATAGGCGAAAAAGAGTCAGAAATTACTCGGTTACAGAACACAGCTAAATCACAGCAAGAAAATAATGAACAGTTAACCAAGAAACTTGAAGATGAGGAGCGATCGCATATCCAGAAGCTTGAAGAAATCAAAGCAGTTTTGAGCCAAGAGAAGGAAGAATTAAAGCAATCCCTTCAATCTCAAATTAGTCAGCTAGAGCAAAAATTAGAAATTGAGCGATCGCGCTTCACCGAGCAGCAAACTAATCTCCAAGCAGCACAAGAAAAAATAGCAGAAAAAGAGTCAATAATTGCCCAGCTACAAGAACAGATAGAGCAGCTAAAATCTGACCCAAAAACCACCGCCAAGGACAAGGTAGAACTCAAAAGTGAAAAAGGCGTAGACTACACTAAACTTCAAAAACTCCTAGCAGCAGAAAATTGGAAAGAAGCTGACGAGGAAACTGCTCAAGTCATGCTGGAAGTTGCCAGTCGTCAAGAGGAAGGATGGCTTAGAGAAGAGGATCTTGATAATTTTCCCTGTGAAGATTTGCGTACCATCAACCAACTATGGCTGCACTATAGCGACAGGAAGTTTGGCTTCAGCGTCCAAAAGGAAATTTACGAAAGCCTGGAGGGAACAAGACAGTATAATAAGAAAGTCTGGAATTCTTTCGGCGATCGCGTCGGCTGGAAAAAAGGAGAGAACTGGTTGGACTACGATGAACTAACTTTTAATCTAGATGAAGCTCTCACGGCTCACCTCCCTTTTATGGCTTATGGCTGGGCTGTGGGTTTTATTTTCGGGGGTTCTCTTTCTCTTGGGGGGTTCTCTTCTCTAGTGCGAAGACTTGTAACCTGTAAGATATAACGACTTCAGGCAATTTGTCAAGCTCTTGATTGGGTACTTTCTCTACGAATTCATGGGGTTTTTGCTCACTCAATACCTGGCACTGTTCGTGTTCAGTTATCATCATCTAAGAGTCATCAGTACGAGATGATCTTTTACTTCCCAGGCAAGCTGATAACCGCTCGACTGTTTTAGGAATCATTGAAGAATTGAGCTGCTACTTTCGGGTCATAGCAGTTAGCCATTACGAACTTTTCAGCGACTACACGAATCTCGTCGTTATTAGCTGACCATTCAGACCAAGGCAACTTCATCACGGATTAGCTTGAATTCCCTGTTATTACAGCGAACGGTAACGTGGTAGCAGTAATTAGATTGTAGGTCGCGGGGCTTTCAAGGCATCTTTTCCGTTATCACTGATTACTTATCAGTGATAGCTGATCAACAGCGATCGCCATTTCGTTCATATTCTAGAGTCCCGTTTGCTTCGTACCACGTTTCTAGCGATCGCCAACGTTCAGAAAGATACAATCTGCTTCGGGGCGATCGCCTAATAGAATAATGGGATAATAAAATAGAAAGGAAGCCGACCGACTGCAAATCTAAAGGCTTCCTCAAGTAAAAAACTTAATTTCAGTATACCAATGACCAGTAATAACGGAAATAATAGCGATCGCCTAGACAGAATTGAGGCAATTGTAGAGTCTAATTCTCGTGCCATTCAAGCCATGATGGAACAACGAGCTACAGATAGGCTCGAACACGAAGAAAGAATAAGGCGATTAGAAGACACTGTAATCAGATTGGATGATACGGTAGCCAGACTAACCAGAATAGAAGAAGCACAGAACAGAATGTTAGCCAGTATGGACGAAGATCGTCCGACGATCTTGCGAAAATTAACGACGATCGAAAACAAAGTTGATACTCTGCTCGAACGAAACCAGTAATTAGGCGATCGCCATTCTCAAAAGATCAGCTTGACCATGCGATCGCCAACCTTCAAAAATATACAATCTACTTTCTGGCGATCGCCATTCTTCATTAAAAGCGTTTGCGGTTGCGGAGCAAGTCGAAGACTCAGCTAGCGGTCGGCATCGCCAATCCCATTTTCAGAGGTGAGAAATGTAAATTTTTGTTAATTTTTTGAATCTAATCAAGATTAGCTTGAGCAGGATAGGAAGCGATCGCCAATCCCAAAATATCAGCTTGACTCACGCGATTGCGCTCCGCGCACTGGCAAAGCCAATCGCCATAGATCAGAAATGTATAGTCGGCTTCGGGGCGATCAATCAATTAGGGATTAGCTTTGGGGGTTTTTGCTCAGGATTTTCGCCAATTAATTATATATAAGGGGATTCACTGTTTATCATTTAAGACAACTTCTCATGAGCAATCGGTAAAGCCATCTAGCAGTATAACCTGTTGTTTTTCCGATGATTAACTTACCAAACTTTCGTTGAACTTGGTTTTTATTGAGACTTTTAACCTCGACATTACTAGTCCAACTAGCATTGAACATAGCCTGTAGGGTTTGTCGTAGAGCTTCAAACCCCAAAAAACGCTAAAATAATAACTATAATTTTTCCAGCTTTATGTTCGTAGAAGTTGTTCCCCATAACCCTCAATGGAAAAAAGAATTTGTTACTGAGTCTCAAAAAATAAGATTAGCTTTAGCTGAAAACTTAGTATCGATTCATCATATTGGTAGCACAGCCATTCCTAACATTTATGCTAAACCCATTATTGATTTTCTGGTGGAAGTCAAAGATATTAAAATGATCGCCAGACAAACAACAGCAATGAAGAAATTAGGCTACGAAGCAATGGGAGAGTTTGGACTGATTGGTCGTCGTTACTTCCGCAAAGAAAGTCTTCCAGGTATTAGGACTCATCATGTTCATATATATCAAACAGATTCTTCCGAGATAAAACGCCATTTAGCATTTCGAGACTATCTGATGGCTCATCCCGAAGATGCAGAGAAATATAGTCAATTGAAACAAAAATTAGCTCAAAAATATCCCGACGATATTGAAGGTTATATGGATGGCAAACATGAATTTGTTAAAAGAATTGAAAGTAAAGCAATACAGTGGCAGACCTTGAACTCATAATTTTGATTATCTGAGTAAATAATTATTCATTCATAATTTTGAAACGCCAGAGTATTATCAACAATTAAACGTCGTTTCTGATATTGAAGGAAAATATTAGCGATAACTTTGTGATGAATGCTAGATAATTCTCTCCGTTTTATAATGTTCATAGATTATTGGAAATTCTTCTTCATACTGGAATATGAACAAAATATATCACAAAGCATACACAGAAAAAAAAAAATAGAAGCTGATGGAGGTAAATTGCTATATTTTCAAACTCCTGAATATTATCAGCAGTTAGAATCTTTATCTGGACTAATTGCAAAATATTAGTTTTATTTAATGGCTAGAGAATATTGGAATTATGTTGATTGTATTAACAACGAAAACTTATCATTGATCGAAACCTCTCTCTCAGAAATATTAATCAAAGAAGATTTTAGACGAATAAGTAATCTTCCCGACGATTTATTAACAGAAGAAATAAACTTTTATTCTCGCGAAGAGATTTATTGGCAATTAATAAGAGAAGTTCTATTAATTGGTTTATTTTCTGGTGCTTCTGATTGGACTTTTATTAAGACTCAACCTAAAGAATTTTTATGTCGTAGAGGGAAAAATGATTTAAAGCCCAGATTATCTAAACTTGCAACGCAAATAAAATCTAGAGCTTTTCACTGGAGTGTTTATCAAGATAATTATGGAATTCTATTAGAAGTTGATGAAAAAGGGAATGTTTTTGTATCTGGTTCTCACTATCTATCTGATGAATCAGAAAAGAACTTGTTTTACCAAGAAACAATTAACTACAATCAAGAATGGAAATTTCATTTGCTAAATATGCCAGAAGAAATTAGAGAAGCAATCAAACCAGAAACACGAAAAGAACTTGAAAAGAAAAGTATTAGATTGAACGAATTATACACTTTAAATAATCAAGGTGTCGATACTTTTGAAGAAATAATGGAACTGACTATAGGCATTGGAACAATTGCCGATACCTCTTTATGGCGAGCTATTGGAAATTCTTCTCCAGTATGGAGAAAAAGCGGATTCTATAATGTAAAGCAGAATGAAGAAGAAAAGATAAAAGCTAATGGAGGTAGATTGCTATATTTCAAGACACCAGAATATTATAAGCAACTAAAATCTTTCTCTCTATTTGAGCTTATACCAAAATATTAAGGCAGCTAAATGAACAATTGACAGAAATGTATTTTAAACCGCAAAATTCTTATCGACCTTTTACACAACCTAACTAAGCATTCTCAGATTTTGATGCGATTACCCTGTTAGTGGTGTAATAAGACTATTGTATTGAAGTATTTAAAAGCAATTATATGGATCGAGAAATTAAGGGAAGATTTTTTTTAGTGGGTTGTCCCCGCTCTGGTACGACTCTGCTGCAAAGTTTAATCGTTGCCCACAGTCAAATTACTTCCTTTCCCGAATCTAAGTTTTTTCAAAAAATAGTAGTATCTCAGTCTATTTATGAAAAATTAAACCTAGCCCCCTTCACCGCTAGAAGAGTATTTAATTCGTTTTTAGAAGATATAGATAGCCCAGAGTTAAAAAGCTTATTGCCTTTAAATGCCCTATTTATACCTCAATATGTGAACAGTTTTATCAAGGTATTAGATACCGTTACCCGACAACGGCAAAAAAGTTATTGGTTAGAAAAAACTCCCGAACATCTCCGAAGAATTAATGCAATCGAAAAGCTCGTAGATGGAGCCAAGTTTATTCACATTGTGCGTAATGGAGTGGATGTGGTGGCTTCACTTTACGAAATGACTCAAAAATATCCTCAAATTTGGGGTCAACCGCGAAAGTTAGAGCAATATGTCAGTCGTTGGTCAAATGATGTTTTAATCACTAGTTATCATTTGTACAAACCGAATCACATCTTAGTTAGATACGAAAATTTAGTAGCCAATCCCTTAACCGCATTAGCAGAAATCTGTGAATTCATGGAAGTTCCTTTGGATGCATCTATGTTGCAAAATCGTGCTAATGTTACCAGTAGCTTAATTCGTCAAAGGGAACATTGGAAACAGCTAGTTAATGAAAATCTGCAACAACCTAAGTTTGATAAGTTTTATCGAATTTTTGATGATAGTCAACGAGAATATATTTTGACTTTAATTCAGCAAACAAATCTAGATTTAGATAATTTACCACAGAGCAAAGAGCGGGATGTAATTACTGATCGCCCTTGTCTCTTGTAAGTTTATTTTCTAGGAATATTTAGGGTAAATATGTAAGTAATATGCAAGTAACAGTAGTTATTCCTACTTTTAAAAGATTGGACTATCTCCTACAAGCCATTAATAGTGTTTGTTGCCAAACTTATACTAATTTCGACTGTTTGATAGTCAACGACTATCCTCCAGATGCTTTAGTACTGGAAAAAGCGATCGCTAAATTTAACGATCAGCGCCTTCGTCTGATCAACCGCGAGCAAACTGGTGGTGGTAATGCAGCGAGAAATACGGGCATCAGGTTGGCACAGGGAGAAATTATCGCTTTTTTAGATGATGATGATTGTTGGTTACCCCATAAGTTGCAACGACATATTGAGCAGCATCTCGCTAATCCTCAAGCAGGACTAGTTTTTTCGGGTATGATCAAACGCTGGGAACATCATATCATCCCTGACAAAATCGTTAAGGCATACCTACCAGAAGACGGAGTAGTCTCAGGCATGCGTCAAGGAACATTTTGCCCTGGCACTACCAGCGGAGTTACTGTACGTCGGGAATGTTTTACCAATTGTGGTTCTTTTGACGTAAACTTAGCTAGTTTTCAAGATTGGGATATGTGGTACAGAATTGCCCTGGAGTATGATTTTGACTATATTGACGAAGCTTTACTAATATTCCGTCAACATTTGGGCGATCGCACTTCTAAAACCAAAGAAAGACGTTTGCAAGGATTAAAACAGCTAATCACTAAATGGCAATTCGATTTGGATGATGCTCAACAGTTTGCAGCCATTTTTATTAAAGATACCTATGTCAGTTCAGTTTACAATTCGATCCTGCGATCGCAAAAAAAAGCAGCTTTACGAGATTGGTATACACTATTGAAATTAACTAAACGCTCTTCAGACATTTTATTACTGATTAAGCTGATAGTTATGTGGGCAATTAATGCTAAAAATTATGGTCGTATCTCCCAGTCAATCAAATTCTTATGATAAACGCTAAGTAGATAGGCAGAATTAAATATATAGTCATTCCAATTAATTTCCGTCAGTTAATCTGTACTAGAAGTAACGAGTAACGAGTAATAAGAAGTATCACCCGTTTGCCATAATATTAAACATTCATCTGTTTCCTATTTGGAATGACTATAAAACCAAAATAAAAAAGAACAAAGTCAGGAGTAAGTGTCTTTTAACCTACTACCCACTACCCACTACCCACTACCCACTACCCACTACCTACTACCTACTACCTACCCTAACCATCTTCTAATTAATTTCACCCACCTATATATATATATAACTCTCTAGTTCGTTTTTTTAAAATCTAGCTAATGAAATTAAACTTAAAAATACCGTTACCGTCAATTAAGCGAATTTTCTTTTTACTGCTGCTGTTTATCTTTATCTATGCACCACCTTTTAATTTTCTTCCTTTAGGAATCAATAAGTTAATCGCACCTTGTGCCGTAGTTGGCTTGTTATTTTTTTTTAAAAGTGCAACTTTAAAAATCTTGCAGCAGAAGCATTTGTTCATCGGTGTTTGTTTGCTCATGATGTCGGTAATATATGCTTTCATCATGGATACCTCGACTATCTATCAAACTGATCTTGCCTTTACACAGAAAAATACCTTTGGTCAAGCCATGATCCTGATTGAGGTTTTGCCCATTGCCTTGTTTTTGTGTGCTTTTGGAATTCGTAAATTAAAGCTTTCTTTGACTAAGCTATTGAGTAGTTTAGTAATAATTGCGGCTATACAGTCATTTTTGGCAATAATCATGCTTTTATTACCAGATTTAAGGATGTTTGCCCTGACAACTATACTCAACTATGATCCGAGCGAGGACAAAATATTTAGACCTGACCTATATGTATTCCGCAGCTTTGGTTTTAGTCAAGATATCTTATTTTCTCTATCCATCGTACAAGGTATAGCAGTAGTGTGTATTTTAAGCCTCTGCTTATATAAATTTACTAAATATAAGTATTCCCTAATCCTGATTCCGCCACTATTACTATCAATAGCCTTAAACGCCAGAATCGGTTTTATCCCTATTATTCTGTTTGCTTTAAGTACTTTAATATTCAATTTATTAAAATTGAGAATTTACCTATTATCAAAATTCATTTTATTCTCAGTCATTAGTGCTCTATTCATTTATTTATCCATCACTAATCTTGGGTTCTTTACAGAGTTTGATATCGAGCAAAATATCAACTGGGCATCGGATATTTTTGTCCAGGGGAAAAATTTTGCTCAAGGAGAAACGACCAATACGGGAAATTTTGGCAAAATTCAACGTAAACACCTGCATTTGCCTGAATCGGAAACTGCTCAGATATTTGGTGAGGGTCGCTATGTCTACCAAAATAACAAGGTTTCTGTAACATCGGATGCAGGCTACGTACGCAGAATCTATTTTGGTGGTTATATCTATTCTTTTCTGGCTTATAGTGCTTTAATCTATATATTTATTGGTAGTCAAGGAAAAAAACAGCAGGATGCCTTCAAGCCTTTGTTTTATGCCCTAATATTGACTGCTTTATTTTCCCAAATAAAGGGAGATATATTTTTGCCCATTCCTGGCTTTAGAACCATCTTTTTAATCTTTCTCTTTGCCATTAGCGAACGTCGTTTAAGCAAGCCGGCAATTCCTCAGATTAACAGCAGATTTATTCCTTGGTATCCTCATGAAACCCCTAATTTTAGACCCTAATTTTTCTACAACTCGAATGGTTGTTTCTAATGGCTGCTCGAATGTTGTGTCTGAATCTACTGTGAATCAAGGGCAAACTGTAGGCGGTTTAAGAACTAAGGGATATCAGAAACTCTCATTTGGTTTAAATCAGCGATCGCAACCTGATCTAAATCAAGACCAATCTGAGTTTTTACCTCTAGTTACTATCATTACCGTCGTTTACAACAATGAGCTTTACTTAGAAGAAGCAATTAATAGTGTCATCAATCAAAGCTATAGCAACCTGGAATATATTATTATTGATGGCGGTTCGACGGATCAAACCTTAGATATCATTCGTCGTTATGAAGATCGTCTCGATTATTGGATTAGTGAGAGGGATCAGGGACTCTATGACGCGATGAATAAAGGGATTGCCTTGGCAAGAGGGGAAATTATTGGCATTCTCAACAGTGATGATCTCTATTTTGAGACAACCACGGTAGCCAACATCGTCAAGGAATATCAAAAGTTACAGCAGCCCTGTGTTATCTATGGCAGTCTGTATAAGTTTGCTGCTGACCATCCCACAGTGTCTTTACATCGAGGAGATTTGAGCGATCATGCTTTTCAAACAGCCAATATTTTGATCAATCATCCTACCTGTTTTGTTCATCGCTCACTGTACGAAGAATTTGGGGTCTTTAAACCAGAATACGAGGTCGGTGCAGATCGGGAGTTAATGATGCGGTTTCATAGTCAAAATGCCACTTTTATCAATCTGGAACGGGCGATCGCTAAATTCAGACTAGGTGGCACCACATCTAATCAAAGTTTAAGTAGTATTATTAATCGAGAAATTATTCAGGAATACAAATTACTAAGTACTTACGGCATTGCTAAAGTTAGAATCGGGACTATCTTGCTGAGAAAAACTATTCAAAGTCTCAGAAAGTGGCTACTTTATCAACTTTTAGGCGAAAAAATAACAAATAGAATTATCATGACCTATGTTAGTCGTAAATTTCCGCAACGCCAATAACGTGAGCGTCCAACGAATTTAATTCGTTAGCTCTGAGAGAAACAATTTGTTTCCTAAGAGTTCGGAGTTAGTAGGGGCACAAGACCTTGCACCCCTACATCGGAGTACTTTGTAGAGTTAGAAGTCGTCCAGAAAGAAGTTCCAACTCACTTTCAGAGTGTTTATGGAATGTGTGAGCTAAAAATCCGAAGTTAATTTTGGACGACTCCTTAATGAAACCAACATGGGAACAATTATTACAAAAAACTAAAAATATTCAGCATAGATCAAGCTTTTTTCAAGTTTAACTATGCTGCGACTAGAACACCGATTCATTAATCCCAAAAGTTATGAAAAAAAAGGGACAAGGAGGACAAGGCAGACAAGGGAGATAAGACTTATTACTTACATACAACAGCATACAATTGGTTGTTCGGTTTTTCGGAAAACCAATTATAATCATAGACATTTGAACTACCTGAAAATAAGGGATAGTGATGAGAATTAAATTCCATTTTGTATTCCAATTGATGCAAAGTTTTAAAAAATTCTTCAATTGCCGACTGGTCTAACTTAAAGCGATTTCTAATAAAAATCTCATGAAATTCAATATAAAGCCGAGGTTTATACTTTTTGAGGGTATTTATCATACCTTTTAGAGCATCTATCTCACCCCCTTCTATATCAATTTTTATGTGAGTAGGTATGATATTTTCTAATTCACAAAAGTCATCGATCGTAATAGAATCTTGGTCAGACTTATCCCTCACAAATTTATCAATAATCTTAACAGGTATTCCTGAAAGGTTTTTTTTAAGATAAATTTGACTAAATTTATCTGGTTCAAATGTAAAACAGGAGACCTGATCTTTCAAAAAAGAGTCTAAGACTAAAATATCAAAACCAAAACTCCCCCCTACATCTAGATAGCATATCTGAGCAGACTCTTGAAAGTTGAGCATGTCTTTAATTAAACGAGACACAAATGGACCTTCATACTCTCCATTAATATCTATCCCTGTTAAAGATCTACCGAATAAAGGATTCATATAATAGCTAATAGTTTTGCCCTGAACATTAATCGATACCTTTTCTTTAAACAAAGTATAAAATATATTAGAAACAATTTCATTAGCACCAATAAAATCTTTTATAGTTGATTTGATTTTTTTCATCTGTGTTAACAACTCATATTATTTATTTATTCAAAACTATGCAGCACTTATAAATTTTATTTAGTGAGCAAGCTGCTAGAATTATAAGTTAATTTAGATGATTATTCACAAAAATATCTCTCAATATAAACTAATTCTGGTTGTTACCAGCCCAAATCCTCCTCAGAACAAAGTATGGGGGAGACAACAGCTAAGGTTTTTAAATAGAGAAAAATAACACCATCAAATTCAAGAACGTCAAACATAAGATGAAAGTAGCTTTTTTAGCGGGACAAAATTCAATCCATACCGTGCGTTGGGCAAATGCAATGGTAAAAAAAGTGAATGAATTACACTTACTAACTATGCACCAGCCAAGTGACCCCATCGACAGCAGAGTGCAGATACATAATTTGCCCCATAAAGCCCCTCAGGGCTATTTTTTAAACACCAAGCATCTGCAAAAATTACTCGCAGAAATTCAACCAGATTTACTCCACGTCCACTATGCTAGCGGTTATGGAACTCTAGGTCGCCTGAGTAAGTACCATCCCCTATTGTTATCTGTCTGGGGTAGCGATGTCTATGATTTTCCCGCCACCAGTTTCCTACACCGCGCTTTAGTCGCAGCTAATCTGCGTCAGGCTGATTGGGTATGCTCAACCAGTGAGGTAATGGCACAACAAACCGAGTCCCTCTGCCCAGATCTTACCCACCTCAGTATTACCCCCTTTGGTATTGATATCGCAAAATTCCGTCCCAAAACTAAGCAAGATCAGAACTACTTAACCATCGGCACAGTTAAAAAATTAGCTCCCAAATACGGTATTGACATTTTAATCAAAGCCTTTGCCCAGGCGAGAGAAATGGTGCTCTCTCAGTCCCCCGATCTAGTTGACAAACTCAGATTAACCATTGTTGGTGATGGTATCCAGAGAAAAGAGCTAGAGTCCTTAGCACAGCAATTAAAGATTGATCATGTGACCAATTTTGTCGGTGCCGTCCCCCACGAACAAGTTTCTGATTACCTGAACCAAATGGACATCTATGTTGCCGCCAGTAGATTAGATAGCGAGAGTTTTGGGGTGGCAGTTTTAGAAGCCTCCGCCTGTGGTTTACCTGTAGTTGTTTCTGATGCAGGGGGCTTACCAGAGGTAGTGCAAGACCAAGTAACGGGCTATATTGCCCCTAAAGAAAACGTCCCCGCTACCGCCGAAGCAATAGTTAAACTGATTCATAGTGAAAGCGATCGCCAGCGTCTAGGTTCAGCAGGACGAAAATTAGTTTTAGAGCGGTATATTTGGCAAGAAAACGCCCAATTGATGCGAGATACTTACGATAAACTATTATCGCAGTAGTAGTCTGTCAAGTTTGAAATGATGGATAGGAGACAAGTTCGGAGTTCGGAGTTCGGAGTTCGGAGTTCGGAGTTCGGAGTCAGAAAATTCAACCCTCAAAACAAAGTTGGTAGAGTACTAGCCTGGGGTTCTTCGTACGATTGAGCAAGAAAATTTCTTATGTAGCGATCGCTCTTCCCCATTCTTAATCGCAAAAAGATATATACTAAAAATATATATTTAACCCAGAACGATCATGGAAACCGCTAAACTATTCCAAAATGGTCAAAGTCAAGCAGTTAGGCTACCGAAAAAATATCGCTTTACAGGGGATAAGGTGTTGATTAAGCGTGTAGGGAATGCGGTA
>JAAUYH010123647.1_pt1 | contig 13248 bp, 9 predicted proteins | sample 7278061 | NCBI WGS metagenome assembly JAAUYH01 (sample SAMN14350203, study PRJNA611818) | marine sediment metagenome | isolation source: surface marine sediment (0.6m) | place: French Polynesia: Moorea | collected 2018-08
AGCATGTCGACGTCGATACAGGCCGACAGCAGGAAAAGAAGGGGGAATATCAGGGCGCGTTTCATCACGGGCCACTCCTTTGAAGTTGTAAACACCGGCACCGTAAACCAGTTTTTCTTGAAACCCTAGCCACCGATTCAGACAGTCTGCCTTGCGCTTCGGCACAGGCTCTGCCACCCCGCGTGCATGGAAAAGACAAAGCGCCGCCACGAGGTCTACACGCTGCTGGTCGAGGTCGGCCGCAAGGCGGGCGACGGGTTGCCCAAGGACGCGACGGGTGCCGCGCTTATGGTTTATGCCAGCGGCGTGGACGAGGCCGAAGCGGTGCGCGAAACGGTGGCGATCCTGAAACAGGCCGACATGGCGCCGCTTGATGTCTCGGGATACGGGACGCTGCAGGAGCGGGAGGGCGAAGGTCACGACATCCCCGACGAAGAACGCGCACTCATGCAGCGAGCGCTCGACGAAAACGCGGTGATCGTCGCGCAGGTGACGCCGTTCTTCGAGGACTAGGCCGCTGGGAACCGTGTTTCTCGATCTCGACGGCACGCTCGTCGATCCCAAGCCGGGGATCACGGATGCGGTGCGTTATGCCTTGCGCGAGCTCGGGCGGCCGGTGCCCGAGGCGGACGATCTGCACTGGGTGATCGGGCCGCCCCTCCTGGAGAGTTTTTCGGCGCTCGGCGTGCCGGACCCACGCGAGGCCCTCGACCTCTACCGTAAACGCTACACTGCGGGCGGTATGTATGACACCGAGGTCTATCCGGGTGTGCCTCAGGTCCTAGCGGCCCTGAAGGCGCGTGGCGACCGGCTGATACTTATGACGGCCAAGCCGCATGCCTATGCGCGCAAGATCACGAAACGTTTGGGTCTGGCGGAGCGGCTGGACAGGGAATACGGACCCGAGCTCGATGGCACGCGTAATGACAAGGCCGAGCTTTTGGCGCATGCGATGGTGGAACTTGGGGTCACGCCGGAGCAGGCGGTGATGGTCGGCGACAGGCGCCATGACATCGCGGCCGCGAGGGCCAACGAGATCCCCTCGGTGGCGGTGACTTGGGGCTATGGTATGGCGGAAGAATGGCGGGACGCCGATGCGATTTGTGAACGGGTCGCGGACTTGGTGATCACGATCACCGGCCTCTTGCCGACCTAGGCGCAGAGCGCCGAGACCAGGACCATCGCTTCGTAGGTCTTCAGCGGCAAGAGCGCGGTTTCGCGGTGGACCGGCAATTCCGCAGGCGGCACCGACGCCAAGGCTGAGGTCTTCAGCCACGACGGGTGCTCGGCGATATTGTCGAGGAACAGTGTCTCGCTCCAAGCGCCATCAACCGAGATGCAGTCGTGCTCGTCGAGCAGCAGATGATGGTACTGAACCGTCAAAAGATCCCGGTCGCGTGGGGCGGCGGCCATGCGCGCCAGGTGATGCGCCTCGACCAACACGGAGTCCTCACCGAAAAGATACTCTGTATCCGCGCCCGAGATCAGGATCCGGTGCGATTGCGCCACCGACAGATCGCGCCGCAACCCGAAGAATGGCCGCCGCAGCTGCACCGGCGCGTATTGCCCGAAGGCCGGAACCGTGCGGCGCAGCATCTGCCGTACCGGGCGCAACCCGCCACAGGCGGTCTCGACGAGATCGCCGGGTGCGAGGTCCTCGATTGCGCGATAGCCTGTCGCGGTCAGCACAAGGGTGCCGGCGAGGTAACCCAAGGGCAGACCTATCGGCTCGATCCGGTCCGATACCGCAAGTAGCGAGACCGTGGGATCGAGCGCGCATTCCTCTGGCGCCGCCCCGGCGAGGGCAGCGATGTCGTCAAGCGGCAGGGGCTGCGGGTCATCCACCGCCGCCTGGACGACGACACCGGTGTCGAGGTTCTCGCCGGTCAGCATCCCGTCCCGTCCCGGCGCGTCCCAGCAATAGGTCAACCGCAGAGTCGCGTCGGTCTCGATTGCGCCCATCCGCAACAGCCCACGGGTAAAGCTTCCACCCTGCCAGTATTCGAGCAGCACCTCGCCCTGTGCCGTGAGTGTTATTTCAAAACTGCGCCGCCAGCCGTCGAGACGATCCATCACCACAAGCGTCTGTGGTTGCTGCCCGGTCGCGTTGCAGAGCGCCTCGATCACGAGGCTGCCCGTGGCGATCAGCGGGTCCGGGTGGTTCTGCGGCGGCAGGCAGCGCACATGGCGGCCATCGCTGATCGCAAGCCAGCTCATGCGGCGGTCCTGTCCGTGATCCGGCGCATCCGTGATGCCCTAGGCTGCCACGGCTTGGGACAACAACACTCGCGCCTCATAATCGCGCAGGGTTCTGCGCGCCGCGGGGCTGTAGCCGTCGCCGGTGGTGACGTTGAGCTCGGGAAAGATCGCCTCGATCTCGGCCAATGCCTCGCGCTCGAAGGTGGCGGTGGTCTGCGGGCCCGGCAGAAAGCTCTCGGTGGGCAGGCCCTCCGAAAAAACCACCTGGTGCGCGTCGAACATCAGATGCACATATTGCACCGTGCCGCCGCGCTGACGAGTCACGGTGCAGTCATTGATCAGGTGTTTGGCCGCCACCAGCACCTCGGTCTCGCCGAAGAGCAACTCTGCCAGCGCGTCGCGGATCAGGATCCGGTGCTGCGGCGAAACGGTGAGCGTGCGGTGAATGCCGAAGGTGTGGGCGGCGATGCGGATCGGGGCGAGGTCGCCCTCGGCCGCCACTTCGCGGCGCCCGATCCAACGCAGGGGCTGTGGGCCGTTGTCTTGCGTGAGCACCAGATCGCCGGGCTGCAGCGTCTCGACCGGCACCTCACCATCAGGCGTCCGGATCAGCGTGCCGGCAACGAAACAGGGCACCGTGCTGACCGTGACGAAGCCGGTGTCGTTGAGCGTGCCGTCGCTTATGGCGTAGGTGAAGTTCGCAATCTCTTCGTCGGCATCCGCGGTGATCGTGAAGGTCCCGTTGGCGTTGAGCGTGACGGTCTGACCGTTTGGCAGCGTCACGGTGTCGCCCGCGGAGACAGCGACCCCGTTGATATGTGTCACCGTCAGGGTCGAGCCGCCCGGCGAGACATCGTTCGAGAGAACATCGATCGTTTTGCTGGTGCCTGCGTCCAGGCGCACGCTGTCGTCGATGGCGACCAGCGAGGTCTGAATGCTGTCACCCGCGATCAGCAGGTTCGAGTCGTAAGACGAGTCGCCGACATCGGCGATGCCGATCCGGATCGAATTCACCACGCCCGGGATGACGGTCATGGTCAGGGTCATGGTGACGGTGAACCCGTCCATCTCGGTGTTGTATTGGTCGGATGTGTTGTCGTTGTAGAGATTGAAGTTGTCGATGTTGTTGACGTTGCCCACGGTGGTCGAACCGTCTCCAACCGTCAGCGTGGCCGGCGCGCCGTTGACCCAGACCCCCACGGCATCATTGTAGATCGAGTTCGTGTACTCGGGATATTCCTCCGACGAGAACACGAACTGGATCGTCATCGTGTCGCCCGTCGGGATGAAGTCGACATCGAGGAACGCCGCGTCATAGGTGTTCGCCCCGACCAGGGCGTTGAAATCGGAATCGTTGTTCACACCGCTGGTGTTGGTCGAGGTGCTGGAGCTTTGGTTCGCCTCACCTGAGGTGTTGGTGAAGCGGTTCGCTCGACCAGTGGACAGGATCACGCCGGTGTCGCTGGGTGTTACACCCGGAGAAATCGTGTCACCTTCGGAGTAGATGCCCGAAGACCGGTTGTCACCGGTATAGCTCGCTCCGACGACAGTCACGCCAGAGCCGAAAATCTCCTCCGCCATCGCGATGGCGGTCGCGTTCTGGTCCACCGGGAGCCGCGTTGCGTCGACCATCCTGCACCTCTGCCTCGTCCGGGTCAGGGCGCAGCGCAGCTCGACAGGCCGCGAGGTGCCTTTCGAAGCTCTACGAGTCGACTGCCTTCCGGGCCGTCGTTGCGGCCCATACCCTACCTCAGGTTTTTTGCAGTTATGGCAGACCTTTGCGGGCGATAGTTGAGAAAAATAAAGCATCGCCGCAATCGCCTGTGGATTGTTTCGTATCCGCCACAGAATGGCCCCCGAAAGGCCCGATTGCAGGCGCGCCGGGCACACGATATGCCTGCTCGAACCAGAGGAGTGCGCCATGTCGAGGACCGTCGATCCTGTCGAACTGACCGCCGAATTGATCCGCTGCCCGTCTGTCACGCCGGCGAACGAGGGCGCGATCGAAGTGCTGGAGCGGCTCCTGTCGAGCGCGGGGTTCGCGTGTCACCGGATCGATCGAGGGGGGATCGCCAACCTCTTCGCGCGCTGGGGCAACAAGGGCGCGAACCGTTCTTTTGGCTTCAATGGTCATACGGATGTGGTGCCGCCTGGGGACGCAAAGGACTGGTCCAAACCACCTTTCAGCGGGGTCATCGAGCACGGTGTACTCTGGGGCCGGGGCGCCGCCGATATGAAATCCGGTGTCGCAGCTTTCGCTGCCGCCGCAGTTGAATTCGTTGAGGAAAAATCCCCCGACGGCGCGGTGATCCTGACGATCACAGGCGACGAAGAAGGCGACGCGGAACACGGAACACGGGCGCTTCTGGATTGGATGCGGGACGCCGGTGAGCACATGTCGGTCTGCCTTGTGGGAGAGCCCACCTGCCCCGACAGGATGGGCGAGATGATCAAGATCGGCCGGCGCGGCTCGATGACCGCGTTCTTCACTGCAACGGGTGTACAGGGGCACACCGCCTATCCGCATCGCGCCAAGAACCCGGTGCCCGCGATGGCGCGGTTGATGGATCGGCTGGCGCGGCATGACCTCGACGAGGGCACTGAGTATTTCGATCCCTCGACTCTTGCCGTCACGACCATCGACACCGGAAATCCGGCGAACAACGTGATCCCGGCCACCTGCCGCGCGACGGTCAACCTGCGGTTTAACGACATCCACAATTCCACGAGCCTCACCGGCTGGTTGCAGGCCGAGACCAACGCCGTCGCCGAGGAAACGGGCATCCGGTTCGAGATCCGCACCAAGGTCTCGGGCGAGAGCTTCCTGACCCCGCCCGGGGACCTCTCCGACCTCGTCGCGGAGGTCGTGAAGGCCGAAACGGGCGTATCACCGCAGCTCTCGACCACAGGCGGGACGTCGGACGCGCGTTTCGTGAAGGACCACTGCCCGGTGGTGGAGTTCGGGCTGGTCGGCAAGACGATGCACCAGGTCGATGAGCGGGTCGAGGTCGCGCAGATCCACCAGCTCAAGCAGATCTACCGCAGCATCCTCGAGGCGTATTTTGCCTGACCGCACACTGGTCGTGATGGTCAAGGAGCCCCGGCCGGGCCGGGTGAAGACGCGGCTGGCGCAGGACATTGGCGTCATCACGGCCACGTGGTGGGTCCGGCATCAAACCCGGGCGCTCCTGCGCCGCCTCGAAGACCCGCGTTGGCGGCTGGTGCTCGCCATTGTGCCCGACACCGCGCTGCAGAGCCGCGTCTGGCCCACACACCTGCGCCGCGTGGTGCAAGGCCCAGGTGACCTCGGCTCTCGCATGGCTCGGCTCCTGCAGAGCTTTCCGCCGGGCCCCACAATCGTTATCGGCAGCGACATCCCCGGTGTCCGACCCCAACATATCGAGCGCGCCTTCCGCGCCCTCGGCAATCATGACGCCGTCTTCGGCCCCGCCACCGACGGCGGCTATTGGCTCGTCGGGCTCAAGGGCACCACCCCGCCACCGCGCACGCTGTTCCACAACGTCCGATGGTCTACCCAGCACGCCCTGCAAGACAGCCTAGCCACCCTGCCCGGCTGGCGCATCGCCCTCACCGACACGTTGCAGGATGTCGACACAGCCGCCGACCTGCCCCGCGCTTTCTGAATGACGCAGCGCCACGCTCGTGATAGCGACGGCCCCATGAGCAGCCTTCCCAGCAAAGACCAGATCCTCGCCTGGATTTCCGACAATCCCACCAAGGCCTCCAAGCGCGACATCGCGAAGGCCTTCGGGATCAAGGGCGCCGCGCGCATCGACCTCAAGCGCGTGTTGCGCGCGCTCGAGGACGAAGGGCACCTGCAGAAGCGGCGCAAGACCTATCGCGATCCCGACAAGTTGCCGCCGGTCGCGGTGCTTCAGGTCCAGGCACCGGACGTGGACGGCGACCTCTTCGCCCGCCCGCTGGATTGGCATGGCGAGGGGCTGGAGCCACGCGTGCTGGTGATGCCGCGCGGCTCGGACCCGGCGATGGGTGAAGGCGACCGGATTCTCGCGCGCCTGACCGAGGTTGCGGCGGAAGATCATGCCTACAAGGCGCGGCTGATCCGCAAGATCGGCAGCAACCCGCGCCGGATCCTCGGCATCTTCCGGCACGGTACCGAGGGCGGCCGTATCGTTCCCATCGACAAGGGCACCGAAAAGGAATGGCGCGTCGCGGCGGGCGCGACACAAGGCGCCAAGGATGGCGAGCTTGTAGAGGCCGAACAGGCCGGACCGAAAAACCGCCTCGGCCTGCCCTCGGCGCGCGTCGTCGATCGGCTCGGCGATCCGACCGCGCCCAAGGCTGTTTCGCTGATCGCGATCCACCAGCACGGCATTCCAGACGTCTTCCCCGACGAGGTGATCGCCGAGGCCGATGCGGCGACCCCGGTGGGCCTCGGCGACCGCGAGGACCTGACCGATCTGCCCCTGATCACCATCGACCCGGCGGATGCGCGCGACCATGACGACGCGGTCTTTGCCCGGCCCGATGATGATCCCAAGAACCCCGGTGGCCATATCGTCTGGGTCGCCATCGCCGATGTCGCGGCCTATGTCCGCCCCGGCACCGCGCTCGACCGAGAGGCACGCAAGCGCGGCAATTCCACCTATTTCCCCGACCGCGTCGTGCCGATGCTGCCGGACCGGTTGTCGGGCGATCTCTGTAGTCTCCACGAGGGCGTCCCGCGGGCCTGTCTGGCCGTCGAGATGGTGCTGGATGCCCAGGGAAACAAGCTCCGTCACCGCTTCACCCGCGGGCTGATGAAGTCCGTGGCCTCGTTGAATTATACCGAGGTGCAGGCCGCTCAGGATGGCGATCCGAACGAGAAATGCGCGCCGTTAATGGAGGACATCCTCGCGCCGCTTTACGCGGCCTATGCCGCCGCTGCACGGGCCCGCGAGACACGCCAACCGCTCGACCTGGAACTGCCCGAACGCAAGATCGTCCTGGGCGAGGACGGCTCCGTCGTTTCGGTCGCGATGAAGGACCGGCTGGATGCGCATCGGCTGATCGAGGAGTTCATGATCCTCGCCAATGTCGCCGCCGCCGAAGAGCTCTTTGCCCGCCGCCGGCCCTTGCTTTACCGCGTGCACGAGGAACCCGCGCCGGAGCGGCTCGAGGCGCTGCGCGAGGTTGCCCAGGCCAGCGGGTTCAACCTCGCCAAGGGGCAGGTGCTGCAGACCCGGCATCTCAATGCGCTGCTTGCCCAGGCCGAGGGGACCGAGTTCGACGAGCTTTTGAACCTCTCCACCCTTCGCTCGATGCAGCAGGCCTATTATCATCCTGAAAACTTTGGCCATTTCGGGTTGGCGTTGAAGAGCTATGCGCATTTCACCTCGCCGATCCGGCGCTACTCCGATATGATCGTGCACCGCGCGCTGATCTCGGGCCATGGCTGGGGCGACGACGGGCTGAGCCCCGAGGATGTCGACGGGCTGGAGCAGACGGCGCTGCATATCTCGGACACCGAGCGCCGCTCGATGACCGCCGAGCGGGATACGAACGATCGCTACCTGGCGTCCTATCTAGCCGAGCGCGTGGGCAACGAATTCAGCGGACATATCTCGGGAATTCAACGGTTTGGCGCCTTCGTGAAGCTCGACGAGACCGGCGCGGACGGGCTGGTGCCGATCCGGACCATGGGGCGCGAGTATTTCCAGTACGACGCCAATGCGCAGACCCTGATGGGTTCAGAGACGGGCCGCGAGATAGGGATCGGGATGCCGGTTGTGGTGCGTCTCGCCGAGGCGGTACCGGTGACCGGCGGGCTGATGCTGGAGCTTCTGGAAGTCGACGGCAAGGCGATGTCCTCGGGGCCGTCCGGTATGCGCGGCGGCCCGGTACGGCGGCGCGCGGTGAAGGCGAAACGCAAATCCGACAAGGCCAAGCGCAAGGTCGTGCGGAAGCGGAAATAGGTTTGGGTTGAGTGGGTTACCGGTGGGCGCTTGCGGGATGGTGCGGCCTAACCTGTTTTTGGGCTGTGGTCGCGGTGGCAGAGGCGCCGGACCGGCCTATGGCGCCAGATGGGATCGAGGATTCCGGCGTGTCTGACCTTCTGCCCGATCCCGGGAACCCGGCGTTTGATGCCTGGATTGGCACGTTTCGCGAACGGGCGCTGCGCGAGGGGATCAGGGCGGAGGTGTTTGACCGGGCATTCGATGAAGTGCGCTTTCGGGCGGATGTGCTGGAGAAGGATCGGACCCAGGCGGAGTTCACAAAGCAGATCTGGGACTACCTCGACAGCGCGGTGTCAGAAGCCCGGATAGAGAATGGAATCAAGGCGTTAGAAGAGCACGGTCGCCTTCTGGAGCGGATCGAGAATCGCTTCGGCGTGGAGAAGGAAATCGTCGTCGCGGTCTGGGGAATGGAGAGCGCTTACGGGGCGTTCCGGGGGACGGAGCCGGTGGTGGAGGCGCTGGCGACCTTGGCGTTTGATGGGCGGCGGTCGGATTTACTCGAAGCGCAGCTCTTGGATGCTTTGCGGATCCTTCAGGCGGGGGACGCGGGGCCGGCGGAGATGACGGGCAGCTGGGCCGGGGCGATGGGGCATACGCAGTTCATGCCGTCCTCGTATCTCGCCCATGCGGTGGATTTCGACGGCGACGGGCGGCGGGATATTTGGGGGGAGGATCCAGCGGATGCGTTGGCCTCGACGGCCGCGTATCTGGCGCATTTCGGCTGGCAGAAGGGTCAGCCCTGGGGGGTGGAAGTGACCCTGCCGGAGGGATTCAATTACGCGCTCACGGGCAAGCGGGTGGAGAAATCCGTTGCGGCCTGGATGGAGTTGGGAGTGCGTGATGTCACCGGTGCCGAAGTGGCGGGTCACGGGCGCGCATCGGTGCTGTTGCCGGCGGGGGCACGCGGAGCGGCATTCCTGATATTCGATAATTTCCAAGTGCTTGCGCGGTATAACAACGCGGATGCCTATGTGATTGCGGTTGGGCATTTGGCCGACCGGATTACGGGTGGGGACCCAATCAAAGCGGAGTGGCCGCGGGAGGAACGGGCCTTGCTAGCCCTGGAGCGGGAAGAGTTGCAGCGGCGCCTGACGGCGGCGGGGTTCGATACCGAGGGGGTGGACGGGATCATCGGGCCGAATTCGATCGCGGCACTGCGGGCGTACCAGTCCTCGGAGGGGTTGATCCCGGATGGGTATCCTTCGCTGGAGGTGCTCGAGCGGCTGCGCTGAGAGCGTGGGCTGGTGCTGTCCGGCCGCGCTGCCGCGCGTCTCTTATTCCCGATATCGGAGAGGCGACGCCCCGTTCAGGGGACGGTGCTGAACGAGAGGTTAACGCGGCGCACGGATGCTGAGGCGAATCAGTGCCGAAACCCCTGGTTAACAAGGCCGAAACCGCCAAAACGGCACGTCGGTATTACGTATGTATTACGTCGGTATTGCGTCGGTGCCGATATCGGCAAACCCCATGGTTAACAGACCGTACGGTGGGGCGGTGCGCACCGGGGACGGGAAAGCGAAACATCCGGGCGGGGCGGCCGCGCCGGACGCGCCGAAGGCGAATCCGGGGCTTGGGCAGGGTGCCGAAGGCACTCGACTTGAGAGAGCACCGTTACGAAAAGTGTCGGACGTCGCGGGGATGGGTGCGGGTGGACTGGGTTTTTACCAGCGCGTCGCGGAGTTGGGCGGGGCCGGGGGGCTCGGCGGGGCCTTGCGGCGGGTAGTCGGGGTTGCCGACGGTCCAGCCGGGGGTGAGTTTCTCGCGCAAGAGCGCCAGCGGGTGGGCGCGCAGGGTGAGGCGCATGGAGACGTAGTCTTCCACCACCTCCTCGCCCAGCGTCATCTCGGGCAGGTGCACCGCCGGTTCCTCGATCCCCTCGCCGTCCAAGTCTCCCGCAAAGAGGGGCAGTTCCCCGCCGGTGACCAGCGCCTTGGCGGCCCAGAGCGCCTCGCGCCGGTTCAGGCCCAGGGAGGCAAAGGCATCCGCCTCGGCCAGCACGCGCAGGAGCTTCGCCGAGGTGCCCGCGCGGCGCCAGACATCCTCGACCGTGAGATAGCCGTTGCCGCGCGACGCGGTGATCCAGAGCGCCTCGTCCTCGGCCATCGCCTTGATCTGGCGGAAGCCCAGGCGCAGCGCCAGCCCGCCGCGGCCGTCGGGTTCCATCACGTTGTCCCAATAGCTTTCGTTGATGTCGACGGGGCGCACCTCGACCCCATGCTCGCGGGCGTCGCGCACGATCTGGGCGGGGGCGTAAAAGCCCATCGGTTGGGAGTTCAGCAGCGCGCAGGCGAAGATGCCGGGGTGGTGGCGTTTCAGCCAGCTCGAGGCATAGACCAAAAGCGCAAAACTCGCGGCATGGCTTTCGGGGAAGCCGTAAGAGCCGAAGCCCTCGATCTGGGAGAAACACCGCTCGGCGAAATCCCGGTCGTAGCCGTTCTTCGCCATGCCCTTCAGGAACCGGTCGCGGAACTCGCTAACATTGCCATGTTTCTTGAAGGTGGCCAGCGAGCGGCGCAGGCGGTCGGCCTCTTCCGGGGTGAAGCCCGCGCCGATGATGGCGATCTGCATCGCCTGTTCCTGGAAGAGCGGCACGCCGAGGGTCTTGCCGAGCACCTGGCCCAGCGCGTCGGAGGGGAACTCCACCTTCTCCTCGCCATTTCTCCGGCGCAGGTAGGGGTGCACCATGTCACCCTGGATCGGGCCGGGGCGGATGATGGCGACCTCGATCACCAGGTCGTAGAAAGTGCGCGGGCGCATGCGCGGCAGGAAATTCATCTGGGCGCGGGATTCCACCTGGAAGACGCCTAAGGAGTCCGCCTTGCAGAGCATGTCGTAGACCGCCGGATCCTCGGGCGGCAGGGTCGCGAGCGTATAGGTCGTCTGGTGGTGCTGCTGGATCAGCCCGAACGCCTTGCGGATGCAGGTGAGCATACCCAGCGCCAGCACGTCGACCTTGAGAATGCCCAGCGCGTCGATGTCGTCCTTGTCCCAGGGGATGACGGTGCGGTCCTCCATGGTGGCGTTCTCGACCGGGCAAAGCTCATCGAGCCGGCCCTCGGTCATGATGAAGCCGCCGACATGTTGGGAGAGGTGGCGGGGGAAGCCGATGATCTCGTAGATCAGCGCCATGGTTTGCTGCAGGCGGCGGTCGGTCGGGTCGAGGCCAATCTCGCGCATGCGGTGGTCTTCAAGGCCTTTTGTCGAGAAGAAGCCCCAGAGCTGCGAGGAGAGCGCCGAGATGGTGTCGTCGGTGAGGCCCATGGCCTTGCCGACCTCGCGGATCGCGCGTTTGCCGCGGTAATGGATCACGGTGGCGCAGAGGCCCGCGCGGTGGCGGCCGTAGCGTTCATAGATGTGCTGGATCACTTCCTCGCGGCGCTCGTGCTCGAAATCGACGTCGATGTCGGGGGGCTCGTCGCGGGCCTCGGAGACGAAACGCTCGAAGACCATGGTGCCGATTTCAGGGGAGACGGAGGTGACGCCGAGGCAGTAGCAGACGACGGAATTGGCCGCGGACCCCCGGCCCTGGCAGAGGATGTTCCTTTCCCGAGCGAAGGCGACGACATCGCGGACGGTGAGGAAATAGGGTTCGTAGTTCAGCTTGGCGATGAGCTGGAGCTCGTGGGCGAGCATGGTCTTGACGTTCTCGGGGGCGCCGGAGGGGTAGCGCCATCTGAGGCCCTCATAGGCGAGGCGGCTGAGGCGGTCGCTCGGCGCCTCACCCTCGGCGATCTCATGGGGGTATTCGTAGCGCAGCTGGGCGAGGTCGAATTGGCAGCGCGCGGCGATCTCGGTGGTACGGGTGACGGCGTCCTGGTGGTCCTTGAAGATGCGGCGCATCTCGGGTTCGGATCGCAGGCGCTGTTCGGCGTTGGCAAGGGCGGCGCGGCCAAGCTGCTCGACGCGGCAGCCGGTGCGGATTGCGGTGAGCACATCCGTGAGCTTGCGCCGGCTCGCGCGGTGCATGATCGGCGCGGCGGAGGCGGCTGTGGGGATGTTGAGTTCGGCGGCGAGGGCGGTGAGGCGGGTGAAGCGGGCCTGGTCCTGGCCGTCGTACTGCGGCGCGAGGCGCAGGGTGACCTGCCCGGGGAAGCGGCGCGTCAGGCGTTGCGCCTGTGGAAACCATGGACACGCGCCGGGCTGCGCCGTGGGCGCCTGTGGCGGATGGAGCAGGATCTCCTGGCCCTCACCCCATTGCAGCAGGTCGTCGAGGGTGAGATCGCAGTGCCCCTTCTCGGCCCGCAACCGCCCGGCGCTGAGCAGACGACAGAGCCGGCCCCAGGCACCACGATCGTGGGGCATCAGCGTGGCGGTAAATCCGTCCTGCAGGACGATGCGGGCGGCGGGGATGAGCCGGGGGAGGGTCGTGACTGCGGCGGAGGGTGGTTTCGGGATATGGTCAGGGCGCGGGGGGCCGATGGGCTCGGCTTCCTCGCGGAGCCTGATGGCGCGGGCGATCTCCTTCATCTCGGTATGGGCGCGCACGATCCCGGCGACCGAGTTCTCGTCGGCGATCGCGATCGCCTCGATCCCCAAAAGCGCTGCGAGCGCCATGTAGTCCTCGGGGTGCGAGCCCCCGGTGAGGAAGGTGAAATTCGAGGTGATATCAAGCTCGGCGAATCCCATGGCGGTAATATATTCACGTTTTGTTCTTATTGGGAGTCTGGTCGCATGGCGCTTCCAATCCAAGCGTCGCACCTGTGTCCACCGCCGGGATCTCCGTATTTTTACCGAGAAGAAGACAGGACCCGCGCGAAACCGAAGCGCCGTGCCAAGCCGCAACCGGGGGTCCACCCTGCCATCCCGGCACGACGCCCAGTCGAACGCCCGGAGGCGGGATGGGCAGGGCTTCTCCTCGGACGGTCATCGGCTCGGCAGCCTGTACCGCATCCCCAGCAAAGCCGCGCAAGGTTAATTCAAGGTTACCGGTCCAGGCTTCTTCTCGGGAAAAATACGGATGGCCGAATATTGCCGCCCGTGCTGCCGTCACCATTTCAAGACGACACTCGCGCAGGCGGGGCCGAGCGCAGCGAGGCCCCGCCCCCCGGCGACGCACGCAGTGCGGCGCAAA
>JAAUYH010076506.1_pt1 | contig 13246 bp, 8 predicted proteins | sample 7278061 | NCBI WGS metagenome assembly JAAUYH01 (sample SAMN14350203, study PRJNA611818) | marine sediment metagenome | isolation source: surface marine sediment (0.6m) | place: French Polynesia: Moorea | collected 2018-08
TCATTTCAAGAAACAAAGACAGGATCACACATATGCTCAAAGATTGCACAGCGTTGAAGAGTATTCTCCCCGAATACCAGACTTACCCTGGACTGAAACTCTCCAAAACACCCAGAGCGCAGTAACCTAGTACAGTAGTACACCACTTGCAGAGTTTCTGGTTTAAAATTATTGTTGTCACCCAGCTATCTTTCGCCCCTCACGCATGCGCGCTCTTTTGTCTCCGCTACTTTCGCAAGCAACGTTTAAATCCGTTATGCTACAACAGATGCTGAAGTTCAACGCGAACAATTTTTCGAACGTGTCACTAACAGATATCATATTCACAGGAGCTCACCGAACTATTCTGCACGTCCATAATCTATGCCGTAGTAATCTTACGGCGCCACTGCCTATTTCTTGGGCTTTACCTTCCTCAACATGATACTGATTTTGAGAGCATCTCCTAATTTTCCTTGTTCCTCATGATACGCTCATGTTGTGACAAATGACTACTCCCGCAATTTTGTGCCGGAGATGTTAGCCGTTTTTTGTCTTCACTCAGCTAGCATTCGACTCAATCCATTAGAATGGAGTACTATCTTCAACACCACCACGCATCTTTCATCTAATCTCTGTAATCAATAGTATGCTAGTGTCTCATCGTGCGACTGAATTCTTCGCGTACCTTTGCGATTGTGCACCGCTCCACATTCGTCTAATGCGCTCATGAAAACGTCATTATTGTTACGATCTTCAATCATCGCGTACGGTGTTGGTTTGAATCTTGCACTGCCAACTTCTGCAAACTATAAAATAGTGCCAGTGGAAAGTGTGAATTGAGAAGTTCGCAAATTAGTGCGTCGCTGTCGGGGCCCGGTCATTTCTGCACCCTGCTGCTCCAATGAATAGCGAAGGTAATCAGATTCATAGTAAAATGAAACTTCGCCAATTCAAATCACGTTTCGAATTGTCTCCTTTAGTTTGTGCTGTGCCATGGAAAAATATTGAATCAATGAAGCCCGGAAAACTTAAGCCCAAATATTTTCTTGGGAGCTTCTTACTTTTAAAATTTTATTTTATTGAACATGAACTTCGTGAAATTGCATCTACCATCGAAAAAGCATTTTGCGTAGAGTTGATGGTATATTCGTTTGCTATCCGAAATCAATGTCGTAAGTTCAAAGGTTTTTCTATTTCAATCCGCTGTAACATATTAGGATCAATTGGAGCAATGGGCTTCATCGTTCTCTAAATAGCAGAATACATGTCTCGGTAGATGGTACGGATTCTAGGATTTATAAGAAGCGACCATTTGAGCCGAAGTGTTTCAGTTACAAATTCGAAGGTCTTGGACTAAGGTATGAAGTAGGAATCCGCTGCTCTCGTTGTTGGATCGTATGGATCAATGTTCCATTGCCCTGCAGGTAATACTTCGACTTACAAAATTATAAACACTCTTTTAAACACTATCTCCTGCCTTAAGATTGAATTGTTGCTGATGGTATCTATCGTGATTCTAGGTATAAGACTCGAATATCTAATCGATTCAGTAGAATTTTTCCTAATATGCGTGCGAGACATGAAACTGTTATCAAAAGTTTCGAATAATTCGGAGTTCTTGGTCATATATTTCGCCATTGCTTGCAGAAACGTAGAATCTGCTTCAGATAAGATGCGAATTTGACACAGATGATTATTCAAAATGCACATTTTTTATTTTCGATTTAAAATTAAATCAAAACTTTTGTCATTTCTGACTCCTAACACATTTTCATGACAATTAAATTTTGATGTAATGATCTCACTAACTGAAGGTAATTTAATTTGATCAATAGGTTCGTAAACACGTAACAGTAGCATGACAATGAGTGCGAAAAAGGATTCTGTGCACTGCAATTCGGACGAGAGATAAGTTTCAGGCGAGAAAAGGCCTATTTATTCAGGTATTACTCAAACAATTATTCGGCATTACAGGAGTACGACGACGACAACGGCATTTTAATTGCAGCGTTTGCTGTAGTGAAAATCAATTTGACGCTATGAACTGCAACTTGACTCTACGTTCCTCAACAGTTGTCCTACATTAATAAGTACTTCTTTTCTAGTACTTATTTGGTTGCGCAGCAGAACCAGTAGTAGTTTGTTCTCTCAACAATACAAACGATGCAAGCGATGCACAATGATAGGTGTGGCTTATGATAGTCTATTCCATGCTGTTCGCCGCACTTGTTGTGAAGAACAACAACGACAGTTGCAATGTAACGAAGGAAACCCAAAGATCAACAATTTGTTAGGAACGGCGTTACATCATGCAAGTATCGTATTTGCGCTATGGATTGTTTTTAACATCAATCGTAATCTACTATCTACTGTACCTTATTTTTGTTATACTACTTAGGATCTTTTTGGACGAATTGCATGAACCTACCACTTTACATGTGTCAATAGAAGTGAGGGTACACGTGCGTTAAAATTTTTTAGGTTGGCTTAGTTCAGCAAAAGCGAATTAAGCCCCTTTTTAGTCGTTTACTTACGCGGGACAGATCCTTGAACTAGGCACGAAGAGTATTCCATGATCACAGCATTGATCTAAAGACTTTTGGAGGCAATATTCAGTGAACAGTAGGTGCTGTCTATGATCTATCGCATCCAGGTAATGTTTTTTAAAATCAATATACGAGTTGAGTACTAGTTAGATATATGTCTTAGGAACAAGGAATGTATGCTCGAAACAGTGAACTCTTGGAGACCAATTGGGAATGAAAAATCTTTCGAGAAGCTTGCTGAATTTGGAGCTGCAGCTTAATTACGAAGCAATATACTTGGTGCCAAAAACAACAATTGCCAATCTAGAAAAATGGAAAAACATAATTTCCAAACCGCAATCAACAACAACGATCAGTGGAAGCATCACTATCATTTCTCTTGGGTTCTACATAGTGCATCTGAGCAGCACTGTACGATGATCGAGAAGATTATGTAAATCTAACAAGAAGTTTGTTTGCATTTCATGACATGCTATCAGACATTAATGTTCATAAACTTCCCAGGAGAATTCAAGTATTTTTAGTTCTAGCTCTTTTGATGTGCTCATGATTTTGACGAGTAAGTCCTCTGCTGTTAAATTGGCAAATATGATTATTGAAACACAAAATTTTTAAATGTTTTTTCGTTAGTACTGTCTAATAAGAATTTTAACATTATTCTCTGTGAAATACGAAAACAATCTCGATACAGGAAGCTTCGAACCATGTTTTGTTACAGCGTTCATTACGCTTGAAGGATCTCTTTAAATGCTGTGGTTGTATCTCAGGAGGCCTTTTCCCTAAAAAGTGTCTCTATTGAGCCAGGCCAGAGATTTTTCATCTTGATTGGCAAGAATTCAGCTGCACTGTATATAATATGAACATGTAGCACAAAAACGTTCAATTTACTATCGAAGAATATTGTTTGCTTCATTCTTTGCTTAGCAAACAAGCACTTTACGGTTGTAATTGAGACTTAGAGCTGTTTCATACGTTTTGAATACAAATCGGAACGGAAGCCCGGATCATTTAGCAATTTGTCTTTGGAAATCGCATGGACTGCATGACAAGTTAGCTGCGCCTCGTATTGATATCTGAATACTAGAGTAATAAGGCAATGAACTATAAGAAACTTCATACAATGATTATGCCCATAGTTTTTTGGACACGATGTAATTTCATAGTGCTACACCACTTGAGTGTTTGAAAATTGTCGAACTACTAAATAAAACCCCAATCAAGAATATTCAAATTCAATTTCCTCTTGCTATCAAATCCTACGATCCCTGAAGTAGTACGAAGCTGCATTAGATAGCGAGCAAAAATATTTAACGCTAATGCTTATTTAGATTAGAATAAAGGAAGTACTTATTAGGATAGGGTGAAATGACCCGGCTATCTTCACTGTCTGATTAGGAACAACTTTTATGGATCATGCAATAGTCTTGCCGAAGTATTGTTCTATCTCGAATAAACCATCCATGGGAAAACATTGTGACCTGTCTGTCGAGTTGCAATAAATTCTTGTCTAATCAAGTACGGATAAAGATGAATCCCATCATAGCCAGTTTGAATTTGCAGGACAACAGTAACCGTATTTTAGTAATCCTTGCTGGCTTCGTCACAGTTTCAGAAAGCAAGGTTGCAGTGAAACGTATAACAGCATAAGTCCATAAGACTAGAAGCAATGTCAATCCGAAAAGCATTGAGCACTTCGGGAATACAGCAGTAAAAATCTGAAACAATATTTTACGATATGTCCTCTTGGGATTCGATTTGCTGCAAATTTTCTTATTCATGGCTTTTATGCATTCTAGGATCGAATTCGGGGATAAACATCATGACCGAAGTTCTCAAAAAAATAGGATGTTCAATTTATGAAAAATTCTAGCAGATTAATGTTTGAAAAAAAACAATAAACTGTTCGTACCCCTTATCTACTTTCCGAAGAGTTTTCCAAAAAATCGTAAACAGTTCGGCACCGTGATTATCAGCAAAGATAATAACCGGTGCTGTCTCCAGCAACAAGTACCTACAAAGCAATTCAAAACAATAGAAGAGTATGATTCGAAGATCAACGCATTAAGAATTTATGATTTGATTTCTAAAAAATCTGATTTTTCGTTTTCCGCGATCAAATTTATTGTGCTGGCTCCTATTCAGAAAATATCGGTTTACATCAGCTACAATTGCTGTTTTATGGGGGGTTCAACCCGCAAAATCAGCCCGAATACATAGGTGATGTCTTCCGAATATGCACTTCTACTGAAAACGGGTTCATTATCATAAAACATTGTGCATTCAAGTAGGAGATAAGCAAGTTGGATACCTTCAATTTCAAAATATCTGAGTGCACCACGACTCAGAATAAGTCCCTCCACTGCCAAGTTCGATAAGAAGGCCCATAGGCCAAAAAGTTTTATCCCAAGTAGATTGATCATTATCCAACCAAAAACTCAATGTCTATCTCTGAAAGAAATGTCTTTGAGTATTCTACAACTTGAAATCACACAAGTTACTGAGCGTAACTGATTTTGGTGCCAAGTAATGCTAGTTTTGGAAAAGTTCTCCTGTCTCACAGAGGTTTTGTGCGAGTAGACTTCCAAAAACTGAAGATTCTCCAAAGGCTCAGTGCCTTCCGTGCCTTGTAACACTTTGCAAAAGTTCGAACACTACTTTTCTATCATTAATTGCGGTATTTTTCAGTATCGTAACTGTCAAAAAGCGGCATCCATGCATCTCACTATGCGTCACTGCACTGGGATCCATTTAAATGGATAGAAGAGTTCGACTTATAGCTCAAGTACCTCTTCAATGAACAGTAAAAAGGAAAGGCACAATTTCATGGCTCATTTCTTTAACAGGAACAGAGCTCGTTAAGGGCCGAGTTCAGGTTCCATGCTCAAACGAACACTTTTTAATTAAGAACCCTACTTCGACATAATATGTTTTCGGTGCATAGTGCTTGAACAATGTTTGGCAAAGGGGTCTTGAGCTATTCTCCGATAAAAACCAAGCATTTATGCTATGACGCACAATGGCAATCGTTCAATTTCTGTCGAGGAAAAGTCGAAGGTCAATGGACCCGGGAGAAACCAAATTGAAATCGGGATGTTTCGGTTAATTATTAATCAGCTATTCTAGACAAGATAGAACGGCAATTTGTATGATACACAGGGATTAAACAAACAAACATACAATAGACTATTTCTACGTAAAACCTGCCATCTAAGAATAGAGAAACGCACCATACTTGCGGAGAATCTAATAATAATAACTAAGATTCTCATTGGGCCCTACAAAGTAGATTCCGTGACTCGGATCGTCTTATAGCTGATCTGTTTGAAATATTGGAACACTGCTTTTGAGGTACTACGCGCAACGGGGACGACAACCGAACGATCGAAGAAGAGAGCACGCAAACAATTTCAGCACACTCTCGTACGAAAACGTCCTATTAGCATTCTTTTTTTCTGTAATCCGCAAGGGACGGTTTCGCGATGTTTTCTGCGTAGAACAGAGAATGTAGAATACAACTAAGAGATCTACCTTCAGGACAAAGTGGAAAATGAATGAAAACCCGAAACATCGATTTGCGCTCGTCGGATTAGATGGTCCAAAGGATTTTTGATGTGAGGTGTGTTCATGTGTACGACTTGCACGCCACATGATTCCACGAGCAGATTCTTTTGAAGTAGTCAGCACTACACTTGGAACAAAAAATCGGTCGCCGATTTCTCACAACAAGTAGATGCCGCTAGGGTGCGCACAAGCAGACGAGGTATCAATGCTTTCTACGAAGGAATGATTGTTGCCTACAATCTGTTGGATGGCGACTAATGGGGAGTCATTAATGAGGCGTGAAACAATGCGAGGTACTATCTTAACACTTCAGCTTCAAAGGCTCATTTGCCATGGATGAATCGAGTAACAGGTACGCATTCCTGCTTCAAGTCAGTTTAACAAAACATGTCATAAATACTACAGATCTGTGCAAATTATGCAGTCATGATAAATGAGTGACTGTTTTGAGACTGATTGTTAAGCAGGAAAGGGCAGAAGATGTCCCTCAAACGAGACCTCGGCATTGTACGCCTTTTAAGCTACATTGCGCAGTCCTGTGCCCAAAAACGCAAGCGCATCTTCATTTTTCGAACGAAATCTTCAGAGCAATTCTCCTAGATTGGCTTATTCATGCCTCATATCGTGCCAGGAGCAGTGGTTGAAAGCGAATTATCGATTGCATCATGTCTTTCTGAATCTATATTTATACTCTAGCGCTACTCACGTTCTCTCTATCCTGACGCAACCGACGCAACCCGTCAAATGACCAAACGATCTACCTCAAGAACACGCGACGGGAACACTGGCCGCTACGCTTCTATTCACAAATCAGGGTCTAGAAGATGTTCGCAATGTGGGATAACTGAGACGTCTCAATGGCGCACTGATCCTAGCGGAAAAATCATTTGCAACAAATGCGGAATGAAATCGCGACGGGGAAAAAGCGCAAGCCCTTCATCATCTTCAAACAAAAGTAACAAGAACAAGGAACGAATATCGATTCAAAATCTAACTAATCCTCAATGAGTGCTTAACTCGAGCACCTAAAAGTGTATTTGGGCTTTGGATGCAACGTTTGCGGCAATGAACACGATGATTTGAGAAGAGAATCAGTACATACAATGAAGTTTTAGGCCTTACAACAATTACGTAAAGTGACATTCCTTAAATTGTTGTTTTCGCGCGGTCGAATCTGGAGTTTATTCGCGAATTTGTACTCTAGATAGACCAGGTAGAGGTGCAGTTTCGTAAATGAGGAGTAGAACATATTCGTTCAATCATTTGAAAAGGGACGAATTTCCCACTTTTCTGCCAATTTGAAGCTAGTATTCAATTATTCAACAGAATTGATTGCGCTCAAGTATGTGCTTTTGTGGTTGTATTGTCTTCCGACTTGTCCGAACTGGCCGAAACATACGAACTATCCAGGAAGAGCAAGAAGAGTACCTTTACATTGCAGGCATAGAAAATGAGAACAAAACGTAGATAAATCGGGATTATGAGGCAAGATTATTTTCATTGGACATTCAGAATAGAAATACAGTCATAAAGTCGCTCTAAGAGTGTATATGATGTGCTTGCATTGTTGATTGTACAACACACAAGAACTTTGACTGCTCACAAAGTGTTAGCATTTGTGATCTTTCATGCTACGCTGGAACTTTAGAAAGCACTGAAGCAACACATACACTCTAATGTCAGAACCTTATTCGATTTTTCTAGAACTTCCGATTTCCAGGTTGTGTACTGTAGTTGCCCTTGCCCGGTGTCCCCTTTCCTCATTACAGCGGTATATTGTCCCCCTGCTCAGTTGAATGAAATTCTACAGAACCAAGTCATTGCTGCAACTTCGGCAATCGTTGTAGCACAGTCAGTGTACGTTATAAAAATTAAGTTGCAGAATATTCTGTAAATACGTAAAAAAACTTAATTTCAACTGATACTCCTTCGAAATATGCCGATCAACAAATGGCAACGCCCAAACATTTAAGCTTGACAACAAACGTGCATGCTGTCTACTAGTTTAAATTCACTGGAATCGTAACGATAGTTGCGAAAGTAAAATTTTCAACTGTTGGACTATAGGCCTATACTCATTTCTACGATTTGTATTTTTTTCGAAAACTATCATCAAAAAACTACTCCATAAATTCTGATGCTCGAATAGGTAACTGATCTAGAACTAAATAGAAATTAAATCTGAATGTTTGATTTAAAACATACTGAATTTAAATGCGAATCAATACGATTCTAGCACCATAATGTTTGCATGTTGGATTACACGAAAAGTTCCTAAATAGTCAATCGTACTCATAAAACTAGAAGAATTTAGTAAGAACCATCTCAAACGTGATGTTAAAGGAGGATGCATGAACAATCGATTTCAGATATAGCAGAGTCAGAAATCATTCATGCAAATAATTACACGCTAGCTTTTATTCAAGCAAAAACCTGAGTAGATGATCGTATGAAGCTTATCGGGAACCTGCAAATTTTCAATTCAGCTAGCTGCACAGGAAGGCCTGTAAATCTATTGATGTATCATGATGTGAAAGTTAAATTTGATTACATGTGCGTACGAAATATTCGATTTCAAACAGAGATTTGAGGATACAGAACACGAAAACTACAGCTATATCACTAATGCCTCAGTAGCAACTCTTTCGAAAGTTATCGAAGATATTGCCATCTCGTTTCGGATCTTTTTTAAGCAAACTTGTAGTTCTTTTTCAATTTCTGTTGTCCTTCCGACCTTACATAGTCCAATCATGAAAATCGAAGCAAATTCATTTCGTTTCGAAAGTGATGAATTATTCAAACTATTTGGAGTTGAGATATCGAAAATTTTGAGTCATTCTGCGAAGCGTCTCTTATTTTCTCTTTGATACTATTATTGTCCAGCTTATATTCAAATCCAAAAAATAGTTGCTTGGAACAGATGCTTTTGGAAACTGACAATTACTTCGTTGCATACATCCTTAGAAACAACCTTAGAATGCTTCTCCATTCCTAGTACATTCAGCAAAATGTCACTCACATTACATAAATACGAGAGGCGAAAATCGGACCTTGAGATCGGCTCGCCTTTTCCATTATAATGTCGATTCATGTTCTCTTTTACTATGTATAGGATTGACCGCCAAGTTTTCAATTCTAAGGCAAGTAATTTGTATACAGAGTGCTAGCGTGTTATTTATTCTTTTTGATGTCGAGCTCAGAAAAATGTTTCGTATTACGTTAGGCAGTCCGTCTTTCTGCTCAGTGCTTATTTATAACTCCGACGCATTTCTGCGTCTAGAGTTCCAAAGAAGCATTACCAAGATATCGTGTGTAGGGGATAATATGCGTGGACTAGCAGATAACCTAGCAAATTTGTTTTAAGTCAGAAAAATAAGTGAAAATTGCTTTTCGGACCAAGCATCAACTCACATACTTGAATTCCTCATGTGCCCGTGTCACGTTCTCGGCAGAAACAAAGTGACAGTTCTAATTCTCATGAGAGTCGGTACATTGAGCTCTGACACTTTTTTCAGATCCACAAATGAACGTGTTTATTCTAAAATCAATGATGAAATGTATTACAAACCATATTGAGTGCAGTAATCAAGTCGCCGACTATTGAACAGAAGCTTACATGGACTTCTGTCCTTCTGCAGAAATTGCTACATTTCGTATTCGTCTCTTTCCATTGTATCTTATAGAATGAAATTCTAAAGGCCTAAAGAGCAAAATGTAAACCTTTCAAACCATAGCGCTCTTTGATTAGATTGCGGCATTTAATTCATCCTGCTTTCAGCAATTCTATTTGTTTGCATTTCGATGGGGCTATGAAAACTTCTTGATATCAAATTTAGTATGTCGGCACTATAATTTAAACATGTCGGAGCCAGCCCTGCTTAAAGAATCACAATTATAGAAAAGAAAAATTGAAACTCGCCCAGCTGACGTGAAAATTAACTAGTATACTTTTAGCTTGAGTTGTATCTTCCAAACACATTTACATTTCAATTTCTTCCATTTTCACAAATATCTTGCGGTTCGTCATCCTTATTGTGGACGTTCATTGCAGTATGTATCATAGATACTAAATTTTTTGTTGGATTCCCTGGATTTGGAGCTAATTCATGAACTTTACGGGAAAATGCTTTCGGTTTTGCATGAGGTGAAATCCTGATCTGAATATACGAAACCGACTAAAATTTCATTTTCCCGAGAAGATTGATGAATTTGGGTAAAGAAGACAATCGCGCATCCTAAAATTGTTTTGAAGAACAAAACTGTTTGTAGTTCAAGTCTCGACTTCAACACAAATCAATAGAATATACAAATTCACTCCGAGTTGTTTTCGGTTATTTCTTTTGCAACCAAACTGAAAAAATCGTACTCTCTCAAAGCAACTCTATTTCTTCCTTAGCGCTTAGACGAATCACCTGTTCAAATCTAAATTCGATTGTTTTCTATCGATTTGAACCGTCCGATTGAATTGCACTGAGAATAAAAAAACTTAGTGATTGATCAAATCATGGTGAAAGTTCGATTGAATCACGGAAGCACAGTCATGGGTATAATGTTTCTCTAATAAAGTCAATATATTACCTAAAGCGTACAAGAAATAACTTATTAGCTTGATATTTTACCACAAAGTAATTTATTCCACGTCCTTGGGAAATTGAATATATTAGTGGATACTTATTTCTCAATGTATGAAATGGAGGATCCAATTGACAGATGTTTCGATCCATTTACAGTTCCTCAACAATTAAAACTTAGTCTTCGAAAGTTCTTTGAAAACAGCTCATTTCACTATTTCCGTATCGAATCAGTTTTCGGTAAACGGCAAGAGGCTGATTTCATTCCCATCACTGGTAGTAAAACTACAGTACATCCATCCCACGAAGTACTGGTAATCTTAGCACTACTCGAACACCACGCCTTAAAAGAATACGCAATACCACCCCTAGGACCTGTCACAAACAAAAAGAAGAACCAGTCCATCAGTTGATTGATTACTTTTACTTATTTCGATATTGCTTTGCATGGAGTGGGTGGAGAAGAAGTCGTGGTGATGAACGAAAAGGGTTTTGCGTTTCGTATGCATCGTAAACAGTCGCCAGTGTTGACATTACTGTACTGGGTTTGGGCAACATCATCAGTTGGAAGCACGGAAGCAGCGGGAGGTGCGGACCAATTGAAAATAGGGGAATGTACCTCAGATTTTGCGGGCCTGGAATCTTCCAGACCGTGTCGAAAGTGATCCGTGCTAATGCGTCTCGTGATTTTCCTATTACGAACATTGCGGCATTGGAACAGGGTGATCAGAAATTTAAGCACTCAGCGTATGGAGGGGAAAGGAGTAGCATCACACAACCTCGTTTCCTAATAATGGAGAGGGTCCTGGAATGATAGCTTTTCGGATAACTGAGAAGAGAAGCCTTTGACTATGTGTTTGTGCGAAGTGATTTGAGCCCAGCAATTTTAATGGTGGTCTGCTCTTTACGATCCTCATTGGCACAGTTTGGAATCAAGCATAGGCGGTGACTTGGAGTTCGTGTGAGCCAAAACTGCATCAAACGATTAAGGATGATCATGCAGAAAAAGCTCATTAACCAATAGTAACAGTCCGTTACTTTCAGGTTTTACACAAAACGATAACCGTTGCGCTGAGAGTCAAACAACAGCCAACGCTGGAGATTTTTGCCTCAGAACAGCGTAAAATCTGACCGGAGATCAACCTGTTGAAGCATCGCCGCTCTGTTCGTCACATCTTCTTCCCACCGTCGGACACATTTCACAATGGCTCGCTTTTCATCACTCCTGGTCGTGCCCACGCTGTGCTTGCTTGCAACTGCGCTCGGCAATGGGATCGAACACCTAGCTTCTCCAACAACCCAGCTCACCTTTCACGATCAGCTCTACACTACCATCCACGCGAATGTACAGCGCTTCCAGGGGGAGTACTTTTCTGGCAAAATGGTTGGGAAGATGGAGAAAGTGGGTGGCGTTGTGTGGTACAGGGGTAATTTCGGCGGCACGAAGAGTTCTCAAAAGACGAAAGCTAAGTTTGGTTTCAACATGAACGGTGTCTGCAAGTTCATGGGCTTAAACATGACATACGGCAGTAAGGTGAGCGGCAAGCTGAGCGTGCATGGGAAGCGTGTAAGGGTTCGCGCCAGATACACCATCTCTGCGACCGGCAGCGTCTACGGAAAGGCATTGAAGGGCACCGCAAAGGGCGCCGCGGTGTTCAGCGCCAAGAACAAATCGTTTTATTACCGCGAACGGGGCACTGCGCGCATGTACATCGGCGGCAAGCTGGTCACCGCCAAGTTTTACGCGAAGATCAACAGGAAAGCTGTCAGCGTCTCGGTTTACGGTATGTACGCTGGCAAGAAATTCTTCTTCAAGTACTCGTTCAGTCTCAATCTGCTACCACCCGGATTCGATGTGAACTCGATGATGATCAAGCGAAACTATGGCACTGTTTATTACACGGTGGGCGGCAAGAGCTACACGGAGAAGTTCGATGTGAAGGGGGTGCAAATGCCGAAGCTGATCTAAACTACGAAGACTCATTCGATCTGCCGATTCATCGTATTCCTCGTATAATAAAGGTGTACCAGTGATTCGCTCTATCTGTTATTCGTCGCTGACTTAGGCACTACAATCCGAAATATTTGCACTCGAGCGTTGCCGATAAATCAATTAGAATCAGGATTTTCAGTGGATTTTTTTGGTGGCCCTCTGATATACAACTACCTCCACCTCACAAATACAGCCTCTTCAGAACTACTTCCTGAATTTATTCATTTTGTAGAGTTGAGCCCCGGCCATGAAATAATAACACTTCAAGGATCCTCACTTCATGAAAGCTAATGACAGAGCAATGAAAGATTAACTTCGGAACCAGTTTAGTTGAAGAACCTCCATCTTTTAACCAATATCAGAGAATGTCGATAATAAAATTTTGTTCGAATCCTGAAAAAACCGGAGAATAACTGACTTTTACCGTTTCGCCAGTAATAAGGTAACTGCTTTCAATGCATTTTGGGTGCTGGTATACTCTGTGAATAGAGATTGAGAGAGTGACGTGCATCCGTCACAAAACTAGTACTAAGTACCATATCGGGTCGACCCCCAGCGATGCCGTCGGGGTGAAATTTGAATAAAAATGGGGA
>JAAUYH010052617.1_pt1 | contig 13245 bp, 8 predicted proteins | sample 7278061 | NCBI WGS metagenome assembly JAAUYH01 (sample SAMN14350203, study PRJNA611818) | marine sediment metagenome | isolation source: surface marine sediment (0.6m) | place: French Polynesia: Moorea | collected 2018-08
GTTGCTGCGCGCCTTGCGGCCCTCGGTCTCCACGTCCACGGTCGGCGTCAGCGTCAGCAGCCGGTTCAGCCGCGTGCGCGCGTGTGCGGGCGGCGCCGGCCGCGCATGGCGGGCGTGGAGGCGCCGGTGAAGGAGGACGTGCGCACGCGGCTGAACCGGCTGCTGACGCTGACGCCGACCGTGGACGTGGAGACCGAGGGCCGCAAGGCGCGCAGCAACGACCCGGGCAAGGAGTTCAAGGTCATGCTGATCAACGACGAGCAGAACAGCCGCGAGTACGTCACCCGCGTGCTCACGCGCGTCATCCCCGGCCTCGACGACGCCGCTGCCTGGCAAATCATGCAGAAGGCGCACACCGACGGTGCCGCCGTCGTCGGCATCTGGCTCGCCGAGCAGGCCGAGTTCTACGCCGACCAGCTCAAGTCGCATAACCTGCGCGCGAGCATCACGCCCGCGTAACCGCGGCGCACTCGCCGCTTTTTTGGGTTCTCTCCTTGCTAGTTTTTTACTACCTACTACTTGGTCCGGTTGTGCTACGTTATAGCTCGTTTCATGGGGATAAACATACGCGATTTTGTCCGTGATGGTTCACGGCGTACGATCTCGCAGTTTCGAGTAACTATCAGTGTCGCATTGTGAGGTAAAATAAGATAGGTGCCTTCGGGGTGCACACGTTTATTGTCGCTTCTTGGTGCCCACGTAGATGTCGCGGATCTTGCCGCGTCGATCGAAACCGAAGCGCGCGATGACGCCCACGTTCACGAACACGATCTTCACCACACCCCGCACCTCGGCCTTCTGCTGCTTGGCGTTCCATGTCGCGCGCTCCCACTTGCCCGTGGGCGGCACGCGGCGCAGGTAGCGCAGGAACTCGGCGCGCCCGCGATGCGTGCCGTCGCGGCTCGACGTCAGCGTCACGTCGGGCGCCACCAGCCCCAGCAGCTGCCCGTGCTGGTTGGCCAGCCGCGCCGCAATGTAGCGGTCCGCCGTGCGCACCAGCGCGCCCTCGCGCCGCGTGATCGTCCCCATCCCCGTCGCCAACCGCTTGTTCAGCATCGGCGGCACGTGATTGTTCAACATCGTCGTCAGCGACGCCACCGTCGCCCGCAGCGCCGCCGGCAGGTCGGGCGCCGCCGGCGCATCCTCACACTTCGTCCCCGGCATCGGTCGCCCCTGGCACAGCACACCCGGTGCTCGCATCGTGTGGTCTTACGCGTCTCACGTGGGTACTCCCGATTCCCTCGCTCACTGTATGTATACCGCGTACGCTCGTGTATTTTGCGAGCCAGGTTCTACAACCAGCACTTGCGCCTGACGAGGCGGCTTGGTGGGGAGTAGAGTCGCTGCGGGTGGAACATTTCTAGGTGCTATCTAACGCGGATTACAAGTTGCTGGCATGGTGGACATGGCACATTTCTGTGGCGTTTCTCTTGTATCGGTAGACAACTATTTATGAGGTTGTGATATTTTGCTGGGGCGTGTGCTCACACGATTAATTCGACGCCGTTTCGCTTCGGAAAAACTACCGACGGGCCGCGGTTCTTAAGAGAAACGAAAATGCAAAAACGACGATTGCGAGAGCCCGCGCGCCATCGAGTTCTTCGAATGCGTAACGCGATATGCCTGTGCGAATTCGAGGCCAATTCGCTAGATATTCGTGCTGTTGCGTTTACCTCGCGTCCAACATGCGTTCATCGCGATATCGCCCGGTACGGCGCAGGTGGCTTTGGGCCGCACGGTACGGTGGTGCAATTGCTCACACCGGGCGGAGGCCAAGGTGTGCAGTACAGTGGAATAGATTGAGTGAAATTCAATGAGCACCGAGGAAGACACAGTAGCATGCCAGCTGTAATCTGTAAGTACGGGGAGGGGTGCGGACTATTTAGAGAATATGTGAATTTCGTTAATTTTCTCTCGCTTTCTCGACACCGCGCCATCGCTGCTTTATAGTGCCTGTCGTTAGCCGTGCCCCTGCCTTCTGCTAGCGCGTCCTTGCATTCAGCGCTACACACCCGACATGGCCGCCGTTGTCGAACACGACAGCGCACTGGAGCGTGCGTGGCGCTCGCTCGTGCTACATCGCTCTCTCGCGGAGGACATCCTCGCCACGCTGGGTACCGCGCAAGCCGCCGCCACCGCCCCCGAAGATGCATTGTTGTTACGTGCCTTGCCTGAGCGCCTCGTCCGCTCCTCCGAAGCCTGCGCTGCCAATGCCGCGCTATTGGAGCGCGCTGCTGCCGCTGCGGGCGCGCCCGGGGTCGCCGATGCGTCCCACCTCGCCGCCGCCGCGAGGGACTTGCCCGACGTGTGCCGCGCACTGCGACGACTCGCTGCCGACTGGAGCGCCGGGGGCGCATCATGGCGCGCAGCGACCTACCAGCCAGTCGTCGATGCCGTGCGCGCGGCATGTGCCGATGAGGACGACAATGACGACTTTGCTGTGCTCGTCCCCGGCGCGGGCTGCGGCCGCCTGGCGTGGGAGATTGCCCGTCACTCCGGCGCCATGGTGCAGGGCTGCGAGGGCGACTACGCGCAGCTGTTCCTCTCCAATTTCGCGCTCAATTCCACCGCGCCCGGTGATGCTGTGGTGTTCCCGCACGCGCTGCGCGTCGACGGCGGCACCGTCGAGGAGGGCGAGGAACTGCCCGATGTTGACACCAGCGACCTACCCACCGACTCCAACCTGTCGATGTGCGCCGGGCGGTTCATGAAGCTCTACAAGGAGGAAGCGCAGTGGAACTGCGTCGCCACCTGCATGTTTTTGGAGCGCTGCGAGGACGTGGTGCTGGCTATCCAGCGCATCGCCCACGTGCTGCGCGTGGGCGGTGTGTGGGTCAACCACGGCACTCTGGATTATTCGCGTAGGGATGGCGCGGAAGACGCCGCGGAGACCACTGTTGATGATAGTATTCAAGTCACCGAGGAGGAGCTGTTCAGGATTTTGCCCAGATTGGGACTGCGTGTCGTGTCCCGAGAGCGAAGAAAGATCCCCGACTTCAACGCTAGTGATGATGTCATTAAGGACGTGTTCGAGTCCGTCTTCTTCGTCGCGGTCCGTGTCTAGTAAACTTGTGTTGCTGACACCTGTTGGCGCGTGCATCGCCCTGCTAACTGTCCACACCGGTTGTTCTCCAACAATGCGCCATTTCGTGTATCGCTGTGAGCGACGCCATCACGTGGAACCCCCTGGTTTCCGATTGAAAATTTGTATCACCAATGGTAGAAATTAAACTTCTCGTTGAACGAAATTTATTGTCAACGATGAAATCTCGGAGTGTTAAAAATAGCGGCTGAGATGTTGAGATGGCTCTCGGTGGCCGTGCATTCAATTCTTTAAGTACCATCATTATTTGTGGTTTCAGAAAGTAGGAGCGGGAGAGGATTAGAAGTCCAGTTGATAGTAAATTTAAAAACAAACAGCCATGAACTAAGATTCAGTCTCTAACAATTCGAACACTAATGAATTTGAAGTCACATCCTCAAAGTTTCCAACCGAATAAGCTAACCGTTTAACATCAAAATGCTCTACGTATTCCTCGGCGTTCGATTCAGATTTTCTAAAACATTAAGCTAAGTTCATCCTTCTCAAGCTGATATTTTATTTCATTACAAATGCAGACAATAAAAGTTACAGAAAATTTTAATTTTTGAACCACACAATCATTTTCTTTGTGTTACGAAAGGTGAGGAGAAGGTTGTAATTGCAGGTTGAAATCATTCCGCAGACCAGTTTGCTGGTCCCCTTTTACTGTGATAAAACTTGACGCATTTCCGTTACGAATTAAACCAATAATTTCAGCTTTGAATGAAATAGTTTTCACGTACTACGGTATTCCAGCATACGCGGCGCATCCAGAATTTGAAAAGCTTGTTATACCTATCTGTTGCAGCTTTTTACTTGTACCAATCCTGAATAATGGTCCTCCTGAATCTCCATAACATGCATCTGTTTTGACAGAAGGCTAATCGGTGGATACCGCACAAATTTGAATCTCTTTCGAAATATTATCTTGCGGATATGGATCCTTTTCAATGCACTAGTCAAAATTTCTGTATACTAAGTCCGCCATTCTTCCCTTATTCGAAGCAGTACCAGACTTATCTGTACTTCCATACCCAACTGCTCTTACTAGTGATCTGTCTTCCGGAGTGCCTACTAGCTCTACTTCGGAGATAGAGCTCAGAGATATTGCGCTATCAAGTTCCAACAACACAATGTCGTAAAAGAAATTGTAGCCTTTGAATTTCTTGTGTACATATATGTTTCTCACGAGCATGCCCGAGTCTTCGATTTCTTTCTTAGAAACCTTTTCGGCAGAAGGAACTACTATGAATCTAGCAAGACCATTTCCTCGATATTTGCCATCTCCACCAATGAGACAGTGCGCAGCTGATAAGACCCATTTTTGAGATAATATAGATCCAGTGCATGTACCGCTTTTTGAATTTTGTTAGAGTAGTTGCACTCAAAAGAGTTCTTGATCGATTTACTTAAAAATAGGTGCCGAAAGGTGCATAGCATTGAGTAATTAGCGCTGTTCCTCTAAGATTGTGTCTTGATACAAAAGAGCCACCGATAATCCTAAGCTTCCCTCTGCTAACCGCAGAATTTTGATGAAGTGTTGGGGAAGAACTTAACTCTTTTGACATAGCAGCAGTCTGAACTATGAAAAGAATAAGAAGTACAGAGTAATTTCTCATGAAATCAGCCTGGAAAATCGGCAGATGTTTTGAATTTTCGCGTAGTAAATGCAAGGATCTATTATTTTTCTCTATTCAATTCAGCAGAAAAACACTCGTTCGGCAAATATTCGGTTTTATTTACTGTCAGGAGAAACGTACAACGCAATTATCCCGTGATAAATAGAGAAACATATATGTCCTGAGTAGAAAACCTCGATATCCAGAATATGGAAAATATAATAAAATATCCGATGCATACTTGCTGAATCTACTAACGATTAATTTACCGCATCATTTTCAAACCATGACTGGAATTGAAAATTTATAAACAAAACAAAAGAAACAATCATGAATTTAGCGAATTTGGAAGGCAATTTATAAACCACGACGTATATTTCGAGATTCTCTAAAGAAATTAGATCAAAAGCATTTTTTTGTTCTTTGAAGTTCACTTATAAAATAGACGCGCACTAAATTCATCATGTCAATGTACAGAATCAGACACTTATATTAGTAACTACCTATCGAATAAATCAAATAAATCATGAGAACTCAACTGCGTATGCTGAAGGTCAGAGAAGCTTTGCTTGTATGTAAAAAGAGGATTAGAATGGCTAAACGATTCTTCTGTCATTCAAGTGAGGGCAATCATGGATCCGTACAGGAATCGGGCAGGTTGTGTTCTTCCTGATGTTTGCAGCACAAAAGTGAAGTACACTGTGTTTCTATAACCATCCACCTAAATGAAACTGAACTATCAATATACAGTTATAACTTTGAATAATCACCATGATCGATCTTCATGTGTCTACTTTATGGATCCAAATCGAATTTGGAGGACCACGAAAACAAGCAGAAAATGATACCTATTTATTTACTATATAAATTGAATAATACGACTATTACGACTACTCAAATGATCTTTGGTCTCTTGTTTTTCCCTTAACTCCATTGCGTATGTACTTGAAAATAATCAAGTCATTGCGGACCGACTGAAGGTTCGGGTTCATCAATGATTTCCCCATTGTTTGCTTCATTCCATGCTCTGAAATTAGTTCTATCGGCTAGATATGAATCAAAATCAGGATCTGATTCATTCTTCATAATATTCATAATATTCTCTCTAAATCCTATGGTCTTAACGTACCATGGAATACCTCCGTACGCAGCACATCCGGAATTGGAGAAGCTTGTGATTCCTATTTGATACAGCTTATTTTCGGTTCCTTTCTTGTATAATGGACCACCAGAGTCACCATAACAAGTATCAGTGTTTCCTGATGGCCAACCAGTGGAGACTGCACAAATTTGGTGATTTGGCGAATAATATTCACTAGGATATGGCTCTTTTTCAAAACACCAATCAAAACTTCTATAAACAACATCAACCATTCTGCATCGACGTGCCGATACACCAGCATCATTTAATGCCCCGTATCCTACTGCTTTAATTTTAACCTTATCGGCCGGGGGAGTGGTGAATTCAACTTTAGTAAACTTTGTGGGCCGAATCTCTTTTTCTAATTCAAGCAATGCAATGTCGTACCGAAAGTCAAATCCGGAAAACTTGTTATGAATATACATGTTCTTGATAAAAATTCCAGATTCTACTGCATCTTCGACAGTAGCCCATTTCGTGGCAGGAATAACGCCAAACTTCGCCCATCCATTACCCCACGGTAATCCGTCATAATCCATAAAACAGTGAGCAGCCGACAGTATCCATTTATTACCAAGAATAGATCCTGTGCATGTACCACTTGGGATCAGATAAGTAAGCAAAAATATTAGAAAACTATCAAAATGCAAAGTACAATTTTCAACGTACAAGTATGAATCGAAATCTTGATCGTAAAGCATCACGAGCGCAGTCCCTTTCAGAAATTTTTCTGAAGCGAAGGACCCACCCACGATTCGATTGTTCCCATGCCTTGTTTTGGGCAAAGGCCAAGGGGATACTTGTCCTTTTGACTTGATTGCCGCCGCTGTGCATGCCAATGCGCCTAATACAAATAGAGTGTTGGATCGTTTCATGGTGGTCTTGAGAGGTAACTAAAACAGTCTTCAGTTCAGCTTTTTAAGCTGCTATGATTCATGTGTTGTTCTAAAAAAATGCCTTTGAGTTTAGACCCGTACAACAGTCTAATGCAATGGAAAGTAATGAATTATTGTGAAAAATACAACGAACAGCATTAAAATACAGTAAAGAAATTGATGAGTATTTATTAAATTGGGTCAGAAATGCTTGTCTTGATTTGGCGGTTGTGTTGTATTATTTCTTATTCGAACCATGTCGAACTTTTGCAATTCTCTTTTTCCCATTGAGATTATTGATTTGTTCCCAGCGATCCACTGGCAGAAATTATTTTGAATAAATTTCGATAATTTGCAACTTATTCAAAACAATGCAAATTTCAAAAGTCCATGCACATTATGTAATGCGATGTTTAACCGAGTCAAAAATAGTTTTTATTAAGGCTTCGAAGAATGGGGATTTATTCGATTTGAAACTATTGTTGTAAGACTGCAAACCTTGAGTTTATGTTTCCATCTTATTGGGAACCAGCATGAATGTCACCTACTCCACTGGCCTGCCCGTCACCACTGCAGGTAGACCTTTTTAAAACCGAGTCGCCGCAGGATGGTGGTACCGGAGAAGTGAGTACATGCAATCCAAGTCCAGACCATAGACCACTAACATGGATTAGGCGAATCACATCGCGGGACCTACATGAAGCGTATTTGCGTTCCAGCGAGTTCGCTCAGTTCTGGATATTTATACTCGACTTGAATGCATCATCTGAGGACAAGCGCTTTAGTCAAATATCGCCAGACATGGTTACATCAGAGATGGATTCGTTAATCAGCGCATTATCTGATTTAAAGTCCTGGATAAGCGAGTTTGAACCACTGCCTGTTCAAAGTGTACGATTCGGGAACCCATCATTTCGTGAATGGCATGCGCGCCTCGTTGAACGTGCACCAAAACTTTTGGCTGGTGTTTGTCCTCCTGAACATGTGGAAGAACTTGCCGGGTATTTATGCGCTTCGTTTGGCAGTGTGGAACGTCTGGATTTCGGGACTGGCCACGAACTGCAGTTTGCAGTTCTGTTGTATTGCTTGCGACAATGTCAAGTGTTTGACAAACGGCACAATGCTGCGCTTGCGTTACGGGTATTCCCCAAGTACCTCGACACTACTCGCGCTCTTCAACAAAAATACTCACTCGAACCCGCCGGTAGTAAGGGCGTGTGGGGATTGGATGACTACGCCTTCCTGCCGTTCGTATGGGGTAGCTCGCAACTTCTAGGAAGTAGCAAGATTCCCCCGGATTTTGTGAATGACATACCGCTCATCAATGAGTATCGAAAGGAATATTTGTATGTCGATGCAATCGGGTACATTCGCGACTACAAAAGTGGTCCGTTCCATGAACATTCGCCAACATTGTGGGACATCACTGGTGTTCGAGCGGGATGGCCGAAAATCAACAATGGAATGCTGAAAATGTACAAGGCCGAGGTTTTGGGTAAGCTGCCTGTGGCACAGCATATACTATTCGGTGAGCTGTTCAAGTTTCCAGAACTGAAAACGAGGAAAATGCGACCGCCTGTGTTAGGTGTTGCTGGTGGACCAGTTTCCAACGTGAATTTAGACAGTGAAGGTACTGACGAAGACTAAGGAACGGATGATAACGATAGAATCCTTACTGCCTTCAACTGCCAATACCTAACGAGTGGCGTGCTCAAATTCTACTTCATTTTTCTATCTAAGAACAATATCTTATGGATGTTGAACGAATTTGGGTGACTTGTAAATCTATTCAGGTTTCCATCGCTTTTTGTGTTATCCAAGGTAATCCTTCGACTGCTGTTCTATGGGCGCTGCTCTTGTTCGATTCTCACCGGGAACAAAGATTACGTCATGGATTGCTTCCGCTGAAGGAGGAGACACGTAGTCGTGATGAACCTTGAGTAGAAAAGTTCGAACCATGCGTATCCATCGTGAGCTTTCTCATCGTTTCTTTTTGTTGTGGGTGTAATCATAGCACAAAGAAAAGCGACATCGGCGACAAGAGTTTAGTTATGTTAGGTTGGTCGAATAAGAATAAACTAAGACGAAAACTATCAGAGCCTCATTGAGACGATGTCATGGTGGCGCATGTTCGTTGATTCAGATAGATATGTCGGCAAGCTGGCCAAGAAAGCCATTGATAGCGTTCCGTATCTTGCCACTCGAACCTTTCGCATCAGAAATACGCATCCAAATCGTAGACAAGTTTTGAACTCGTACGTCGTCTTTGTAAACTGCTAAAACAGCAACGAGTTGGACCACGACAGGTTCGAACATATCCGGCACTCCATTTTGCGCGCGCCCTTCAGCCATAACGAATTGAACAGTTTCAAATATCACTTCAAGCACTTCTTGTTCAACGTGTCTCTGTGCCCTAAAACTTGTTCGTGTTTTCTCCATGACAAACGCCAACACCTGTAACAAGGTCGCCATACTACCGAGAGCATTCGGTTCATAGCGTTCTTCACTATCGGATAACCCGTCCAGCAAAACGTACAAGCATGCGCTTACCTCTTCAATACGGCGACGTACTAGCCACGGATATTGACGCACCAATGTCATCAGGTCGTCATCTGCCTTCGTTTTGTACATCATGCGCAAGGAGGGAATTTTCGACATTACTGTCGCCAGAGCATTGTCAATCGCATCATCGACTTTTCCACGCAGCCATCGTGGTTGTGCCACTACTTGGTCGCCAAATTTGGGTTCAATCTCAATATCACTAGGCACTGCCACATATGCGGCGGCAATCTTAGGCACGCACAAGCCATGAGCACGCGAGTATGCAAACGCTTGTTCCGCTGTACGCACCTGTTCCAAAGGAAGTGGCTTATCGCTATACGCTGTGAGCATTCGGTCGAATTCTGCATCTTCTTCACCGTTCACAACCCGTGTTTCTTTCAAAGAAGGTATCAAGCTGTAAACACGAGCTAATGCAGGGCTTTTCCCATCGAACGCTACCTTCGCGCGTTCTAACAGTAACGCATTAACCGCTCCATTCCGAGCAACCTCGCAGATAACGCTCACTAGAACACTGCGCGGAATGGCGGCCCAATTGCCTTGGGTCAACTTGTCAACAACCTGCACCAAACGCTCTCCAGACGCAGATTCCAGGGCAACTTGTGCCGGTGTTGGCTTCGCTTCAATGGCATCTAGTCTGTCACGGAGCCAATCCCGTGGCGCAAGAAAAGCGTCGACCATCACGTCACCGAATTCCTCGGGAAAAACATCGCGTATTCGCACCACGGACCCCCACGCTCGATTCGAACGAGACCCGCACAACAATAATGCTTCGAGCGATGGGCGTCGCGACTGTTTTGACTTTCTTGCCAACCGTAGCAACCCATCCAACAGGGTTGGCGATGGGTCGTCCTCGAGGGCGGCGCAATACTCCACCGCATTACGTGCCGCGCATTCGACAGGTGTACCACTGGCTACCAAGCCACTCAACACTGCAGCGCACGCTAGCTCGTCTGGGTCGTGAGCTGGTGCTGGCGTTTCTTCCATATTGGACAACTAGGTCGCGAACGAATACCCCAATCAATGAAATTATTGATCTACCCAAGCAATACCTCATTACAGCTGTACAATGTGGCTCACTCTACGAACAATTTAGTGCAGTAAGTTAAGCTCTTTTACTGAGGTCACTATCCTTTTTCGCATTATAAAATCGTGGTCAGATATGACTTCTAGGTTACATTTATTCGTAGCTTGTTCTCAACCTTCGTTCTCCACTACCCACGAGGTCTGCAAGCTTCACTCGTACTGTTTCTGTGATGACCGCCAACGAAGTCAGTGATGCGAGGCCTTCTTCGCCTCCCGAAGGCCGACCGCGCCTGAACACGGTAGTGTGGGTACGTATTGAGCCGTGGCCGTACTGGCCTGCCCTCACTGTATCGCGGGAATGGGCGGAATCTCAGCTAGCTGAGGAACTCCTCTATGAACTACCGGATGCGACCGCGCGGAACTGCGCCGTGAAATTCTTCAACTACGGCGACTTCATCGATGTTGTGGACAATGCGTTCGTTCGCGATTTTTGCGAGCATATCGGCTTGCTGAACCATGCCGGAGATCACGAAAAAGAAATCCACGACGCAGCACAAGAAGCGATATGGTGGCTTCTCGGTAGCCCGGAAGCACCGAAGAAGCAGCTGATGGCATTGAACGATCCTAAGTTGCGCCATATGATTAGCGAGGCTGGTTTGAAAATCGAAGCCAGGCCTTCTCCGGAGACGAACAAGAAAAATGGTGCAAGTAACAGCAAGAATTATCCGGGAATAGATCTGGGTAAGTACAAGGACCTGGTAGAGCACAAACAAGTATCCAAGCTGTCGCGTTCTATGTCATCCAGCAAAGTGAACCTTTCAAATACCGTCAAATCAATGGTCGATGACAAGAAGGATAGAATATCAAAGAGACCTCATCGAAATGCAAAACCAACCAAGAAACTCATGGATTCGTCATCTGGAAGTGACCAGAACCCAGCGAATTCACCTGTTCATAAGGTATCGAATGCATCTATTTCTACGAGGTCAGCAGATAAAATATGTCCGAAGAGTGTGAATAGAAGGGTCGACGAAGCAAATGGCCAACGGAAGGCAGAGAAGAAAGTTGACGAGCAAAGTATCACCCGTAATCAACGGAAGATGTCTGAAAAGAAATCAAGTTCGACCAAAATGGAAACGAGGAAGATTGGTGCTGAAACAAACTATAAGAAAATTCAGATATCTGAAGATGGTCATCGTGATGATAATGAACCACGTCAAGTCTCAGAAAGCTCGCTGCAAGCCAATGGTGTTAAGTGGAAGACACTTTTTCGTCCGGATAATTCTATTTCTGTTTCACGACTACCGACCCCTGTGCCACGTCGATTTAAAAATCGAGCATTGCAGCTAAAGAATCTTTGGGTAAAGAAAGAATCCCCAAACAAGATCTCCGAGAAGAAGAGTCCGCTGCCAAGAACCAGCAAGAAGCGGAGAAAACCGCTGGATGTTTGCAAGCGAACGGTCGTGATGGGGAGTGTACCGGACCTATGCTTCGGTGGTTATCGAAGCAAGGATCGCTATCTCATTGCAGACGTGCACCGAGATACGATTCAGAAGGAGACGAACTGTGGTCTAATTGAGTTCAAACTAATGCAGGTGTCTAACGCTCTTAGAAAACTAGAATCGGAAATTCAAGAGCTCGAACTGAAATGGAAGAGCTTTGAGCTTCAAAGAAAACGAATCAAAGTCGATCACGCGACTCTCAAGCTTCAATTTAGAGAGTTAAGGAAGTTGTCCGAGACCAGGCGAAAATCAGTAAAATTCTCATGAGCAAGTGTGAATGAAACAGTCGTAATATGCCGAAAATCTTTACTGCTTTGAATATCTATTCACACATGGCCGATACTGCAGCATGATGAATGGAAGTTGAGCCGATAAATTGATCAATAAAACCATCAGGTTAAAATGAAGTTCGCCATGACCTTATCCGTTGAAGGATTTTAGTACTCGCTGTCAGTACTAGTACTTCCCTAGTCCTCGTTGACGTCAGTGTGGGCGGATAAAATTGAGCGGGCTAAATGCACACTGGAAGAATTTGACTGCTTGCTAAATTTCGTCCTTGGCTACGTGGAGAGGCAAAACAGAAGATTCTCAGTATTCAAATTTCTATTAGTCTGCTGCCTTTCAAAAGAAGGCCCAACATCTGTTTTGCCGGCTTAATAATCACTTGCTTATACAAGATGTAATAACGTTGTCAGGTAAGGGCTTTAATTATAAGTACATTCATGGAACTTATAACCTTCAAACTTCCAGATCAACTTCTAATCTGTTGACAAATAATAAATTGTTTTTATATTTTTGTCACCCATCTAAATGTTAGAAAGCAAGTGGGTTGATGTTATTTGCAGTGATTCCAATGCAATACATCTTCTTCGAAGGAGAGTGGTAAGACCGTACTCGGGCGACGTTTTCTATTTTCCAACATGATTGCAGCAGCGTCAGATCCTTTACCATTCGATGAATTTATTCAACAAGCCTACCACTCTGATAAGACATCAAATCGAACCTCCGTGGGTATATTTACTTCCAATATACAGTAGAATTCTTAACTAACTAAGTCTCAGGTGTAGCAACAGATAAAACTGTAATAATTCTTCTATCGATTCCGACGGAGGGAATGAGTGCAATTCTTTGAGATTATTCGTAGTCGACTTTCTCTTAGTGTTTTTCCGATAAACGAAATCGTCTGTATGAATTTTCTACAGCTTATATCAACACATCGTACGTTTCCACAGTAGCGCTGCATCCATATAGGAACCTAAATTCTATTCAGATATATAAATTTACAGAATCTTATTGATTTAATCTTAATCCGAAGATTTCGGGAGATTTTAAACAGACATTTTTTACTTCAAGTCACGTTGAATCATGAGTTCTATCAAAAATAGTAGTAAAACTCGGAAATAAATCAATGCAAAGTAAATTTTGTTTATTGTTTGCAATA
>JAAUYH010122105.1_pt1 | contig 13244 bp, 6 predicted proteins | sample 7278061 | NCBI WGS metagenome assembly JAAUYH01 (sample SAMN14350203, study PRJNA611818) | marine sediment metagenome | isolation source: surface marine sediment (0.6m) | place: French Polynesia: Moorea | collected 2018-08
CTTAACTCCTTGCTTTACCTCAGACAAGCTAAAGCTACGAATAAAATAAATATTTATTCAGTGATTAATTCTCCCATTAATTTGCTTGTCAATTTTAGCTTGACTATAATGCTGTTAGTTAATTTACAGCTAAATCACCTCAAACAAGATATTAGTAATTTTCAGAATCTTATCATTAGTAATCAGCGGAATTGGAAGGAAAATCTTAATCTAAGTCAATCATTTGCGATATATACTCAAGTCCCATCATCTTATATTTATAGAATGTATTTAGAACCTGGATACTATCCTTCTTGCGAGAAAAATGATAATGTTAGAGCAGTTATATACGTCAATTATTTTGACAAACAAAAATTATATGTTACTTCTCTGAATAGTCAAAGAGTAGATTTTGAATTAGACACTATTTCTAAAAAAATTGAAAATATAGAAGATAACATTAATTTTATTTGTTCCTTTCCTTTTGGTGATATTGAAAAAATAAATAATGTTAAAAATTCAGGTCAAGTTATCGAAGTAAATATAGACCAAAATGTAGAAGTATTTGGTTGGACAATTAATCCCGATCAAACTAAAGCCAAAAGAATAATTATTACAGTGGAAGATAATGATATTATTTTAGCTAATACACCTATAAATATTCCGAGTCCCGATATAGCCAAATACTTTAAAAATTCTGCCCTAGTTAATTCTCGTTGGAAAGCAACATTTACTCCTTTTCGTGAATGGCAGGATCAAACTCTTACCTTTAAAGTTTGGGCTTATAATTCTGAAATGAAAATAGCAAATTTTTCCCAAGAGTTTATTCTCAGTTTTTATTCAGATAATGAGATAAAAAAATAATTAATAATAAATAAATTCAAGGTATTATTTATGATAAATAATCTACTAATCAAATTTAAAAAGGTTACTGTATTATTAGTTTTAATTAATACGATAATTTTGATTCCTTCATTTTTACTATTAATGGCTTCATCATGGAGCAATGATGATTATGGATTAGCCAAACTATTTCAAGTATTTGGATTACAAGGTTTATCGTGGAGGGTTTTATATGGTAGTCCTCGATTTTTATCCGAGACAGTTTTATATATTTACTACCACCTTGTATCTTTATTTAAACAACCATTTACAGGTTTTTTTGTTTTCACTCTTTGGCTTGGTTTAATTTTATCTTTATTTATTAGTTCAAAAAATATTGTTTATAAATTCAGTGAAATATTAATTAATAGTCAAACTCTGCAAAAAAATGAATTATTTAAAATTAAAATATCTAAAGACAGTAAATTTTTAAAGCTAGATTTTTTAGTTCCCTTACTATTATCTCTAATTATATTTTGTTATTTTATCTATGTAGAAAAACCTGTAACAATGTATTATGCCCCTGCGGTTGCAGCACCTTATTTATTGACTCTATCAGGTATTATACTAAGTATTAATTTTTTGTTAACGAAAGCTGATAATTCTCAATTTTCTTGGTTAGAATTTGTTTCATTTACGCTTATTAGTCTCATGGTATCTGCTTCATGGGAAATTGGAGCAGTATATCAATTAGTATTAAATACTTGTCTATTATCAATATTTTTACTAACTACTTTTAAACCTCGGTTAAAGTATGTTCCTTTTGGTGCAATTAATGTATTTAGTAAAATAAAATTATTTATTGGTATTCTTATATCTTCCGCTTTATCTTTATATGTAATTGTCCTGATAAAAACTTATCGTGTTGGTTCTGTAGAAGTAAATAGTTCTTTTGAATCAGCTCTAACGGGTAATTGGAAAAATAGTTTTATTGCTAGTTTAGCTCGATTTATCAAAGAAATACTATTTCTTAATAGTAATGCATTGGAAATAACTAATTATTGGCACTCTTTTCTTTATGCTACTTTTTGTAAATTAGGTTTGTTATTGGTATTTTTACTAATATTTTTTAGAATAAAAATAAAAATTAGTCAACGAGTAAAAACTGCTTGTTTGATATTTATTATTCCTTTACTTATAACTAATTTTATCACTATTATAACAAGCTACTATCAGTTTGGAATTATCTGCTGTCCTAGACAATTAAGTTTTAGAGGTGCACTATTTGGGTTAGTTATTTTCATTTTAAGTTTATTATTTTCTTCAAAAATAAATGATCTATTTGGAAATAACATTAAAACTATCAATAAAAATAATATAAGTCTTTTATTTTCTAAGACTCTATCTTGGAATTTTACGTTAATTATAACTTTTTCTTTAACTATAACTCTTTTAGTAAATCTACAAGTAAATCACCTTAAACTAGATATTGTCAACATAAAAAGGATTATTAATACTAATAATATTAACTGGCAAAAAAGCCTAGATAAAAATAATTCTTTTGCTATACATCGACAAATCCCAACTAGCTATATTTATCGATTTAATTTAAAAGAAGGTATTTATCCATCCTGTAGCTCTCAAGCCAATATTCTTGCGATTCTATACATGAACTATTTTGACAAAGAAGAATTTTATGTCTTGCCTGTTGAAGAAAATATTACCTCTTTAAGAAATAAATATCCTGAAAAAGATCGATATCTTACATCCAGTAATAATCCAGATAATATTCGTTTCATTTGTCGATATTCGAGGGGATCAGTGGACAGGATTAATGATGTTACTCGAACCAGTTCTGTGATCACTATCAGTAAAAACAAACCAGTTGAGATACAGGGATGGGCTGTTAAACCAGATAGAACTAAAGCATACGAGGTCATTATCACTATGGGTAATGATAACCAAATTGTAGCGAGAGCTTCTGTTAATCAATCTAATTTAGGTGTTGCAGAATTTTTTAAGAATCCTGATTTAATTAATTCTGGTTGGATTGCTAATTTTATTGTTCCATTTAAAGAACAAGAAGATATTGTTACATTTAAAGTATGGACTTACGATGCTGAGAAAAAATCGGCTTATTTATTTCGAGAATTTTCTCTACAGTTTGTAGAATAAGTAGGTGGGAATAAATAAACTTAGGGTGAGAATGACGCGGAGACAAGAAGACGCGGTGAATTCTATTTTCAGTTTATTTAATTAATAAAAAATAATTTGGTTATCTATCTAGCTACTTTCGAGAATTGGTATAATTAAGACCAGACTAGTTAATTTTTGGAGGATTAATATACTTTCAATTCTCTTGAAATTGTTAATTTACAAGAGTTTTAGATTTATTCAGCCAGCCCTATGTAGAGATTTTTGCTGTTGATTGAGAAATTAAGTCAGATAGCAAATTGAGCAATTCCTGTTCAGAGTAAGGCTTGGTTAAATAGGCTTTAGCTCCTAATTCAATAGACATTTGGCGATGTTTATAACCACTACGAGTCGTGAGCATAATCACATCTACTTGAGATAAGCTAGGATCTTGACGATAGGCATACAAAAACTCAAATCCGTTCATTCTGGGCATTTCAATATCACAGATTATGAGTTTAATTTCTGGATGGCGACGTAGTTGAATTAATGCTTCTTGCCCGTCTCCTGCTTGTATAGTAAGGCAACCAGCTTTTTCTAAGGTCAAAACCAACAGTTTTCTTTGAGTTACAGAATCTTCCACAATTAAGATGGATTGACCTTGGAGGGGTAGATTTGATTTTAAGTTATCAGAAGAACTAGGTAATTGATTACTGGGTTTGACTCTACTGGGTAAAATCGGCTGTTCTATTTCAGCAGATAAACTCAGAATAGAGTCTGCATTACTCCGCCCTGCAAGGATGGAGCCTGGCTTGAATGGTGTTCCGTAGTCAAATTTATTCCACGTCTGGCTTACTAGTTCTAATGGGTCTAATGCCATAACTAAACGACCATCACCGAGAACACTGTAACCTTGAATGTAGCTAGGTAGAGAGGGCTTTTTACTGAAAGATTTAATCGCTAATTCCTGCTGAGTTACAATTTGTTCTACTTCTAGACACAGAAGTTGGTCGTGCTGCTTTAGCATCAGTAGAGAAGTTCCTTGAGGAACTCCTGAAGGTGTTGATTTGGAAAAGTTATCGGTGGTAAAACTGTAAGGCAACAAACTAGCAAGATTTCTAATGGGAACTTGTTGTTTTTTTTGTCCTTCTCCCCAGAGTAAAAATTTCTGATGGGAATCCTCTAGAATCATTTTGTTGGTACTGATCTGACCTGGTTCAGGCTGTAAGACTCGTTCGATGGACTCTGCTAGTACAGCATAGGGCAAACCATTAGACTGACAAATCAACATTTCTGCCGTGATTAAGACTAGGGGCAGATGTAATGAAAATACGGTTCCTTCTCCTGCTACAGAACGAACTGTCACCGATCCTTGAAGTCCCTCAATTTGACTCCGAACTACATCTAAGCCTACTCCCCGACCAGACAAATCAGTAATCTTTTCTGTTGTAGAAAAGCCAGGTTGGAATAAAAGCTCTGTCAGTTCACCTTCAGAAGCCAATTCTGCTTGATGGGGATCGAGTAATTGTTGTTTGATTCCTTGCTGACGAATTTTCTCCCAGTTGAGTCCCTGACCATCATCGGCTACTTCAATTATGGTGCGGTTACCTTGATGGTAGGCATTAATTCTAATCCTGCTAGTTTCGGGCTTATTTTGTTGTTGACGTACTTCAGGAGATTCAACGCCATGAGCGATCGCATTTCGTAGTAAATGCAACAAGGGATCAAACAGTTTTTCAGCAATATTTTTATCAATAAGGGTGTGTGTCCCACTCAGTTCTAGTGTGGCAGGTTTATGATGAACATTAATTAATTGCTTGATAATGGGAAGAAATCTGTTTAGCATCAAACCTAAAGGAACCATTCGGGCTTGGAGCAAATTATCCTGGGCTTCAGTTAAGAGTTTTTTTTGCTTGTTCAGCATTAGCTGAGACTGTTTAGCAGAAGATTCCGCTGCTTCTACGGTTTCCTGTAACTGCACCATTTTCTCCTTGACCGATTGAATCAAAACGTGCATTTCACTATAGGCATCCATTTCCAGAGTATCAAAACCCTTTCCTGGTAAGGAGTGGCTCAATGCCAAAACCTTTTGTTGATTAACTTGGAACTGAGTTAGTTCTCCTCTGGCAACTGAAAAATATTTATCTGACCAATCTTGTAGTCGGCTTAAGCTTTGCTGACAATCCCGTAATTGTTCTTGTGATTGCTGAAGATTCTCTAGGGAATGAGTAGATTTTAAGGTTTGCTGATTTTGATTGATCAGTAATTCACCAAATGTATAGTTGAGGCGTTCGAGTTTTGCCAAATCTACTCGCACATCTTTTCCTGATGATGAAGATTTTTGGGGTTTTGTTTTGGGTTTTGGCGGGGACTGATTAAGAAAATTGGACTCTTTAGGAACTTTAGGCTTTTGTGGTTCTAATCCAATTTCTTGCAAAATTTGAACAATACCATCCCCAGGATGGACATAACTATCCTCCCCAGTATTCTGATTTAGCTGTTCTTCGGGAAGAACAATAGTCTGAAGTTGCTCCTCTTCTATTGAATCTGAGCTTAACTCTGACTCTGAAACTATTTCTGCCTCAATTGGAGATTTATCTTGAGCAGGTTCTGGAGTGGGAAACAGCCTAGCTTTAATTGCTTGAACTATTTTATTTAGGCTACCAGAACTAGCCGAAGCTCTTGTCTGTGCTAGCTTTTGCAAAGCTGGAGACGCTTCTCCTCCCCGAATGCGATCGCCATTTAGCACATCAAGTCGTGCCTGTTGAAAATCTGCCAAAGCTAATTTGCCAATCTGGATAGTTTGGTTGGGATTTTTTGCCAAAGCAGTTAAAACTGTTTCAGCCAGTTCTTTTAGTCCAGGAAGGTTATAAGATTCTCCTATGCCAATAAAAAACTGTGCTTCCGAATGCAAAGCCATCCCAATTTCCTTAGCATTCTCTCTTGCCAAGACAACTGCCAATTCTTGTAACTCTTGCTCCATACTTTCAGCAAACAGAGAGCCGACAATATCAAAACCTAATTCTTCGGAAGTAGGAAGGGGAGCTTCCCGCTCAAAAAAATCTCCTAGTTTACTCTGTAGTTTGGCAAAAACCACAGCTACCTGATTGAGAATCTCAGTTTCTTTAACAGAACTATCAATGGGATCTGATTGGTTCTGCGATCGCTGATATGATTGAGTGATTTCTAGCGTTACAGATTCCCGCAGACATTCATAACATTCCCAAAGTAAGGCAGATAGTTCTTCGTCCCAGTTTATATCAGGATTATAAAGAGCTTTAAAGACATCTTCTAAGTGATGGGCTACAGTACGGATGGTTTCTCTTTCTACACTAGCAGCAGAACCTTTAAGAGTATGAGCATTACGCATCAAGTTATGAATTGTATCGATGTTAGGTGTTTCTATACAACTCAAAAGGTCTTGCTCAATTGCTGAAAGCAGATTCTCTGCTTCAACCAGAAAACACTGATACACTTGGTTTTGAATATCTGGATCTTTAGTCATAATTATTTCTCTTAACTCCCAACTCCCCTTAGTCAATTTTGAATTTACTGATACTGGTTTGTAATTTTTGAGAAGTGGTTAATAAGTCCTTGAATAAAGCAGCAATCTTGACTGAGTTGGCTGAGGTTTGATTAGCTATATTGGCTACATCAGTCACAGCTTTGTTTACTAACTGGGACTGTTGAGTTTGAGTTGAAGTCGAAATAGTAATTTGTTGAACGCGATCGCTAATTTGTTCAGTTGCTGATTTAATTTGATCGAGTCTCTGGCGGGTTTTACTCACTAGCTCGGTTCCTTTAACAACCCGCATAATTCCTAACTCCATTGCTTCGGTAACTGATTGAGTCTCAGTACGAATTTCTTGGACTAAGCGTTCAATTTGCGTACCTGCATCCGCAGACTGATAAGCTAGATTTCTGATTTCATCAGCTACTACGCCAAAGCCTCGTCCATATTCACCAGCGCGAGTTGCTTCGATGGCAGCGTTAATAGCTAACAAATTTGTCTGATTGGCAAAGTTATTGATTAAGTTAACTACTTTGACGATTTTCTGGGACGATTCCCCCAATTTTTTGAGTTTTTTAGCTGTTTCCGAAACAGTTTCTCGAATTTCGGCGATTCCTGCTACGGTTTCTTCCATCACAGAATCTCCCGCTTGAACAGTTTGATTAGCTTCTAGTACGGCTTGATCTACCTCCTGGGCATTGAGAGAAATCTCTGTGATCAACTTGACCATTTGCTCTAGTTGCTTCAAGGCTTGTTTTAAGTCTTGGGATTGTTGTTGGGCTTGATTGGATAGTTGACCCACAGCAATGGTACTTTGACTACAGGTATGACCGACTTTTTCTGCGGAAGATTTTACCTGTCTCACTAGTTCCCGCAAAGTTTCTAATGTTGTATTATAGCCATCGGCAATAGTTCCTACTTCATCTTCCCAAAGAGGAGCCTTAACTGTTAAATCTCCCTGTAAAGCAGGTTCAACGGCTCGGAGTAAGCTCAAGGCTTCCCGTTGCAATCTTTCTTTATCGGCTTTTTCTCGCTCTGCTGCTTGGGTCAGTTGCTGCCTTTGACTAGCTAGTTCCTGTATATCTTCCATCCTTTGAATTACCACTCCCAGCTGGGACGCTACCTGAGTCAAGAGTCTCAGTTCGTTATCATCCCAAGAGCGCGGCTCGGAGTTATGATAAACCCCTAAGAGTCCCCATAGTTGTTCTCCATGAAAAATAGGAGCCAGCATATAAGCTTTTGCCTCAAATTGTTCTAATAGTTGAAGATGACAATCTTGATACCCTTGAGTGTAAATATTATCTACTCGCAGGGACTCTTTTTGGGCATAGCGTCCCCCTTGATTTTCTTGGAGATAAGTATCGGTTAATTTCTGTACAGGTGTACCTACCAGCGGACTCCAATCTTTGCCCACATCTTCTACAATAAAGTCACCGCTCCAATCTGGGTTAAATTGATAAATTGCTACTCGGTCGGTATTAAACAATTTGCGAGTTTCTGTGGTGGCTAAACGTAAAATAGTTTGGAGAGCCGAACTATCTTGAAGTTGGGCTGGGGTTTGCTGTCCCAGTTGATAAATTAGTTTGGCAGCAGCTACACTCCTGTCCGCTAACTGAGAGATTTGCTGGGATTGCTGCTGAAGTTCTGCCACATAGTTTACCTGTTGTAGAGCTACCCCTAATTGATTGGCAATCAGAGCCAATAAATTTATTTCTCCTGATTCCCAATGACGAGGTCCTGTATTTTCAAAAGCAGCCAATAATCCCCATAATTTTTCACCAACAAAGACAGGGACAATCACATAGGCTCTAGCTTGATACTCTTCTAACACTTCCAGGTAACAGGCAGAAAAGCCCGCTTGATAGATATCCTCTCTGACCATTAATTGGCGATCGCGAAGACTAGCTCCTTGGTTTTGTTGCAACCAAGTATCAGGGAAGGCAGAGACTTCTTGTTCTTGAGTCATTCCTTTGATACCTTCGCAATCACTGACATTTTCCTTGAGGATGGACAATTTTTCCTGTTTTTCCATTAAACTTGCCCAACCGTAAGTCATAGCTTCGGCGACAAAACGACCACTCCAGTCAGGATTAAACTGGTAGAGAACAACGCGATCGCATTTTATAAGCGATCGCAGCTCTTTAGTAGTTGTTCTGAGCATAGTTTTGAGATCAAGAGTTTGCCGAATTCTTTTGATGATGTTGACACTGGCTTTTTCTAGCTCCGCACGTTTAGCTAATTGCTCATTTTTAGCTTGAATTTGGGCAAAGGTTTCTGCTTGTTCTACAGCTACTCCAAGCTGAATTCCAATCTGAGATAACAGGTTTAGTTCTCCTGTTTCCCAATGACGGGGGGCTGTATTTTGAAAAGCAGCTAGTAATCCCCACAATTTATCACCCACAAAAATAGGAGCAATGGCATAGGCTCTAGCTTGGTAAGTTTCTAAGACTTCCAGGTAACAGGCAGAAAAGCCAGCTTGATAAATATCCTCTCGTTCGACCACCTGACGGTCAGAGAAACTACTGCCTTGGGTTGCTTTTAAGAAAGTATCATCGGAAAACTTCAAGGAACTTTTGCTCATAGTCTTGATACCTTGACAATCACTCAGACTCTCTTGCAGGTTAGGTATTTTGTCCTGTTGCTCCATTAAACTCAACCAACCATGACCTACTGATTCGGCGATAAAACGACCACTCCAATCGGGGTTAAACTGGTAGAGAGCAACGCGATCGCAATTTAAGAGGGCGCGCAATTCTTTTGTAGTTGTTCTGAAAGTGATTTCGAGATCGAGAGTTTGACGAATCCGTTTGATAATAGCAGCACTGGCTTTTTCCCGCTCCGCAACCTTAGCTAGTTGGTCATTTTTCGCCTGAACCTGATCAAAAGCTTCTGCTTGAACCAGAGCAATCCCAATTTGAGTAGCTACTTGTCGTAGCAGTTTCACTTCTGACCCTGACCAGTTGCGAGTACTAGTATTTTGAAACGCCGATAATAAGCCCCATAATTCCTGACCTTTAAAAATTGCCACCACAGCACAGGCTTTCACCCCATACAATTCCAATGCCTCAATATGACAGTCGGTCAAATCAGCCTGATAAATATCATCGCAAACTAAGGCTTTATCTTCGCGGAACATTCCTCCTTGATGTTCTTGTAGATAAGGGTCTTCCCAACTACTCCCTACTAATTTGGGAAATCCAGGTAATTCCGCTTCCGCGACAAAATCGCCAAAATAGTCTTCTCGAAACTTATAAATCGTTACTCGTTCTACATCTATCAGTTTACGAACTTCCTGAGTCGCTACCTGAAAGATAGTGTCTAGGTCAAAAGAGGGTTGACGAATTTTCTCAAGTACTCTAGCCAAAGCTTTCTGGGTATTTAGCTCCCCTTGAAGTTCGACTTTTACTGCTCCAATTTGTAACTGTACTGCCAGTTCTGTACTAATCCGCTCTAGTAAACTTATTTCTGAATCTTGCCACCGTCTACTCCTTAAACACTGGTGCATGACCAGCAAACCCCAAACTTTCCCCCCTAAGAGGATGGGGATTGCCAAACTAGCCCTAACCTGAAACCGTTCCAGCAACTGTCCTTGATAAGGAGATAATTCTGACTGCTGCACATTTGCGATCGCTGCTACTTTGACTTTTTGATAGTGATTGGCGTTCACCAGTCCAAAGCAAAGGGGTGGGATGTTTTCGCCCATAGCAGGAGTAAAACCCTCTTGCAGTGCTTCTGCTACTACAATTCCTGTCTTTTCCGAATCGAACTTATAGACTAGCACCCGTTCCAGATCTAAAAGTTGGCTGATTTGGCTTATTGTTTGGTTGAGTAAAGTTCCTGTATCTTTTGCCAGCCGTATTTGTTCTACGATCTCCGAAAGCTTTTGCTGCTCAAAGTTTTCCTGCTGGTCAAGGTTATTGGTTAGATTAATAATCTCGGTTATACGCTCTCGAAACTGATGGGGATCTTGAGATTTGTCCTGGTCTAAATCTTTAACTAGAGACTGTAAAGCATTCGTGACCTCTTGAGTTAGATGGCTGCTAGAGTTAGCATCACGATCAAAGATAGAGTTATTGGGGCTAATATTAGTATTGCCTGAATTAAATAGAGTGGTCATAAATCAAGTTTTCAATTAAAGTTGATGTCTAATCTGTTATTGAGAATTTTTGTGTCTTAAATTACAAAATCGTTCGATCTAAGTTCTCCACTGCCTGGATGATGGTATCGACATTGAGCAGAGCTAAAGTATTTCCCTGGGAATCAACAAAATACCCCTCTAAACAAGCTAGTAATTTAGCAGGTAAGGTTTGGCTAGGAAAAGGCTGTAAATTATTCGGGTCATAAACTTCAATCGAACTAACCTGCTCGACTAATAGTCCAATGGCTTGTTCTTCAGCTTGAACTAGTATCGCCATACAGACTTCGGGGACTCGCTCTCGCTGAGATAGATGAGTAGCTCCCATTAAATAGAGTAAATCTACCAGCCAAATAGCTTCTCCTCGTCTGTTAGTAATGCCCAATAAATAGTCGGGTACATGAGGAATGGGCAAAATTTCTGGGGGAGATACCTTAATTACTTCAACTAGTCGTTCGAGAGATAATAAGCCAATGGTTTGATAACCGAGGGGAAATCTTAAAAATCTCTTTGCGATTGCATCGCCCCTCCCTTGGTCTGAGCCTTGTTGAGGAATCGACTTGGATGTAACTAACTCCGTCAGGGGTTCAATAGAACTCATTGATAGCTATCTCCTCATATAAATTGATAGATCATCTCCATTAACTGGTCTTGGTCTACAGGTTTGGTCAGATAAGCATCAGCTCCTCCCATTTTTCCCCATTGCCGATCCACTTCCGTATTTTTAGTCGAGCAAAGTACAATGGGAACCATTTGAGTCTGGGGAGCGGATTTGAGTTTACGACATAGTTGAAACCCGCTTTGCCCTGGTAAAATCACATCTAAAATGATTAAATCTGGCTTCTGCTGCTCTAACTTCGCCTGAGCCTCTTCTCCACTTGTAGCTTGTACTACTAGAAAGCCCTCTTTTTTCAGATATAGCGTCAATAGTTCCATATCTGTAATACTGTCTTCTACAACCATCACTGTTTTCATGTCTATTTCTTGCCAAATCTTGAATATGCTGTACTTTGCCAGACTTTTAGGTCGCCAGTTTCAACATGATTAAAAAAATTATTTAATAAATTAAATTTAGTTTAAATAGGAAAAAATAGCTTTTAATTTGATTAGTTTAATACTTTTTAAGGTTTAATCAAAGAATGCTTCCGCAAAATTGATAATACTCGCTTTTGATTAATTGGTTTAGCAATAAAATCGTTAGCTCCCACAACTTTGCTACGGACACGATCAATTAATCCATCTTTACCAGTCAAAATGACAATCGGAATGTTTTTCGCTTGGGAAATACGTCTAATTTGAGCGCAAAGTTCATAACCATTGACGATTGGCATAACTAAATCCAGAAAAATCAGGTTTGGCTGAATTTTGAGCAGACTAGGAATTGCTTTTATGGGATCTTGTATGCCAAAAAAACGACACCCTTCGCCAGTAATAATTTGTTTCATCTGAGTACATACTGTGGGACTGTCATCAATACACATAACTAAGGGGCGAGAATCTTTAGCAAGGCGAGTTAATGATTTTCCATTAAGTAAAAACTCAATTTTTCGTGGTTTTTCTAGGAGATAATCTCCACTATTCCCGAATTTATTTTCTCGCCCTTGCTGAACTTCTACAAAGCTCATCACCCCACAATTAACGTAATTGACAAAGGACAAGGTTAAACTCGGCAGAGGTTGTCTTAACTCTAAAGCTAAACTGCGTAGAGTTCTTTTGCCATCTACCAACTTAGCCAATGCCTGATATTCTTCTTTTGAGTTGCGTAAGTTATGCAATAGCCGTTTGGGCTTGTCAATAATCGGAACTAAGTTGGGAGAGTAAGGTGTTAATTGTCTCTGTTGCCATAGTTGCCACTGTTGCTGTACTTCTCCTAAAGTCTTGTCTATACGAGCCAGAGTCAAGGCAGTCTTGGGATAATTTTGCTCATCATAGGTAAAAGAAAGATGACGATTGGGAGAGTCAAACTTTAATTGATGCTCATATTGCAAGATATCAAATAAAACTTCCATTAAAGTATCTTTAACTATGCCCATTACTTGAGAACGTTTCTTGATGTCTTGTTTTAAGAGACCAGCAAGAAAGTTATATCCCTCAAATTGAGATAGCTTCAAATTCGCTTCCGTTGATTGATTAATTCCAGGGCAATAGTGATTTAAAAGCCTTTGCCAACGTTCTAGTGGATCTGCTCCTCCTCCTGCCCACATTAAACGTCCTAGGTAAAAATATAAACTCCACTTTAGTTCTTTGGAAGCCTCAATATCGAGCCTACATCTACAAAATCCTGACTGAAGTTGAGATAATTGAGAAACCAAGCTTAAAAAATTTTTTTGTTTTAACATTTTTTAACTAAGCCCACCACTAAAAGGCATTTTATCTGGAAATTTTCAAAGTGCTTTTCCTATTAGAATTGGAACAGCCAAATTGTAAATTTAGCTACTTTTTGATAATCTATGAAAACTTTGATTGTGAACTCTAGAAAAGTAGAGATTCTAGTTGCTGGGGCTTATGGTAAAACTAGCAGAAACTATATCTCAAAATTCACAAGGTTGTTTTTTAGGCAATTTATGGTTTAGCTTGTGTTTAAACAACCAGATTAGATAATTAGGTCTACCCAAACTTAAAATAGGATGTTATAGTTTGGGCGAATACATGTTTAATTTTTAC
>JAAUYH010173008.1_pt1 | contig 13244 bp, 14 predicted proteins | sample 7278061 | NCBI WGS metagenome assembly JAAUYH01 (sample SAMN14350203, study PRJNA611818) | marine sediment metagenome | isolation source: surface marine sediment (0.6m) | place: French Polynesia: Moorea | collected 2018-08
GGCCGATCTTGTAGAAGCTCACCGTGTCGCCAAGACGCTGGGCAAGGGCGAGCCCGTCGAGCGCGTTCGGCACGTCGAGGGCAACGATCAGACGGTCGTCGGACATGGGACGTGCGCTAACTTGGGTGGTCATTGGCGTCAAGCAGGACGGGAGAGGTTTTGCGCCGACTGCGTCGTCGCGGGGAGGCCGCGCGTGCCGCGCGGCCCTAAAATCGCGTGCCGGAATTTTCTTTGCGTATTTTGGCAAGATGAAGATGTTGGATGTGAGATTGTCTAAAGAGCCCGATCATGACGCACGTTCTGGAAGCTGTTTTGGCCTTTGATGGCAAACATGTTGATGAACTGAGGTTTGCCGCCGAGCGTGTCCTGGAAGCGGATGGCGGCGCGCTTGTTGAGCTTTGTTCCAGCGACGATCCTTTGCATCGCGTTGCGGCGACCTGGATCGTGAAGGCGGTTCTGGAGGATGGCCGCGGCCAAACGCTGGACCTTGGCAAGTACTTTTCCTGTTTGAAGGACGAGACGGAGTGGGGCGCTTTGTTGCATCTTTTGCAGAGTGTGCAACTGGCCCCCAAGGCTGCGAGCAATCACTGGGATGCTGTGCGCCGACTGTTGGATCACAAGAAAACTCTGGTGGCGGTCTGGGCGTTGGATGCGCTTGTGCGGATCGCTGTCGAGACCGGCGAGGGTCTGGAGGAAGCTCACCGACGCGTTGAGGCCGCCTTGGCGCATGAAAAGGCCTCGATGCGGGCCCGGGCGCGGCATTTGGCACCACTTCTGGGCTTGTAACGTCAGCGTGAGGCACCCATTTCCTGGAGGAGGCCCAGCCACGCATGCCGCACAGCGGGTGCAAGATATTTGGGCGCTTGAAAAGGAGAGACGTGATGGACTTGGAAAAGTTCACTGAGAGGTCGCGCGGTTTTTTGCAGGCTGCTCAGACCATTGCCGCCCGTAAAAGTCACCAGCGGCTTGCCCCCGAACATTTGCTGAAAGCCCTGATGGATGACGATCAAGGGATGGCCGCGAACCTGATCCGTGCCGCCGGTGGTGCGCCGGAGCGCGTCGTGCAGGCGGTCGATACCGCGTTGGGCAAGATCCCGAAGGTGCAGGGTGATGCGGGGCAGACCTATCTGGACCAGTCCACCATGAAGGTTCTGGACGAGGCCGAAAAGATCGCCAAGAAGGCGGGTGACAGCTTCGTGCCTGTCGAGCGTATCCTGACCGCGCTGGCCGTCGTGAAGTCGAAGGCGAAAGAAGCGCTGGAGGCGGGTGCGGTTACAGCTCAGGCCTTGAATGCCGCGATCAACGATGTGCGCCAGGGTCGGACAGCAGACAGTGCCAGCGCCGAAGATCAATATGAGGCGCTGAAGAAATACACGCGCGACCTGACCGAAGCGGCCAAGGACGGCAAGATCGATCCGATCATCGGGCGCGACGAGGAAATTCGTCGCACCATGCAGGTGCTGTCGCGGCGGACCAAGAACAATCCGGTACTGATCGGTGACCCGGGTGTGGGTAAGACGGCGATTGCCGAGGGCCTTGCACTTCGGATTGTCAACGGTGATGTGCCCGAGAGTTTGCGGAACAAGCGTCTTCTGGCTTTGGACATGGGCGCGCTTATCGCGGGCGCGAAGTATCGCGGTGAATTCGAGGAACGCCTGAAGGGTGTTTTGAACGAAGTCACCGCCGCCGCTGGCGAAGTCATCCTGTTCATCGACGAGATGCACACGCTTGTGGGTGCCGGTAAGACCGACGGCGCGATGGATGCCGCCAACTTGATCAAACCGGCCCTAGCGCGCGGTGAGCTTCACTGTGTGGGCGCGACCACACTGGACGAATACCGGAAGTACGTGGAAAAGGACGCGGCCCTGGCACGGCGGTTCCAGCCCTTGATGGTGGAAGAGCCGACGGTCGAGGATACCGTTTCGATCCTGCGCGGCATCAAGGAGAAATACGAGCTTCACCATGGTGTTCGGATCTCTGACCGGGCGCTGGTGTCGGCCGCGACGCTCAGCCATCGCTACATCACGGATCGGTTCCTGCCGGATAAGGCGATCGACCTTGTGGACGAAGCGGCCAGCCGGCTGCGGATGGAGGTCGATTCAAAGCCCGAAGAACTGGACGCTTTGGACCGGCAGATCCTGCAGATGCAGATCGAAGCCGAGGCGCTTAAGAAGGAAGAGGACAAGGCTTCGAAAGATCGGTTGGAGAAGCTGGAAAAGGACCTCTCTGAACTTCAGCAGCAATCGGCGGAATTGACCGCCAAGTGGCAGGCCGAGCGTGACAAGCTTGAAGGAGCGCGCGGGCTGAAGGAACAGTTGGACAAGGCGCGCGCCGAGTTGGATCAGGCCAAGCGCGAGGGCAATCTGGCGCGGGCCGGTGAGCTTTCCTATGGCGTCATTCCGGGGCTGGAGAAGCAGTTGGAGGCCGCCGAGGAAGACGATGGGCAGGTCATGGTCGAAGAGGCCGTGGGTCCCGAACTGATTGCCGAGGTTGTCGAGCGCTGGACCGGTATCCCGACGTCGAAGATGCTGGAAGGCGAGCGCGAGAAGTTGCTTCGGATGGAAAATGAACTGGGCAAGCGCGTGATTGGCCAGGCGTCGGCGATGACCGCCGTTTCGAACGCCGTGCGCCGTGCGCGCGCTGGATTGCAGGACGAAAACAGGCCCTTGGGCTCTTTCCTTTTCCTTGGGCCCACCGGCGTGGGCAAGACCGAACTGACCAAGGCCTTGGCAGAGTTCCTGTTCGACGATGACCGGGCCATGGTGCGGATCGACATGAGCGAATTCATGGAGAAGCACTCGGTCGCGCGACTGATCGGTGCCCCTCCGGGCTACGTCGGCTATGACGAAGGCGGCGTGTTGACCGAAGCGGTGCGGCGGCGGCCTTATCAGGTGATCCTGTTCGACGAGGTCGAAAAGGCGCACCCTGAAGTCTTCAACGTACTGTTGCAGGTGTTGGACGACGGCGTGCTGACCGATGGGCAGGGCAACAAGGTCGATTTCAAGCAAACGCTGATCATCCTGACGTCGAACTTGGGCTCGCAAGCTTTGAGCCAGTTGCCCGAGGGCGCGGACGCCAGCGATGCCCGCCGCGACGTTATGGATGCGGTGCGCGCCCATTTCCGGCCGGAGTTCCTGAACCGCTTGGATGACATGATCGTCTTCGATCGCCTCAGCCGTAGCGACATGGACGGTATCGTCGATATCCAGCTTGCCCGCTTGAACAAGCGGCTTGCCAAGCAGGGGATCACGCTTGATCTGGACGAGGCCGCGATGAAGTGGTTGGCCGATGAAGGCTACGACCCGGTCTATGGCGCGCGTCCGCTGAAGCGCGTGATCCAGCGCAGTCTGCAAAACGAACTGGCCGAGATGCTTTTGGCTGGCGATATCGCAGACGGCGACACGGTCCAGGTCTCGGCCGGATCGGAGGGGCTATTGGTCGGCGATCGGGTGGCGAGTTCGAACCGACAACCACCGGCCGACGCCGTGGTACATTAACGAAAAGGCCCTGCATTTGCGGGGCCTTTTTTGGTCATAGTCTGGTAACCTTGTGTCTACCCATTCCTTGCGGCACGGAAACAATAAGGGGTTCCATGCGTAGATTGTCCCAGTTCAGGTCAGGATTGCCAGCAAGCTGACGCCGATTTGCATAAAATCTGCCGATCCCACCACACCACTGCCGCATTCTTTTCACAATCGGATCGCATTATTTGAACATCGTCATCCCAGACATTCGATGTCTTCAAGAGGTGAGAGGCATGAGTAAAGTTCACAGGATTGCAGGCCTTCGGATAAGTCGTGTGCACACGCCGTGCACGGCAGTTGGAAGCAGCCGGGACTTGCTTCCGGACCTTGAACCGCCCGAAGAGCGCCTGCGCCATGACAGAAGTCACATCTTTTCGTCCGACGCGATCACGCTGTCGCACTCTTCCGCCATGGAGGACGTCTTCGATCCCGCCCTGCGCGAGGAGCATCAGGATCTTACCGCACGCCTGACGGTCTATGTCTTGAACATGACCATCATGATCTTTGCGCTGCCCGTTGGCCTTGCGCTTTTGTTCCTGAACATCCTGGGCGGTGAAAACCTGCGGACGACCGCACATGTCATGGCATTGACAGGTATGTTCATGGCGCTGTCCCAGATGGAAGGCGCGGCCCCGCTCTTACCCCTGTAGGCGGCCCTGCTGGCGTAGAGTTTCCCAAAGCGCGTGGCGTTCTGCTTCAAAGAGCGAGTCCACCCGGACCATGAAAGTGTGTATCCCGAAGGCGATAGCCCCTGTCTTTGGTAGCACCCGCAGCGTCTGCCGCTCCGACCGGACGAATAGCGCCTGCAGATCGCTTGCCTCTCGCGGTGGATCGCCTTCGGACTTCGGTGCGAAGAGTGCCGGGTCGTCGTAGAGAAGTGCGTTGGAGCGCGTCAGAATGGCTTGCGGTTTCAAGTTGCCAAAGAGCCTTTGCACTCGCTTCGCCATCGCCTCGTCATATGGGTCTACGGGATCGTGAATGCGCGACAGTGGCCGCCCGATCTTTTCGTCCAACCTCCAGGACGCCGGGAAACACAGAACGGCACCTGTCAGCACATGCTCGGATCCTTGCTTCTGCAAGAGGCACATATCGGATTGGATCAATCGTCCAAGCGTGTGAAGGGGCTGATCCCTATCTTGAACCACGACTATGCCATCGGGGCGATGCAACTTGTCGGCGATGATGCGATAGGCGGGGTCATGGGCCAGATAGCGAACCACGTGGTTCAGGCATTCCTGCGCAGCCTCTTTCGCCTCGGGTAACATCTGAATAACGTCAGAGGTTCGCTCGGCGATGAGCGCGTCGCGCAGTTCCATCTGTGCCGCAAAGGCATCGTCGCGAAGTATCCAGTCCTTTTCGTCAAGAAGCGTAAGGCCCGGAAGCGACCGCGCGGCGGGGTGCATCCACGGAGGGCCTTCGGGAAAGCTCGATTGCAGAATGGGGTCTGGCACGGCGCCGGGATAGCAAACATGTCGCTTGGGCAACAGGACCATGTCGCAAATCAACCGGACGCGGTCGAGGTTGGCGTCCGAGACTGATTACATGAACACCTGGCATCGAGACACTCGCAAGATCGATCCCAGCAGGGGCACGCGGTTGGGCGACAACACACCCAATGACGCGGACCGGATCGAAATCGGTCCGACGCTGTTGGCCTTGCAGGAATGGGAGGCGGCGGGGCTGGAACTGCCGGACCTTCAGGCCATGCGGGAATACCGGTGGAAGCGGCTGACCGATCATATCATGGCACGAGATTACGGCGCGCTTCTGGTCTTCGATCCGCTGAACATCCGTTATGCGACCGACAGCACCAACATGCAGCTTTGGAACGCGCATAACCCGTTTCGCGCGCTGCTTTTGTGCGCCGACGGCCATATGGTGATCTGGGATTACAAGAACGCGCCGTTTCTCTCCGAGTTCAACCCGTTGGTGAAAGAGGTGCGCTCGGGAGCGTCTTTTTTCTATTTCTCGGGCGGCGACAAATGTCACGCGGTGGCGTCCGAGTTCGCGGGTGCGGTCCGTGATGTTGTGATGGAGCACGGCGGCGGCAACATGCGGCTGGCAGTGGACAAGATCATGTTGCACGGTGCACGTGCGCTTGAAACGGCGGGTTTCACGCTGGAAGAGGGCGAGGAGCTGACCGAAAAGGCTCGCGCAGTTAAAGGCATGGACGAGATCAAGGCGATGCGTTGCGCCAGTCACGCCTGCGAAGCGTCGGTCGCGGCGATGGAGGAGTTTGCCCGCGAGCACGGGCCGACCGGTAAGGTCAGTGAAGACGACATCTGGGCCGTACTTCATGCCGAGAACATCAAGCGCGGTGGCGAATGGATCGAAACGCGGCTTCTGGCGACCGGGCCTCGGACGAACCCGTGGTTTCAGGAATGCGGGCCCCGGCGGATGAGGAACAATGAGATCCTGGCCTTCGATACCGATTTGGTCGGGAGCTACGGGATCTGTGTGGACATAAGCCGAACATGGTGGATCGGGGACAAACCGCCACGCCCGGATATGGTCGCGGCTATGCGGCACGGGCACGAGCACATCATGACGAACATGGAACTGATAAAGCCCGGCGCGCGCATCGAGGACATGCAACAGAGCCTGCACAGGCTGGACGACAGATATCAGAAGCTGAAGTACAGCTGTGCCATGCACGGGGTGGGCCTTTGCGATGAGTGGCCGCATGTGGACTATCCCGACACCATGAAGCCCGGCGCCTTCGATTATGCGTTGGAGCCCGGCATGGTGCTGTGTGTCGAAGCGCTGGTCAGCGAAGAGGGCAACGACTTTTCGATCAAGCTGGAGGATCAGGTGCTGGTGACCGAGGACGGGTACGAGAACCTGACGAAGTATCCATTCGATGCGGCGTTGATGGGTTTGGATTGAGGTATTGCGCCGCGATTTGCGCGTCGCGGTAGGTGGGGGACGCTGTCCCCATCGTCCATCGGTGCTTGAACTGATGGCGCATCGAAGGACGACCCCCTGGGATATTTTTCAACGGGCGAAGATTAAAGGCGGTCCGGCAAAGCCAGGCCGCGGAGAATGTCATGGCCAGACATGGGGCGCTTGCCTTGGCGCTGCGCTTCGAGCACTTGCACCGCGCCGTCGCCGCAGGCGATCCGAAAGCCACCGAGGTGGGCGCCCGGTTGGCCCATGCCTTCCGCCGTGGTTGCGCGGAGGAGCTTCAGGCGTTCGTCGCCAACCTGGGTCCAGGCGCCGGGAAAGGGGGAGAGGCCGTTGATGTGGCGCGCGACCTTTTCGGCCGGGTGGGTCCAGTCGATCCTGGCTTCGGCCTTGTCGATCTTCTCGGCATAGGTGACGCCTTCGCCTGGTTGTGGCTGGGGCGTCAGGGTGGCAATCTTGGCCAGCGTTTCGACGATGAGCCGCGCGCCCATGTCGGACAACCGGTCATGCAGATCGCCTGTTGTTTCGGATGCACCGATGGGGGTCGCTTCGCGCAACAGGACGGGGCCGGTGTCCAGCCCGGCCTCCATCTGCATGATGCAGACCCCGGTTTCCTTGTCTCCTGCCATAACGGCCCGGTGAATGGGTGCAGCGCCGCGCCAGCGCGGCAGAAGCGAGGCGTGGATGTTCAGGCAGCCATGACTTGGCGCGTCGAGCACGGCCTGCGGCAGGATCAGGCCGTAGGCTACGACGACGGCAACGTCGGCTTTGAGGGCGGCAAAATCGGCTTGGACGTCTTCGCCCTTGAGTGACTTCGGATGGCGCACTGTCAGGCCAAGCGCTTCGCCCCGCTGATGCACGGGCGAGGGCCTTTCCTTCTTGCCGCGTCCCGCCGGCCGGGGCGGTTGGGTGTAAACGCAAAGGATGTCGTGACCGGCCCGTTCCAGGGCGTCGAGAGCGGGCACCGAGAAGGCTGGCGTGCCCATGAAGATTACCTTCATGCCTTCTGCGCCTTCTTCATCAGCATGTCACGCTTCGTCCGGCTGAGGTTGTCGAAATACATGCGTCCATTCAGATGGTCGATCTGGTGCTGAACAGAGGTCGCCCAGACGTCCTGAAAATCGCGGCTGACCTGTTCACCTGCGTCATCGGTGAACGCGACCGTTACGCGGGCCGGGCGCGTGACCTTGGCGGAGACGCGCGGCAGGTTGGGAGAGGCTTCGTCCCAGGTGAAGGTTTCGTCCGAGGCAGAGATTATTTTGGGGTTGGCCAATCGGACGACCTGACCGCGCTCCTTCGAGCAATCCACGACCGCCAGGCGCAGAAGGACGCCGATTTGAGGCGCGGCGAGACCGTAGCCGGGCATTGCTTCCATGATCTCGATCATCTCATTCCAGATCGCATGGATGTCTTCAGTGATTGCCTCGACAGGTTCAGCCGGGGTGCGGAGGCGCTTATCTGGCCAAATGAGTGTCGGGCGCGGCACGAACTGACCTCACGCTCGCGCCTTCTCGCGCTTCAGTTTCTGCATCTTGCGCGTAATCATCTGACGCTTGAGCGGCTTCAGGTAATCGATGAACAGTTTGCCATCCAAATGATCGATTTCGTGCTGTACACATGTGGCCCAGAGCCCGTCGAACCGCTGGCTTTGTTCGTTTCCTTCAAGCGAGGTCCAGGTGACTTCCACCTCGGCAGGGCGTTCGATGTCGTTGTAAATCTCTGGGATCGACAGGCAGCCTTCCTCGTAGACGTTCGTTTCCTCAGACGACCAGACGATCTTTGGGTTGATCAGCACCATAGGCTGGGGCGGTGCGTCTTCTTCCTTGACGCAATCCATGACCAACATGCGTTGCAGAACGCCGACCTGTGGCGCGGCAAGGCCAATGCCCGGCGCGTGGTACATGGTTTCCAACATGTCGTCGGCCAGCTTCTTCATGTCGGACGGTTCCGACACGGGGCCTGCCACCGTTTTTAGCCGGGGGTCGGGGTGAATAAGAATATCGCGCAGTGCCATGGTGTTCATCTATGTCAAGCGACTGCGCTGGACAAGCAGAGGGCTTGCAGGAGCGTGGCGGAGTGCTAGGGTCGCGCCGCTAAAGAGGTAGGCAGGCATGAACTTTGATTTCGACACCCAGATCGCCCTTCGGAACACCCATGCGTCGAAATACGACCATATGGCGAAGGTGAGTGGCCGAGACGACCCCGACATGATCCCGATGTGGGTGGCGGATATGGATTTCGCTGCCGCACCCGCAATACGCGCGGCGCTGCAGGCCGAGGTCGACCGGGGCTATTTGGGCTATTTCGGCAATCCCGCGCCCGTGGCGGATGCTGTTGCGCGTTGGTACGGCGACCGGCACGGTTGGAACGTCGATCCGGGCTGGGTGCGCTTCACGCATGGTGTGGTCAACGGTTATGGGGTCGTGTTGGCGACTTTCACAGAACCGGGGGATCGGGTGATTGTCTTTTCGCCCGTTTATCATGCGTTCTATCGCCAGATCAAAGCGATGGACCGGGAGGTCATGGAAAGCCCGTTGGTTCTGCGGGATGGCGTGTTCCACATGGACCTCGACGCGCTGGCCGGGCAACTGACAGGGCGTGAAAAGGTGCTGACGCTCTGCACGCCGCATAACCCGGGCGGTCGCCTTTGGTCGGATGATGAATTGCGCGAGGTCGCGGCATTTTGCAAGGCGCACGACCTGTTGCTGGTGTCCGACGAAATCCATATGGATCTGGTCTTTCCCGGGGCCAAGTTCACGCCGACGGCGGTGGCGGCGCCCGAGTGTCTGGATCGCCTCGTGGTGCTGACGGCGGCGTCGAAGGGGTTCAACCTTGCGGGTGGTGAAACCGGGCTGATGCTGGTGCCAGATGCCGGTTTGCGAAAGCGGATCGACAAGGTAATGGTCGACCGCGAGGCCACGCCCAACCGCTTCGGCATGCTGATGACCAAAGCGGCCTTCACCGAGAGCGCGGACTGGTCCGAGGCTGTGCGGGCCTATATCGCCGAAAATTTCCGCATCTTTGCGGAACGGATAAATGCGCTGCCAGGCGTCAGCGTAATGCCGATGCAGTCGACTTATCTGACGTGGGTCGATTTCAGTGATCTGGGCATGACCGATGCCGAATTGATCGCACGTGTTCTGGATGCCAAGGTCATGCCCAACAAGGGCCCTGAATTCGGAACGGGCGGCTCGGGTCACCTGCGGTTCAACATCGCCTTGCCGCGCCCGACCTTGCTGGAGGCTCTGGAGCGTTTGGAACGCGCTTTCGCCGACGTTCAATAAATCGGAAGAATCCCGCCGATTTGGACGGCGTGGCATACCGTCACATTGATTATGCTGCACTGCAGCATGATACTGGTTGGCATATAAGGAAATTGCTATGTCTGTCACGCTTACGCCCGATGCGCCCGCCACCCACTCACAGCACGAAATTGATGACCGTGTTGTTTTTCACGAAGACGATCAGATTCTTGAAATTGATCTCTCGGACTACACGCTGGAAAACTCTGCCGACGTGAACTTATTGTACGACCGGCTGGAGACCTTGATTGCGGAGAGCGGCGAAAGCCAATGGTTTTTCTTGATCAACTATCGCGGCACCAAGATCGACCCAGGCGCTTGGTTCGCCCATGCGCGGCGCGGCAAGGACCTAAACCTGGCGCATTCTATGGGCTCGGTCCGTTATGATGCCAGCGAAGACACACGCCGCCAGATCGAACGCTCGGCCGGGACCGACAATTTCGATCCGAACCTTTTTGCCGATCGCGAAAGCGCCTATGAACGCCTAAAGGCTATGCCGTCAACGCGTGTGCACAAGATTGTGCATGTGCCGAACCATTCCGCAGAGGAATTCCGCCGCCGCGTGACCTTTAACGAGGCCGACGACATCATGGAGATTGATCTGACCGACATCGCGCTGGAGCATTCCCGCGATGTGCACGACCTCTATGATGTTCTGGACGCCATGATCGCTGAAACTGGTCGGAAGTGGTACTTCCTGATCAATTACGAAAATACGAAGATATTCTCGTGCGCTTGGGTTGAATATGCCGCCCGTGGCAAGGCGTTCAACGAGGCCGGGTCGCTGGGTTCTGTGCGGTTCGCACCGGGGTCCGAGACCGAAACCGACATCCGTCTGCGTGCTGAATCCGGAGGTTTCCGTCCCAACATCCGCAACACACGGGAAGAGGCACTGGAGCGGATTGCCGAGTTGAAGCGGGGCGAAGACTAAGTCCGCCCGCAATCGACGCGCCCCTCATTCTGGGCGCGCCTCGTCCGAATACTGTTCGACGAACTCGCCCTTGGGCGGGATCGGTTTGATGACATCAATCAGGACGCCGTTCGGGTCCTGCGTAATGAAGTGGCGCTGTCCGAAGTCTTCATCGACTAACGGTTTCAGGATGGGCAAACCGGCGTCTTCCGCTTCCTTGAATACGGCGTCCGGGTCCTTGACTTCGAAGTTCAGGATCAACCCGCTGACCACCTTCTGCGCTACCCTTGGCACCGTCGGGTGATCGTACTGCAGCACGGCAAGATTCACGCCTTCATCTTCGGTCGATTGAAGATGTGTGTACCAGTCGCTGTCGAAGACGATCTTGAACCGGAAGTTAGCGACATAAAAGGCTGTTGTTCCGGCGACATCGTTCGTCTGGATCACGGGATAGTACTGGGTGCATTTCATTTCTTGAGTCCTCCAATTCAGAAACATACAGTCTGTATGTATCGAATCAATTAACATACAGGCTGTATGTATGCAACAAGACTCTGAACGCCGCTCGAATGCGGCCCGTACCGAAGCCACTCGCGGCGCGCTGATCGCGGCGGCGCGAACGCTTTTTGTCGAGAAAGGCTACGCTGAAACCTCGACGCCCGAGATCGTGAAGTCAGCCGGGATCACAAGGGGCGCTCTTTACCACCACTTCGCCGATAAGGCCGATCTGTTTAGAGCCGTGCTGCGCAAAGAGTTTGAAGCGGTCGAGGCCGAGATCAATGCGTCGGCCAAGGCGTCCGAGTCAGCCATTGATGCGTTGCTGGATGGCGGGCGCGGGTATCTTGATGCAATGCGCGCGCCGGGGCGGGTGCGGCTGATGCTGCTGGATGGTCCCGCCGTGTTGGGGCGGATGGAACTGGACAAGATGGATCGCGAGACGTCTGCCGACTCACTTCGTTTGGGTTTGGAAGCGGCGATGAATGCCAGTGAGGTTCGGCGCCTGCCGTTGGTGCCATTGACAGCACAGCTTTCGGCCATGTTCGACCGGGCTGCGCTGGGCGTATCCGAGGGCGAGGACGCCGAAGATCACCTGACGGTTTTCGCGGCCATTCTTGAGGCGTTGCGCCCGTAGTGGTCGCCCGGCCAAAATTCTAACGGGATGCGGTCGTGGTTGCTGGAAGCCCGAAGTCCTCGAAATGCACGACACAGTCGGGGCCGTTGGTCAAAACGATCCCATAAGCGCCCGGCTCGTCAACTGAGTGGGTTGACCCGGCTTCGCCTAGAAGCATCGGCATCTGGTGGCATGTGCTTTTGAAGACAGTCACCGGTACACCTGCGGCTTTTGCCGTGATCGTTCGGTGGATGTGCCCGGCGAACACGTGAGACACGTTGTGCTGCGCGATCAGGTCCAGAAAGGCGCGGTCGTTTCTCAGCCGGATCGCATCCATGCCGACAAACCCGCTTTCAAAAGGCGGATGGTGAACAAAGACGAGGCAAGGGCGATCTGCTTCGGACAATTGAGCCTTCAACCAGGCCATGCGGTCATCGCACAAGATGCCGGAATGTGCTGGATTGGCGGTTTCGTCCAGACTGTCGAGCGTAATCAAGCGGACATCATCAAGATCGACTGCGCTTTGAACAAATCCATTCGGGTCGACCGGTGTCTCGGGAAAGACCTTTCGGAAAGTGGATCGCCGATCGTGGTTGCCGAGGAGAAAGCTGATGGGCCACGGCAAGTCGTTCAACGCATCTCTTAATGCCTGATAGGAAACCGTTTGCCCGAAGTGGGTCAGGTCCCCCAGAAGCAGCAGTCGATCCGCGTCCGGGTGGTTTCTAAGGGCATGGTCCAACCCCTGCCGCAGCCGCTGGAACGGGTCCAGTCCAATGATCGTCTTGGACCCGTCCGTCAGGTGCAGGTCGGTCATCACCAGAAGCTTGGACATCAATCCTCGTTGATGTCGTGTTCGAAGTGCTTCACCTGACCTTTGCGGATGCCCAATATCTGGCGCAGCGCCAGCCACGCCAGAAGCGAGATGATCGCAAATGTCAGAAGCATCATCGGGACTGAGGTTGCCAGGCCGGGGATGCCCAGCAGCAGGCCAAAACCAACGCCTCCTGCGCCGACGGCGAATCCCAGAAAGATCTGTGCGGGCGCGACAACTTCGAGGATAGCGAGCAACAGCGCGCCGACCATCCAGACCCACCAGAGAGACCACCACATGGGCTACGACCTCCCTTTGAGCATGTTGAAGGCGTTGCCGAAGGCTTCCAGTGCATTGGCAGGCACCACGACGGTGCTGGAGCCCTGCGAACTGCCCAGCGCGTTCAGCGATTCCACCTGTTTCAACGCCACCTGGTATTGCGCGGCTTCCAACCCGTTGTCCTGAATGGCCCGCGCCACGACGCCGGTCGCATAGGCTTCGGCGTCCGCCTCGACGCGGCGCGCCTTGGCGGCCTGTTCGGCGGCGTAAAGTTCGGCATCGGCCTGCAATTCCACCGCGCGGCGTTCGCCTTCGGCCCGTGTCACCTGCGCGCGGCGTTCGCGCTCGGCGTTCAACTGCTGAAGCATCGCGTCGCGCGTGGCCTGATCGAGGTTCACGTCCA
>JAAUYH010008559.1_pt1 | contig 13236 bp, 5 predicted proteins | sample 7278061 | NCBI WGS metagenome assembly JAAUYH01 (sample SAMN14350203, study PRJNA611818) | marine sediment metagenome | isolation source: surface marine sediment (0.6m) | place: French Polynesia: Moorea | collected 2018-08
CAACTTCAATGGTGCATAACAACTTTGATAATTGATGCGCGCTCTATACTCTATCGTTGATACGATGTTCCGACAGCTTAATTATCATGACCGAACCAAAGGGTTTCGTTATTTCAACTGTGATAGATGTCAAGTTTCAAAGGTCCGTACGGACTTTTTGAAGCGAGTGAAGAACATTCTCTTTCTCTATCTTCCCTGGTGGAAAATCCTGTAGTAAATTATGCATAGTATTGGTCAGTGCTGGTTCGAACGCGCGAGATTTTTGTTTGAGAAAGACAAGACAATCAACCGCATTATTGAGTACCACAAAAAACATTTATGTATATTTTCGGGTGAAACTGCCACCAGACTGAATCCTGATTTCCTTCAAAAGAATTAAAATTGTAGGAAAGCACATGCATTCCAGGAACGCGTTCAATCCAGTACCAAAGCCATAAATTTTATCCGAATTACTAAATCCTAGTAATTCATTGTTTCACATTTCCTCTGAAAAAGATTGCAACTGTCAATATTCAGTAACAAGCATCCTTTTCGACGTGAATGATTCAGTTCTTGTGAAATTCGCTTGGTTTGAATGCTCATTCAACTACTCAAACATATAGTCCAAATTTCTTTTGAGATTCTGCATTGATCCTGCGGTACTACCCTTTTGGACACCCTTTTGCCAATTTACAATGTTCGTGCATCAACATAATCGATGCCATAAGTTTGCAAAAGTTGAAAAAACATCACATGATCGTACAGATTTTCCTCTTCGCAAAATTATTTTAGAGGTATATTATACCAGACTTGATTTATCGTCTTTAAATCAATTTTACGATGCTTTTTAATACAGTCTCAACATACTAAGACATAAGTTACATACATTTATTATTGTACTAGGCTGCACATCAGTTTAATAGTTACTACTTTGCGTGCAACAAGTTTCGCGTTCGATGTTTTACCATATTCGCGACAGTTTCTAAGTGGCGTCAACTTTTCAATCATTCCTTCTCGCCCATTCCCCCATTATTGTGCCTTTTTACAATGAGACCAGTACGACGAAGACTCAACGCACCATATTCGGATGATGTCGTTAATGTGTGGTAATTAAAGGCAAACTAAGTACACAAATCACTTGTAGTTGAGAGCGTAGAGCAAGAAAGTAGAACGTTATCTATTTCTGTCCCCAAATGTGAACTTAAATCAAATATGAAATAGTGATTTAGGCCAGCCCAAGCGCAAATCAATTTTCTAATCAAAATTTAGAAAATTCCATTTTGATTAATTATTAAAACAAATGGTGTTCCCAATACGCCAAGCAGAAATAGTTACTCGCCGATTCTTTTGCAATTCTCGTAACTGGAAAGAAATTATTACACAGTTGTCATGCGCTGCACAACAACGATGATAATGGTTAATGATTTGAAATAGTTCTGGATCTTAATCTGGTTCCCTGGGAGTGTCATTTCTGTAGAGAGAATTCCAGTTGCTCCGATACACATCACTGAGTATGTGCGCTCTATTGACTGGACACGACTATCCCCATGTAACAGGATAGAGCGAGCTTTAGGCGATCTTGTAGTTCAAATTTTCGTGCCAATTACAGTACCGGTACAGTCTCCAGTGTTAGAGTACGTACTGTTGGCATAACAATTCTCGTCGAGTAAATATCAATTGACGTAGAACGAACATGTTTGAACATATTCATTTTTAGAAGGCAAGAGGCACGATAAATTGGACTTTTTCTAATTTGAATCAGTCGATTCGAAAATCGTGTAGCTGCGCTCATATTTCAAATCGTAGAATGCTATCAACTAGCAGAAAGTTGAAAAAAACGAACCGCCACCAAGTCTACTTAATGCAGCGGTAGAGAACGATTCGTAAAACAAACTGACACCCAAATGTCCTGCAACATCAATTCGAGGAGAGGTTTATGTGGTGTGACTCGGGTGTTCCAGCCGCTCGCACAGTACGCACTCATGTAAAACATCGAAAACGATGACGGGAAGAAATCGAAGGATATTCATTCGACGATAGGGTTCGGGGCGGTGCGGTCCTCCATTTTCCAGTATCAAAAGCATGACTAGGCGAGAAAAGGCAAATCAGTTTAGTATCTCAGAGACGTGAAAAAATCCGCGCGAAGACAAGACCGAACATAGCGATCGATGGCATACGGAACTACAGCACAGTGCCGAAAACTGAACTATAGGACGAGGAAGAGTGTGCGAGTAAATTTGCTAACGGTAAAAGCAAGGGAAAATCTTAAGATATTATAAATTTACAGTACAGAGCAGTAACAAGAGCAGTCATTACACCCTCGTCACTATAAATAAGGTGTTGCGTTGCGATTTTAGAACTACTGCACCGGTAGTGTCTGTATAAAATCCGGATACTACGGTACCAAACAGGAAGTGAAATATTTAGAAACAGCTACCGTAGCTTCTTGTAGTTGTGTGCAATGCCCTGCAGAAGCAGTGCTGCCCCTTGATGATTGCCTTGCATAGCTGCGAAATGCGGTTTACACGCAGGATCTCGAACAACAGGATGGGCTAGTAGGAAATCACGCGAATCTACCAAACAGCTGTGTCCACATCACAGGGGTTGCTCACGAATCGATTCGCAGAAAGCTCGAGTATATCAATCTCAGGAGAAGTGAAATCAACGAATCGTTCGAGAAGGGATGTTTATTTGTTTTGTTTAATCTTTGGAAAATGGCCGATTCAGGTTGATGAGATACAGTACCGGCACGCCATCGTGTTGTATCGTACCGTACATATAAGATTCAAAAACACTGGGTTCACGAATGACATGAGAGCCACATTTCACCTATGTTGGCACTTACGGCTGGCAAAGTACTGTATCTGCGAGCTCAACCAGCACGAAACAGGCGCATCCCCCACGTAACTTTGCAACCCTCAAATGAGCATGTCCATTCCGCTTCCCTGCCAACATGCAGAGAGGCTGCGCATCGAATGGAGAATGAATGGGCAAATAAAATTGAGAAAAACAGTGAGACCATATTTCTACCATAGATTCTCATCAGTGCAAAAACACGCGCACACACGCATCTGTCGAAACCATTCGTTAGTACACTGCACTGCACTGCACCGCACCGCACCGCACCGCACCATAAAGAGGGTTGCAGTCGTTCCACGTAGTATTTTATGCGCAGTATTCCGCCCTCGGTGAAGGGCTCGTCAGGGAATTGTGAGGAATCCGGTTGAATGAGTTTCTAGGCAAAGTACAGTACAGTACAGTACAGTAGCGGTAGCATGGGGATGTTATTGACCAACGGACCTAGCTGCAAAAAATAAGGGTGGTACAGTAAATTTAGTGTAGTGAACGAGAAGAAAACAACCGGGTGGAATAGTGGTCGACGTCACACAATACCCACAGTAGCACAAAAAAAGATCGAAGATGGAAAAGAAGGGCATGGCACAACGCGACAGACAACACGCTAACAATAACACAATTAGTTTCAAAGATTATGATCCACTTGTACTATGCGGAATTGGCATCAGATCCTTACTAAGACGGTGGACTGTAAATCACGTCAAAAAACAGGCCCGTACGCGGTTTCTCTGCTATCAAATTATTAACAAGAAAATAGAAAGTTGTTGAATTGAAACCAAGTGCCACGACGCAACGTAGCCACGCGTGACGATGGTAACACACAGTGACCGGGGAGCAGAAGAACCCGACGAGGATAAGACACAGTGGATGAGGGGAGTGCATACCAAAAATTAAAACAAAACTGAGGCGCGTTCGAATTGTGCGGTTGCCTGCCTCGCTGTAGTGCCTGCTGCACTAGCGAAGAGTTGGTGGTGTTTCAAACGCAACGCACTAACCTACGCACAGCCTTTACTACGGCACTCGCAAGTGCTGTGTATGGGAAACTGCTTCCCAACGCGACGCCCCACCGCGTTCCGTTCGTTCAGTTGCTGTACAGTACCTTCGGTTTTCGTGGTCTAACTCTCGCTCTGCGGCCACTGTTGTGCGTGTGCGTGTGTGTGCTGTATCGGCCACTTTGGTGACTGTACTCACCACCGGATTTGCCCATCGTGTGCTTGTAGCCGCCGTTTACCGACCTGTTCATCTCGCCGAACACACACCAACCCGACAACCAACTACGACGATTCCCTCCTGGCCTCGTGCACCGCTCCGCATCTTCGTTCCTGCGCTTGCGTCGACGCAGTTTTGACATCGCGTACCCTTCCCACCCTATTCGTGTACGACTTCACCAACCCGCACGCGCGTCCGTGCCTCGCTCCTGCCCACTAGATCGCGCACGCTCGCGTGCCGCGCGCGTGTCGCGCGGGGCATGTTGTGCGAGTGTGCGCGCCACGAACCATGCATGTATCTAGGGCTTTTCATTACGCCGCACTACTGCTCTCACTAGCTGTCTACATCGAGGTGTTGAGCAGAACTCGCGCCGTGCCGCTACCCTTAAACGTGCGTTCTGCCAAGGCGCTATCGGATTCTGGTTTCGAGAACGAAAACGCACCACCGTCCGAGTCCCCGTCCGCCACACCGAGTTTCATCGCTACACCAATTTCGTTTCCTGACATTAGCACTCATCAATGGGTCGGTCCTGAAATCGTACCGCAGCCTCCCGCATTTAACATATCGGCTGTGCGACAAGCAGAGTCCCCTGCAACGAATGATATCAATAGCAATCCAATCGGAACCGCATCTCCAATTTTTGTTCCGTCGGAGTCTGCTCAACCGACTCAGCCGCCGCTTCCCCCTGCTCAAGTGTCTCCGCTACCTTCTCCGAGCTCAGTTCCGAGTCAGTCTGCGGCACCATCTCCACCGCCACCATCCGCTGCGCCGTCATCTTCGTCAAGTACATCGGCTGCGCCATCTATCGCACCTTCGTCGTCATCTAGTGCGTCGGCGCTGCCTTCTGTCGCGCCTTCCTCGACGTCTAGAGCATCGGCAACACCTACTATCGCATCGTCATCTTCGTCAAGTGAATCGGCCGCGCCATCCCTCGTACCTTCGTTGACGTCAAGTGCATCGGCTGCGCCGTCTATTGCGCCATCGGTAACGTCTAGTGCATCGGCAGCGCCCTCTATCGTACCGTCATCTTCATCAAGTGAATCGGCAGCGCCATCTCTCGTACCCTCGTTAACGTCAAGTGCATCAGCAGCACCGTCTATTGCACCATCACTGACTTCTAGCGCATCGGCGGCACCTTCTATCGTGCCTTCGTCTTCGTCAAGTGCATCGGCAGCGCCTTCTATTGTACCTTCATCTTCATCAAGTGCATCAGCAGCGCCGTCTATTGCGCCGTCGCTAACGTCTAGTGCATCGGCGGCGCCTTCTATCGTGCCGTCATCTTCGGCAAGCGAATCGGCGGCACCGTCTGTTGTACCATCGCTAACGTCAAGTGCATCGGCAGCGCCGTCTATTGTGCCTTCGTCGACGTCGAGTGCATCAGCAGCGCCTTCTATCGCACCGTCGTCTTCATCAAGTCAATCGGCAGCGCCTTCTGTCGTACCTTCATCTTTATCAAGTCAATCGGCGGCACCTTCCCTTGTGCCTTTCTCGACGTCAAGTGCATCTGCAGCACCGTCTATTGTACCGTCGCTAACATCTAGTGCATCTGCAGCGCTGTCTATTGTGCCGTCATCTTCATCGAGTGAATCGGCGGCACCCTCTCTTGTACCTTCGTTAACGTCAAGTGCGTCAGCAGCGCCGTCTATTGCACCATCGCTAACGTCAAGTGCATCGGCGGCACCTTCTATCGTGCCGTCATCTTCGTCAAGTGAATCGGCCGCGCCCTCTCTTGTACCTTCGTCTTCCGCTAGTATATCGGCTGCGCCTTCTATTGTGCCTTCGCTAACGTCTAGCGCATCGGCAGCACCGTCTACGGCGCCCTCGGAGTCAGCAAGTGTCTCGGCATTGCCTTCCATTGTACCGTCATCGTCTTCTAGCACATCGGCCGCGCCCTCTATTGTGCCCTCGTTAACATCTAGCGCATCGGCAGCACCCTCTACAGCGCCGTCGGAGTCATCAAGTGTGTCGGCACTGCCATCAATTGCCCCTTCATCAACGTCTAGTGCATCGGCAGCCCCGTCTATTGTGCCGTCATCAACATCTAGCGTGTCGGCGGCGCCATCTATCGTACCTTCGTTGACGTCAAGTGCTTCGGCGGCACCATCTGTTGTTCCTTCGTTAACGTCTAGTGCGTCGGCAGCCCCGTCTCTTGCGCCTTCGTTAACGGCTAGCGTATCGGCTGCACCATCTATTGTGCCTTCGTTAACTTCAAGTGTGTCAGCAGCGCCGTCTCTTGCTCCATCGTTGACGTCTAGTGCATCAGGTGCACCATCTACTGCGCCTTCGTTAACACCTAGCGTTTCAGCACCGCCGTCTGTTCTACCTTCGTTAACGTCGAGCGCTTCTGCTGCACCGTCTCTTGCCCCTTCGTTAACGTCAAGTGCATCGGCAGCACCGTCTATTGTGCCTTCATTGACATCAAGTGCTTCTGTGGCGCCGTCTCTTGTACCTTCGTCTACTTCTAGTGCCTCGGCGGAGCCATCTATTGTTCCTTCGTCAACATCAATTACATCCGCAGCGCCGTCCATCGCGCCTTCGTCATCATCTAGTTTATCGGCAGTGCCATCTCTTGAACCATCCTCGACATCTAGTTTGTCGGAAGCGCCGTCTGTTGCCCCTTCGGTAACGTCAAGTGGCTCGTCAGTTCCATCCTCGGTCCCCTCACTCTCGACTAGCCTTTCGGCTCCTCCATCGCTTGTGCCCACCCAATTGACGAGCGTATCTGCTGCTCCGTCTTTAGGGCCGTCTTTGTCGAGCGGAGCATCGGTGGCCCCATCAACTGCACCATCTTTTACCTCAAGCATATCTGCAACAGCTTCTCGTGGTTCTTTGGAATCTGCGGCCCCATCTCAAGCTCCTTCTATATCGGAGAACGCATTCTCGTCCCCGTCGTTTGAGCCATCGTTATCTACTAGTGTGTCGAATGGCCCATCTTTGGTTCCGTCTTTGTCCACACCTGTTTCTGTTGCATCTGTGTCTGTGAGTGCGATTGCATCGAGTGAACCAACTACGTCGACAAGCTCGTCTGCTGACTCTTCTCTTGCGCCGAGTGTATCTCCAGCTCTTTCGTCTGAGCCGACGGGAACATTGCCAGTATCCTCTGGTCCATTGGCTGTAGCTAGCGCGTCGGCTCAATCGTCAACAGTACCATCGACTCCGACAAGTTCGACGTTGGCTGCTTCAGAATCGATGAGCTCGTCATCCGCTCTCCCATCCAATCCCTCCGTGTCGGTGAGCACTTCATCAGAACCTGGCACAAGCCCAAGTATACCTGGAGAATCTGTGGCAGTCGTGAGTGGATCCGAATCTTCGATACTATCTCAATCAGCACAGCCGACTGAACAAGCATCACCGATACTTAATTCAATTGGACCTGGACTGGTTGCGAGCACAACTCCAGTACCGACTCAATCGGGGGCGCCATCTTTGGAAGTGCAACCATCAACTGGGCTCCCGTTCCCCTCAAATGGATCTCTGACACCGGGTGCGGAAAGCGCATCAGCCTCTCTGGCCCAATCTACGGGTTTTAACACGGAATCAGTCTTTCCCGCTGTTTCGTTTAGCGAATCACCGCCGCAACCATCTGCGCTTTCAAGTATTTCTATCGATTTGCCTGTACAGCCGTCAGTAACTCAGCCTTCCATTTTGCCGAGCGTGACTCAAACAGCTGGCTCAGTACCATCAAGCAGCGACGTGGGTCCTGCCACAGAGAGTCCAAGTTTACCTTTGACTTCGGTTGGAGAATCACCTGTGCCATCTGTCGCACCTTCAATATCCGAGCCTTCGCCTGCTATTGGCTCTCCTGTTCCCACACTGACTCCGAGCATAGCTAACCCTACTCTAGGACAGTCAGAGAAGGTTTCCCCTGAGGTTTCGCCGACATCTGTGACCGTGACTGCGTCGATAGGACCCACTGTAATTCCATCGCCTCAGGCTTCATCAAGCTCACCATCGCTCTCTCCTGCTCTGTCATCGAGTCTAGGTGTGGCCCTGACGACACCAACTGAACAGCCTTCAGCTGCGTCTGTTGAACCTAATCCGTCTACGTCTCAACCGTCGTCATCTAGGACTCCGAATGAATCATCAGTGGGTACTTCCGAAGCTTCTCCATCGTCTAGCTCCGAATCCGGAATATTCGAGAACCAAGTAACGCTTCCGAGTTTCTCCTTCTCTGCCGGGCCCGCATTGATAGCACCTAGTCCCTCACTTGGCAGTATTGGAGGGTCACCATCTTCTAATCTGTCGAGTAGCCCGAGCGTTGCAGTGGAGAATCCCGTCAATACGCCTTCGAACCAAGCACAGCCTTCATCAGAGGTTCAGTCGCCACTTGCTTCGCCATTGGAATCGAGCGCTGTGACATCTAATGCAACTGAATTATCGAATCCTGGGACAGCGTCAATTTCAGTTGAACCATCTGTTTCGACCATTCCATCCCCGATTAGCACTTTCTCGAATTCTGTCGGACCGTCGGTATCCAGCGTTCAAACACCAAGTGATGGTCTTGGAGTCTCTGCCCCAGGTTCAACCGAACCGTCCGCGACGATAGCCACTCAATCTGTTGCCGTAAGTCTCGTTCCGTCTGGGACTGGACCGTCTGCTTCAGCTATTGGATCTGTGAACGTCTCTCCAACCATTTCGAGCAATGGACTTGAACCGTCTATATCAAGTGGTCCATCATCAAATGTTTCCCCGCAAAATACTGTCACTGGTTCGGTGAGCCCATCCGAACTAACTCCTTCGAGCGGCGGATCATCCAGTTCACCATCTTCGTTTACCGAGGAACCTACGACTTCTAGCAATCCAACCGTGTCGGCTTTCATTCCACAACCAACGGGATCATTGCTTCCGAGCATATCTTTACAAGGAACTGGGCTGGTAACTGCCTCGATAACTCCGATTTCGCCATCCTCTGGGTCAGGTGTTGGTTCAAACGGGCCGAGTATTTCTGTGTCCATCACCCCAGATGTATCAGATTCGCCTCAAGCTCCACAATCGAGCGTCATTGGAACCATTACTCCGGTCACCTCAGGTTCCGTACCTGGACCGAGTTTGTCTGCCCAAGTCCAGCCGTCAAACGCAGTGCTTCCATCTGCAATTACTGAGCCTGTGACTCCGTCACCTCCTGTGACCGCCTCAGATCTAATAACCATCTCTCCCAGTGTAGGGCCGCAGTCACCTGCGGCACAGCCGAGTCAGAGTTCGGGTATCGTTCCTAGTGTGAGTACTACGTCAAATGCGCCAAGCCAAACTGGAAGCGGTACATCTCTAGACCCTGGGATAAGTCCTACGGTGCTGACAGGACCATTGCAACCTACATCGAGCTTCGCCGTTTCAACATTTGGGCCAACTCCATCTGTGTCTGTTGAAGTCACTACGAGCCCGGGTTCTGGTCAGCCGAGTGGTTCGTTGTCTCAAGTTGTGTCACCTTCTGCAAGTAACTTTGTGGTGACCATTACCCCCCCAGTATCTGGATCAACTGCATTAATCAGTGTTACACCTGAATTGACTACAAGCTCGGATGTTTTAACTTCTGTTGTGTCGTCGCAATCTGTGGGAGCACTGCCATCCACGCCGGTAACATCGTCTGGTACAGCTGTGTCTCCATCTGCTAGTGTTGTGGCAACCCAGAGTTCAGCCCCGAGGCCTTCTATTTTCGATCCATCAGATAGGTCACCCAGCACGATCGCCCCTGAGTCAGTTCCAGTGTCTCCTGTTCCATCTAGCACCATTTCGAGCACGGTAGGACCATCTGCTTCAAGTATTGACTCGCTTAGTGTCTCTCCTTTAACTTCGAGCAATGGAACTGAGCCGTCACCGTCAATCAGTGGTTCGGTGACTCCTGATCGAATTCCATCTTCGACTGGCGAACAGGCTAATTCACCAGTATTGTCTGTTACTGAAGAACCGATTAATCCAAATCAGGCAACTGTATCGACCAATATTCCGGAGCTATCAGTGACTGTGGTTCCAACTCCGTCATTACAAGGAGCAGGACAAGTTACTGGGTCGATCACTCCGATCTTGTCACCATCCACGACAGTTGACGGTTCTAATGGCTCAAGTGTTTCTGGGACTGTCACACCTATGGTTTCGGCTTCTGGTCAAGATCCCCAAGCGAGCATTTCTGCAATCATTTCGCCGTCTTCGTCTAATACCGCACCCAAATCAAGCGCATCTATTCAAGTCTCCCCGTCGAACACAGTTCCCCCATCGGCGACTAGTGAGCCTGGCATTAATCCAAATGCCGCGAACATAACGACTTCAATTGAGCCTGCCATTTCGAACTCATCTCTTGTGCAAACACCGTCCATATCACAAGCAAGTGCTTCGATTTCGTCAAATTCAAGCTCACCTGTTCAAGCCTCGCCATCGAACTCCGTTCTCCCGTCGGCAATTACTGAGCCTCCCATCAATCCAAATCTTGCGAACGTATCAAGTTCAGCTGAGCCAGAAAATTCGAACTCGTCTACTGTTCAGAGACCAACTGTATCACAGACAGAACCTGCGATATCACCTGTGACTCTGGCGTCTCCTGCGGTCGCTTCAGTTTCAACATCTGTTTCGCCCAGTGTTTCGCAATCAGTGTCACCGCAACCTTCTCAACCGGTACAGCCTTCTCTAATCTCAATACCGTCTATTCAGTCAAATGTGAGTGCGACTTCAGGTTCATCAATCCCAACTGGAAACGATACATCTCTAGAAGCTGTTAGTCCTACCGCGTCTGTACCGCCATCGCAGCTTCCGTTAAGCTCCGTTTCCTTGTCTCCAGCTGTATCTCCCTCTGCAAGTGCGTCAGTGGGGGCCGTTGCTCCTGTAATACCTCCACCAGCTGATTCTATCAGTGTTGGACCTGAGTCATCTACAAGGCCGAGTGTATCGACTTCTACAGCTGCGGCCCCACAATCTGGGCGAGCTGTGCCATCAACAACGATACCACCGGCTGGTACAGGTGTGACTTCATCTACTAATGTTGCGGCCAGTCAGAGTCCGTCTCCTACACCTTCCGTTCCTGCACCGTCGTCGAATGTGACGAACAAGAGCATAGATCAGCCGGGAATTCCAACTGGTGATGTTTCCGGCTCTAAGCCACCCGATAGTGTTCCCCCGAATCCGGCAGGGAAGAGTGGCGAGCCAGAAGACGGCAGGACTGGATCTGATACTAATCAGCAGCGCGGATTTCCTGGTGGTACTGCTGCTATTATCGGAATAGCGGTTTTCGTTATTATTGCATTTGTAGTCGTATCTGTTGGTCTATACAAGGCATCAGGTTCGCTTCCTTCTGGTGGAATTCTTCCTTTCACTTGGAGCGATGATAGTTCCTCGCTAGATTCTCTTGTAATCGGAGACGAATCTCCGTGGGACCAGGTGTGGCGAAACGCAAGTGATCCTGATATCACAAAGGAGGAGAGAGAACAAGCCGAAGAAGCTGCGGCGGCGATTGGAGGGCAGTTTGCGGGTCTATTGAAGCCTGGTGCAGAAAAGGTTCGTCCTCCTCAGGTCATCACCAGATCAGCGGCAGTGGACCTCACAGTAGCGTTGAATCGACTAGCATCTGGTGAAGTCTCTTGTTCAGATATGGGAAGTGCGGTTTCGTCTAGTGGAGGTAGCCGTGGCGGTGGTGAGAATCTTCCGTCACCGTCTGCTGGACCAAGTACTGCGGTCGCTGCTGCGGCAGTCCGTGCATCGCTACCGAACATGGACTTAATGGTTGTCTTGGATGCCTCAAGTTCCTTACAATGGCGTGACTATCGTAGGTTGAAAGAAGCACTGACAGGGCCCGGCGGGTTACTGGATGAAGTGATGAGCAAGACAGGCTCGGGTTCTCGAGTTGGTCTGGTCGAGTATGCGTACGATTGTTTGGTGGTTTCGGAATTAGACTCGGATCAGAGCCGAGTACGTCGCCGAATTTTGGGCACTTTCCAAGGAGACATGAACAATTGGGATCGCGAATCAATGTTTATTTATGAGGTGGATGAAGACTACGGTGGCAATGTTTTGCGAAAGGTTTCCAGCGTAAGGGAAGCCCATGACGCCAAACGAAGAAGAGAATCGACAGCTCATGAACCAGGTGCAGAAGAAATTCTATGGGATATCGAGCAAGCACCAACTGTGAGCGCGAAGGAAGTTCCGAACTCGATGAATGGAATTTCGAGAGAAGTACACGTAGCACTGAAGTGGGCTCGATTCGAACTGCTTCCAGTTGCAGCAAATCCTGAAGTTCAAGCCCTAATTAACGCAACCAAGCGATTACGAAGAGTACTTGTGATTAACGCTGGTGAATTGACCAAGGGTGGTGATCCATCATATGGCATTTCCGCTGCTCAAAATGAAGTAGAAGACCTGAAGAATGCCGGTGTCGAAGTTGTGACACTTGGTGTTGGTGAACATCAGGACCCTAACCTAGTACAACTGGGCACAAGAAGTCGACACAGTCATATAACCGCTAGAACGGTGGACGATGTACAGGGAATGCAGCCGTTGTTGGCAGCGGCTGTGTTGCACACACCGAGACCCAGCCCATCCGCAGTATTTTCGAGCGCGGTGGCAGCAGCAATGCGTAAGATACGGGCGAGCAAACCTAAGAACGGACCAGGCGGACAAGCACCTCTTCCACCAGTGGTTCGAGCAGGCAGTGTGGCCAATGAACCTCTGCGTGGAGGAGTGACAAAGAAGCGAAGATCAATATTCGGAAGAACAAAAACCCGAATGCCGAGGGGCATGAGCGAACTGTCGCCATGGTTCAATAGCACGAGGAAATCGAATGCTCGGCAATCTTTCCCGTCTAGAAGAACTACGCTACGCCGCTTCAGTAGCTTCTAACTGCTTGTCCTTTGTTTTCGAGTCAACTATTTCACTACATTAGCTTATAACTTACTTTTATTAAATACACTTTGACATGACAGTCTAAGAGGCAAGCAGCTGTACGGTCCAGGGGACTCATCGGGTACCACCTCGTACATCACTCTAATTCTTGACTCCCTGTGTAATTACTAATTTGAAATTACATTTGACGGGCATAATTTTTCATAATTAACTGAATTGCGAAGTGGAAAAGGGTGCAGGTGTATCTTTGGAGGCTAACCAATCGTGAGACTGAGCATCTTGTGTTAGTTTTGTATCTCAGAGGAGACCATTCGAATGATATGAGTAGTACTATATCTGCTAGAAATAGTGTGCTGTACTTGATGTACC
>JAAUYH010108263.1_pt1 | contig 13236 bp, 18 predicted proteins | sample 7278061 | NCBI WGS metagenome assembly JAAUYH01 (sample SAMN14350203, study PRJNA611818) | marine sediment metagenome | isolation source: surface marine sediment (0.6m) | place: French Polynesia: Moorea | collected 2018-08
GCGTAAGCGTAACGCACCAATATTCAAATTGATGAATGTAACAAGAGCGATCGCCTGTTTGACAATGCAATTGCATTACTTAAGGAGTTAAAATCTAGATAACTCTAAAAACAGCGACAATGACTGAAATATTGCAAGCGGAATCTACTCTTACGGATAGGTATCAAACCACTGTTCCCGACATAGTACGCAAAACATTAGGTTTGAATAAGCGGGATAAAATTGCTTACCTTATTAATGCTGATGGAACAGTTACTATTACTCGCAGTGAAGCTGCTGAAGACGATCCTATATTAGGTAAGTTTCTGGATTTTCTCGCTCAAGACATGGAACAAAATCCGCAACACATACAACCAGTTACCACTAAAACTCTAGAACGAGTTCAATCTTTAGTTGCTGAGGTAGAGATAGATTTAGATGCACCATTGTCTGATGAGGATGAATAACTTTGTCAGAGAACAAGCCTTTAGTTATTAATGGATGGCGTATTTTTGCTCATCCTTTGTTTATCAGTCAGTTAGAAGAGTTATCAAGTAAAGTAGAGCGTTTACGCCAGAAATACCCCAAAGATTATCAAAAGAAAAATGCAGCTAAAAGATTAGCAGCAATAAACAAACTCGCTTTTGAAATCATCCCTCAAGATCCAACTCGCAAAGAATACCGTCAGGGAAATACTCTGGGAAGTGAATACAAACATTGGTTTAGGGCAAAATTTTTTCAGCAGTATAGGTTATTCTTTCGTTATCATCAGCAACAAAAGATTATTGTCTATGTTTGGGTGAATGATGAAAAGTCCAAACGAGCATATGAAAGTAAAACTGATGCTTATCGAGTCTTTAAAAAGATGTTAGAAAGTGGCAATCCTCCTGATGATTGGGAAAAGCTTTTAGAACAAGTAAAAGATCTTGAGTGACTTGAACTTGTTGACTATTACAAACAAAAATTTACATAACTTTGGGTTCGTACTATACTGCTTCAGAAGAAGTAAATAAAAATATATATCTTGTACCATTACTTTACCTAATATTAATATAATTCACTTTTATCTCCTCTCGTCTAGTCATTTAGGTTACTTAGGTTACTTTACTTAAAAAACAAAAGTTTTAATCTCAACTGCCTATTATTCAGGACTTTAGTTAATTGACTAAAGAGTAAAACATAGGCTATGACAGACACAGACAAGGCTGACGGTAGCAATAAACAACAACCAAGTAGAATGAAAAAATTTAGTCTGAAACCTAAATCCCGTTCCCGAACCTCCAAACGCCAAGAGTTAGAAGTTAATCCAATTTTGATTATCTTGCTGGCGGCTTTCATATCTATCGTTACTTATGGAGTGTTATTGCCTTTTAAAGAATCCCCTATTGGTGTTTTATTTTACGATCGCGGTTTCACTCAATTTGTCGTGGTGGCTTTAGCGGCTGCGGTTATTGCTACTACTATTCTCAAATTCTTTACTCTTAAAGAAGAGTATCGAGCTTTGAACAGAATTTGGATTGCAGAGCATATACCTCTAGAACAGCCAGATGCCCCAGAAGTGGCTTATCTTCAAGAAAGATTGGCTAAAGAAGGTCATTTAATCGGGTTGCGCTGTAGCCGTGTTCTCAAGGCTTATATTAAAGATGGCGATCGCACTGCTGCCAGTGAATTTGCTTTAGACGATTCTGCCTTTTATTTGAGTGCTTCCGAATCATCTTATTCAGTACCGCGTATTTTAGTGTGGGCGATTCCTTTGTTGGGATTTATCGGTACGGTGGTGGGGATTAGCCGCGCAGTTAGTGGTTTTTCTGGCTTTCTAGAAAACTCTGGAGATGTAGAACAAATTAAAGAAGGTATTGGTACAGTAACTAGCGGTTTGGCAGTAGCTTTTGACACTACTCTCTTGGCATTATTTCTCAGTGTTCTGGTGATGATTCCTTTGGTGTTAGTGGAGCGTTACGAATCTCGCTTACTTTTAGGTATTGATATATTTATTAATGATAAACTCTTGCCGAAGCTGAAGGAAAAAAATACAGCCCAGCAGCTTGATGCCGCTACCATCAATACAGCCGTAAAAGGTGCGATCGAGCAACATTTTCCTCAACCTCAAGATTTAATTGCTCCTGCCCATCAATATGCTCAACAAGCGGCGCAACAGTTGGCAGATGGGTTTGTAAAAGAAATTAGTAAGGTGCAGAATATTAATTCCCAGATAATAGAACAGGTAAAACAGGTAGGACAAGTAGCCAATGGCGATCGCCAGGAGTTCCTCAGTTTCTTTGTGCAACAACAGCAGGCTAATCGGGAATTAATCTACCAGATGCAAGCGACAGTTGAAGAAATTAAAGCGAAAAATCTGGCTGCTGCCAATAGTTTAAATGAACAGGCGACAGCGATCGGTAAACAACTGGAACAAGCGGCTCAAGCTCTCGAACATCGTGTTGCTAATCTCGAACAAGCAGCAGACAAAATCTCCGATCTGCGGGATTTACAGCAAGGTTTGGCACAGAGTTTTAGCTCTCTAGAAAAAACCGCCCAACTAGAACATGTATTGGTGGGCGTGCGGGAAAATTTAGCTAAACTGCAACCAATTCTCCAGCAACTAAACAAACCCCGTCGTATTATGCTGGTAGAACAAGATAACGGTAGAAATCCTAAATAAAATAATGTTTTATGCGTAGCAGACGCAGTATTACTCAAAAAAAGCATACAGAGGTGGAATTATTTCCTTTTCTCTCGATTTTGGCTTGCACCATTGGTACACTAATTTTGTTAATTATTGTGCTAACTACCCAGGCACTCAATAAGCAAGAAGTAACCATTGTTGCCAAAACAGAAGAAAGTGGAGTTAATAAAAGCAAAACTCCGCGCTATATAGAATGTCGCGACGATGGAGTGGTACTTCATCCCAGTGAAGAGTTTGTATCAAGGTTTGATATGAACAAAGCCAATTCTCCTCTACAAAAACTAATTGCTGAAGTAAAAGCCAATAAAAATAAACAGTATCTAATTGTAGCTTTACGCCCAGATGGAATTGATGTTTTTAATGAAGTTCGTAATTTAGTGGCAGGAGAAGGAATTGATATCGGCTATGAACCTGTCGATTTTGGTTGGCAGCTTACCGTTGAGCCAGGAAAAAACAAGCAATGAGAAATAGAGCCAGAAGAAAAACTGCCGTTCCCGGTCAAAATCTAGACTCATTTTTGGATATTTTGACCAATACAGTCGGCGTACTGATGTTTATTAGTTTATTTGTCACTTTAATTGCTGTGGAGGCGGATTCGATCATCAAGACTCCCTTAGCCTCTAAAACCGACAAAACACCTCGTTTTTTTGAAATTAGAGATAATAAAATTACCTATATCGATGATGAAAAAGTGGGGGCAGAAATAGAGCAGTTAATTGGTAATCTGCCTTCTTGTAACCAACCAGAATTTTCCCTCGATCGAGATTCCCAACAATATTTAATAGACATGAATAATTATCGCTCTTGTGTCCAAAGTAGAGCGGGACGATTGATTAATTTTCAAACTAGGACAGACTACTATAATGTAAAGATGACCAACCCTAGTACATTTTCTTTACTATACGAGCCAATTCCCAGTCAGGAAGGGGAAAATAAAGACCAAATAGCCGCAAAAAATTCGGCATTTAATCAATTATTGGCAAAATTAAACCCCCAAGAAGACTATTTGGCATTTATCGTCCGACCAGATAGCTTTTCTGCCTTTCGCGCTGCTAGACAGCAAGCTTGGGATAAAGGATTTGAAGCAGGTTGGGAACCCCATAAAACAGAACTACCCATTACCTTTGGTTCAGGAGGTAGGGCAATTGGGGTACAGTAGTAATAAAATTGGGAAATTGAAGGTTAATTATGAAAGCGATCGCTAGTTTACTTGCTTCTTTACTGATGGCTGCTTGGCTCGGGGCGATCGCCATTTTTTCGATTCAAAATATCCAAGATGTATCTTTAAAATTTCTCACCTGGCAATCAATTAATGTGCCTTTGGGAGTACTTTTAGCTTTTTGTGCAGGTTTGGGTATGGTTTTAGGTTCATTGCTACCCCTACTATTTGCTAGACGGAAAAGAAGAATTTAGATAGGGTTTGCTAAAAGACCAATCTTTAGTCGCATGATGACTAGAAGACTGATTCAGTGGTGCCTGGGGAAACCCCAGGCGTTTAGCTAAATTGGCGAGAAGCCCTACGCCTCTGTCCGTAGGACGAGCGTGTGGATGAATCGCCAGTCAATGATAATATTTAACAACAAAGCAATATATGTTAAAATTGCTGAATGAGAAATGTAGTAAAGGTCAGGCTATACCCAACACCAGAACAAAAGCTCTCATTGTCTAAAGCTTTTGGGAGTTGTAGATTTATTTGGAATTATTGTCTAGCCGAGAATAATCGTATCTACAAAGAAACCGGTAAGGGTATATCTGCTATTACTATGACAAAGTGGATACCTCAACTGAAGAAAAAAGAAGAGACAGAATGGTTAAAAGAAACCTATTCTCAATGTCTTCAGTCTTCAGTAATTAATCTACGGATTGCTTTTAAGAACTTCTTCGAGAAACGAGGTGGCTATCCTCTTTGATCCACAATTACGGCACACTATACCTAGATGATCTAGATTTTTAACTTGGATATCCATTCAGGGGTTATTTTAACTCTTCATAAAATACCCTACCTCTATTCCTTTACCTGCGAAATGTCCGTTAGAAGAGCCGGAATATCAAGTAAGTCCAAGTAGTTTAGTTTTTCCTAATTTATCTGTGACTCAAATTCCCGATTTAATTAATAAAAATCGGCAGCGCGGTAGAAGAGCAATACGTCAAGCTGTCCTCAATTGGGTTAAAGAGCAAAAATAAGTTTAGAGAATAGGAAAATACGGAAAAATAAGGATTTGAGGGTATTTCCCTAATCTCAAGATTACCAAGTAGGATCGTCGTAAATATTGATCGTTACCTCTGGTTTATTGCTCGGTACAGAACTAATACAAGCACGAATAGCAGTACCATCATCTAATTCAACTTCGCAGGCATGACAAGACCCCATTAAACAGCCAGTAGCAATAAATACCCCTGCTCGTTCAGCTACTTGTAACCAGGGTTCTCCTGGCTCTGCGGTTACAGTTACATCATCTGGTAAAAAACGAACATTAATACTCATAGACTAAGGCAATTAATAGCTAAAACAATTTAACCATATAGCAATCCTAGATCATTTAGGAAAAATTCCTAATTTTTGAGAACTCAAACAATATTGCTATAGACAAGTTACCCTCAGTCTAACTAATAGTTATTATGATTGATAATAGGGTTAAGGTTGATATTTTTTTCAACTAAACTTGCCACAGAATTTAAAGTTATTTCTCTTTGCTCTCGATAATTAGAGATACCAGTAGCCAAAGAAGACATTCCTCTTTGTTTACGTAATTGATTTAACCAAGAGCGTCGCCAAGCTCCATTATCAAATAAGCCATGAAGATAACAACCCCATAAAGATTGACTACTATCAACAATTCCCAAACCTGGATCGTCGAATATGGGTTGAAAATCTAAGTCCTGTTCTCTTTCTCTATTTTTGCGATTGATGCGGCTGCGTCCTTGATGAATTTCGTAGCCATCTACTGGTAAACCTGGTTGAGGAAACTTAGATATTACTTGTCGTTGACGAGCAATTTTATTAGAAGAGAGAATAGTTGTAACTGGCAATAAATTTAAACCATTAAATTCGCCTGGTTCTCCTTCAAAACCTTCAGGATCGATGATGCGCTGACCGAGTATTTGAAATCCACCACAAATGCCTAAGATAGTTCCTCCAGAAGCTGCATAATCTCTAATTTGTTGAGCCATACCACTTCTTTCTAAAGCCAAGAGATCGGCAATAGTGGTTTTAGTGCCAGGAATAATCACTGCATCGGGATGACCTAAAGATTTATTAATGCCCACATATTGAACATCAACTGTAGCTTCAGCTTCTAAGGGGTCAAAATCTGTAAAGTTAGCAATTCGCGGCAGACGAATAACACTGATATTAATATCTTTACTACTTTTACTGGGGTTTCTTTCTAATAAATCTAGAGAATCTTCTGAAGGAAACATTTGTTTGCTCCAGGGAATAACGCCCAATACAGGGACTTGGGTATGTTGCTCTAGCCATTTAATCCCCGAATCCAACAGTTCTTTTTGTCCGCGAAACTTATTAATTACGATACCTTTAATTAATTCCCGTTCCACAGGCTCAAGTAATTCTAAAGTACCAACCACATGAGCAAACGCCCCTCCTCTTTCAATATCGACAACTAAGATCGTCGGTGCTTTTAAATGTCTGGCAACACGCATATTAGTGAGGTCGCGATGTTTGAGATTAATTTCTGCGGGACTGCCAGCCCCCTCACAAATAACGAGATCGAATTCTAAGGATAAGCGATAGAGAGATTCTTGAATTACTTCCCAGCCCAAATCAAAATACTTTTCGTAATATTCCGTAGCTTTAACTGTACCCACAGGTTTTCCTTGGATAATCACTTGAGAAGTCATATTACCTTGGGGTTTAAGTAGAATTGGATTCATTTCTACTCTGGGAATTACCCCCGCTGCCCAAGCCTGTACTGCCTGGGCATTACCTATTTCTCCACCAGTAGAAGTCACATAGGCATTAAGAGCCATATTTTGTCCTTTAAAGGGAGCTACTCGCCAGCCCTTTCTGGCCATGATACGGCATAAAGCAGTAGTTAAAAATGATTTTCCTGCATGGGATGTTGTCCCCACCACCATAATCGCTTTCATCGATTGTTCCTCTACTGGAATATGTTCACGGTTATAACAGTTAGCAATACAATTAAAACGACCATTGTAGCCAACGATTTAACCAATTGGAGATTCTGTCCATTAAAGATGGACGGGGGAGAGAATCCCCTGCTTGTTCCCACTGGGCTATGATTTGTCTGCCGAGGGGGGTGAGACGAAAACTGTCGGTCAATCCTTGTCCGTCTACTTCTCGGCGCAATAGACCGACTTTAATCAGCCACACTAGTTTAGCTTCAACTTTAGCTTCACTTAAGGATTTGGTAGCATAGCCCGTTTTGATTCCTGTTTCACCTGCAATATTTTGAATCGGCACGCTTTGATTACGCATTGCCTGGAATAAACTGAGGCAAAAAGGAGAACAAGATAGAGCTTGTTTAGCTCTTTTTACGGTACGGTTTGGATATTCTAAGGTGTTTTTCGCTAAAGTTAGATTCATAATCTAGAAAATTTAAAATTACTTTTTTTGTTTTACTAACAGTAATGGCAATATCTTCAGTCGATCGCTCTAATTTTATTATGACAGGGTTTCATGCCCTCTCAGATCCTTTGCGTCTAGCTATTGTTGAGTTACTCATCCAGCAGGAACTATGTGTCTGCGATCGCAGAGATCGCCTGGCAGTCAATCAGTCTAAGCTTTCCCTCTAATTATTTTTCTCTCAAAACCCTCAAAGAGGCAGGCTTAATTTCTCCCCGTCAGCAAGGGCGGTGGATGTATTATAGTCTCAATCTGTCTCAATTTATAGTTTTAGAGCAGTATTTAGCCGAATTTCGCCGCCATGGGGTGATTGCGCCTCGGAGGAATTGTCAGTAAGAAAGTAACAAAGAACAAATGAATATTCGAGTTGTTCAACCAGAAGACATCGAAACCCTGTTTGAAATTAGAACTAGCGTCATTGAAAACCATCAATCCCGCGAGGAGATAGCTGCACTTGGAATCACGCCAGATTCAGTTGCCCAGATGCTACAAACAGATTGTGGTGCCTGGATTGCTGAGATTGACAGGCAACCAATTGGCTTTTCCATTGCCAACGTCACGGAAAAAACAATTTTTGGCATTTTCGTCCTTCCATCTTTTGAAGGTCGGGGCGCAGGTCGTGCCTTGATGCAAAGAGCCGAAGAGTGGTTGTGGTCAAAGGAAATTGAAGAGATTTGGCTGGTAACGGGTAACGATCGCAACTTGAGAGCCTACGGTTTCTATCTTCACCTTGGCTGGATTCCAGTCGGTGTTGAATCTGATGGCGCGATGAAAGGAGAGATGAAATTTATCAAAAGACGGAAGACAAAATAACGCGTAGTGTGAATTAGATTCTGAAAACTAGCAGTTTCGTTGAAATTATCACAATAGTTGTTTCACACAAATTGTAAAACCCTTGATTTAGCAAGGCTAATTTTAATTCACACCAGATGTAAATAATGAGTCTCATTTAGGAGAGATATTCTGATGCTTCAAACCCAACGTCTGATCTTAAGAAATTGGCAACAGTCCGATCTCGAACCTTTTGCACAGATGAATGCCGATGCCGAAGTAATGAAATACTTTCCAGCAACCCTATCGCGGTCGGAATCAGATGCACTGGTCGAGCGGATTGAGAACCATCATCGAGTCCATAGATTTGGTCTTTGGGCAGTTGAAGAGCGATCGACTGGTGCTTTCATCGGTTTTATCGGCTTAAATGTGCCGACATTTGAGGCTCATTTTACGCCAACTGTTGAGATTGGCTGGCGGCTGGCAAAAGCGTTTTGGGGACAAGGCTATGCCACTGAAGGAGCAAGGAGCGCGATCGACTATGGATTTGAGGTTATCGGTTTGACCGAGATTGTTTCATTTACTGCACAGTTAAACTTACGTTCAATTGCTGTCATGGAGCGACTGGGCATGACCCACCAGGAGGCTGACGATTTCGAGCATCCCAGGTTGCCTTCAGGTCATCCTCTCCAAAGGCACGTCTTGTATCGTCTAAACAGAAACAAAAATTGTTAGGCAGTAGGTAACTACTAACTACTGTACAGACGTAGCATGCTACGTCTCTACCCACTAACTACTAACTACTAACTACTAACTACTATCTACCTCGAAAAATTCCCATCTTGTTGAGAATGAAATCGAGGTGCCCATTAAATAATCTGCTGCATAATTCTCTGTGCCTGAGAACCATAACCACCACCAAAAAGATTGAAGTGGTTGAGAACGTGATAGAGGTTATAAATATTTTTGCGTTGGGGATAATCTCTATCTAATGCCCATTCTTGGTTATAGCCTTGATAGAAAGACCCAGGAAAACCACCAAATAATTCTGTCATAGCGATATCAGTTTCGCGATCGCCATAATAGGCAGCAGGATCGAAGATCACGGGTACTCCATCAGCAGCGATCGCCACATTCCCCGACCACAGATCGCCGTGAACTAGGGAAATTTCAGGTTTTCTGATAGCTAATTTTTCTTTGACTGCTGCGATTACTTGCCGAGTATCGGGGAAACTGCCTCCTTTGCGGTTTGCCAACTGCAACTGATAACCAATGCGTTGTTCGGCAAAAAAATCTGCCCAATTATCCATCCAAGTATTGATTTGCGGGGTAGAACCAATGGTATTATTTCTCGACCAACCAAAGCGATCGCTACTACCCAGACGGTGCATAGCCGCTAACTGACGACCCATTTCTGTCCAAGCCTTAGCACTCCCTCTTCCTAATTCCAACCATTCTAAGACTAGATAACTAGAATCATCTGTCATCCCCCAACAAATTGGCTGGGGTACGGTAATGGTTTGGGTGGCATACATTTGCTTCAGTCCCAATGCTTCAGCCACAAACATATCTAGTAGGCTCGGTTGATTGAGTTTAACGAAATAATTTCTGTTGCTGCCGCTAATTTTATAACCTCGATTGATACAGCCACCGCCTACTGAGTTAGTAGCTTCAATTTGGAATGGGGTTTCTGTTGCTTGGGTGATGGCTGCTGCGATTTCTGTCCACATTAGTATCAAAATAGCTGATTAAATAACCGAGCGGGAATTCCTACCCCGTTTTAGGGGGTGCGGACGGGGCTTATATACTCTTGGGGAAACCCCAAGAGACAGCCCCTCATGAGAGCGATGGCAAGATGTAGGTATACAAAATGGATACATTTTGAGCATCAAGTCTTTATACAATTAGGGTTTTAGCTATTGTACAATATTTTCAAGTACCAGAAATCTAGCTAGAAATTGCTGTAACTTGGTATAAAGCAACGCACCTAGACAATTTGGAATATGGGGTTCGACAAGAGAGTCTTGTCGGTAAAATTTCAAGCCCACTTAGATGTATGAGTATTTCTAATACGCTAGTACCGCAGGACATGCGGGGAAAGAAATTGACTGTCAAGTTGTCGGGCTGTCGGGGATGCATAGTAGCTGCTGTGTATCTAGACAAGTGGCGTAGGGCAGTAACATTCATCTCGCGAGGGATGAAGCCCGTATGCTTTAGCCTACGGGAGAAGTCACATAGATAATAGCAGAATCCCCTAGTTTAATTATTTTAGGTAATTGGCTTTATCGATTACTCAAAAGATATTGTGCAGATAACCAAGAGTGAACAATCACCCATCAATCGCCATCAAGTCATAGCAGCAGCCCAATCTATTGGTTTTCATCGGGTGGGTATTGCTGGTGTGGAAAATTATCATGACCAAGCAGCAGACCATCTACAAAGCTGGCTAGAGTTGGGATATCAGGCAGATATGGCATGGATGGCAAGCCCTAAACGCAAGGATATTCGGGCATATATGCCAGAAGTGCGCTCGGTAATTTGTGTGGCGTTAAATTACTATACTCCCCATCAACATTCAACTGCACCAGAAGACGGGAAAATATCCCGCTATGGTTGGGGTAGAGATTATCACAAAGTTATGGGTAAAAAGCTCAAGGCGTTGAGCAATTGGCTCAAAGCTCAGGATGAATCGATAATAACTCGTTATTGTGTCGATACCGCACCAGTGCAAGATAAGGTTTGGGGGCAAAGAGCAGGAATTGGTTGGATTGGTAAAAATGGCAATGTAATTACCAGAAAATATGGAAGTTGGGTCTTTTTAGGCGAAGTTCTCACTAATTTAGCCTTGTCTGCCGACTCTCCCCATAGCGAACATTGCGGTAGCTGTACTCGTTGTCTAGATGCCTGTCCCACTGGGGCGATCGCTGTTCCCTTTGTCGTCGATGCCAATCGCTGTATTGCCTATCATACAATCGAAAATCGGGCTGAAGAATTACCAAAAGCGATCGCCGCTAATTTATCTGGTTGGGTAGCTGGTTGTGATATTTGCCAAGATGTTTGTCCTTGGAATCAACGGTTTGCTCAAGAAACAGATATTGAAGACTTTCAACCCTATCCTGAGAATATTCAACCCAAACTAGAGGAATTAGCAACCATCGAAGTAACAGAATGGGACAGGCGTTTTCGCAGTTCGGCATTGAGAAGAATCAAGCCTGAGATGCTGCGGCGCAATGCTCGTGCTAATCTAAAATATAGCTAAATGACTATATTAAAATAATTATTAATAATTTTAATAATTTGGTCTAATCCTCACTCTATCGATTTAAAATTCAATGACTGCTAAGGTAGTTTTATTAGACTTTGACGGCACCATTGCCGATACTTATCAGGCGATCGCCGATATTACAAATAAATTATCATCCGAGTTTGGCTATAAATATTTAGACCAAGAAGAATTATTATTACTCAAAAATTTAAGTTCGCGGGAAATAGTCAAGCGAGCCGAAATTTCTGTCTTTAAAATACCTTTTTTAGTCAAGCGGGTACGCTCGGAATTGAGCAAAGAAATAGGCAATCTTAAACCAATTCCTGGTATTGAAAGAGTTTTACTAACTCTCAAGAATCAAGGCTATACTTTAGGTATTGTTACTTCTAACGTTAAAGATAATGTCGAGATCTTTTTAACCAAGAATAATCTCAAATATTTATTCAGTTTTATTTATTCTAGTACCTCTATTTTTGGTAAACATCGAGTTATCAATCAAGCGATCGCTCAAAATAGTCTTAATCGCCAAGATATTGTTTATGTTGGTGATGAAACTAGAGATATTAGATCGGCAAAAAAGAGCCGTATTGGCATGATTGCTGTAAGCTGGGGTTTTAATTCGGCGGAGATTTTGACAGAATACCAACCCGATATTTTAGTCGCTCGACCTGCGGATTTACCAGAAGCGATCGCTACTTGGAATTACTCTTGGCAAAGACAATTGCCAATTAAAAGCCAAAACTAGTTTATATGAATTTAAGTAACCCTAATCCAGATTTTTTGCTTTTTGCTCAACATGGCTGGGCAGACAATGGTAAAGGCATCGGTAAGCTGGCTCAAGCTCTGGCAGATCCGCAAACTCATGTGGTTGTTCCCAGTTTGGGTATTGTCAAAACATTTATCCACATCGATCTTTTAACCCAGCAAGTAGAAGCAATTGCCGCTAAAGCCATTAATCAATATCCTCAAACTCCTCTCAGAATTATTGGGCATTCTATGGGCGGTTTGATTTGGTTAGAAGTGCTAGAGCGACACCCTGAATGGTGGCAGCAGATTCATTCTTTTACTTTAATTGGTTCTCCTATTGGTGGCTCTGATATGGCTCGGATTATCGATCCTCTGGGGATTGGCATTGGTACAGCCAGAGATTTGGGGAAAAATCGCCGTCCTCTAGCCGAAAAAATTGCTCAACAGATTCCTACTCTGTCTATTGCCAGCAATTTAGATGCTGGTAGTGATGGTTTGGTGACAATCGAATGTAGCAAGCTAGCCTATGCTCAATTTGTCCTGCTCTCAGGCATACATCATACTCCTCTGCGATCTCATCCCCAGGTAATACCAATTATTCAAGAATTTTGGGCTAACCCTCAAATTGGCTCGCCTCCAGCTACAGATTTAGCAACTAGAGTAATTCGGCATTTACAAACCGTACCGGGAATAACTGATGCTAGCTACAAATACTTCGAGCGATCGCAACTGTGTCTGAGCTTTAATAATGGTATAACTCTCAATACTTGGAAAAATCCTTTAGGAGTCAAGTATGTTTTTCTCGCTGATTCAGCCAAAAATTGTCTTTACGCAGGTTACGTAGGTTTGATTCATAGTTCTGGATTAAATTGGGCGATCGCCGAAATAGAACAACTATACGCTACTACATACGCCTAATATTTTTTTTCCGAAATTACTTGACAAAATTGGGTAGATAATTGTTATTATTACTAAGGTCAAACAAAGTGAATTCGGAGTTAGTGGTTAGTAGTTTGTAGTTATGATTTTTTGAGCGGAAAGAATAAAGAATACAAACATCTAAAAAGTTACATGATTCCGAGTTTTTTGGTTGGTCTAACTTAGGTTCAAATACGTTGGGGTGTCGCCAAGCGGTAAGGCAGCGGTTTTTGGTATCGCCATTCCTAGGTTCGAATCCTAGCACCC
>JAAUYH010078741.1_pt1 | contig 13235 bp, 7 predicted proteins | sample 7278061 | NCBI WGS metagenome assembly JAAUYH01 (sample SAMN14350203, study PRJNA611818) | marine sediment metagenome | isolation source: surface marine sediment (0.6m) | place: French Polynesia: Moorea | collected 2018-08
ATCATTCTGAACCATCACGAATCGGAGATACTCTATCCGCGGTGTTGAAGGTATCCAGGAGATATTAGTCGCATCAACTCCGAAAAGAACTGCGCGCTCTCCAGCACTTGTTTCAATTCGTGAAGGCTTACTTACAACGATGCCCGTTTGAGCTTCTATGGATTTTACGTTTTTGTAGAAATTCTCGCTCAACTCATCAGCACCCGAGACAAACTCGAAAGAGCCAACGAACTGCCCATTCTGTATCAATCTGGTTCTGTGGATTCCGACAGAGCGTCCAATATCACCTCTCAGTGTGAAATGAACCATACCAGACAAACCTGTTTCCTTCCGTTAGCATCATTAACAGCGTACCGCATATACGTATCAGGCTGCGATTCTTATTCGAGTATTGTCATATTATAAGGTCCAATCTGAAGTTTTGTGGATCCAGTATCGGAGTCGCATATTTCAATGTTATTAACTTCATGCATTGGTCAGCATCGGATCAGAAAAAGCCAAAAGCTGTCCCGCGAAACGAACCCGAACAGCGATAAATATAAGCACTGGGATTCAGGTAGGCACCATCTAGAACTGTAGTGACGTTAGAAGTGTTCATGCGGTACCATATGTACCGAAGTTATCATTAAAGCAGAATCTCTGTTATCACCTACCTGGAGATGCGAAGCAAGGAAGGTCACTTGGATTTGACATCATGCAACCGTCCTTGGGTGAAATTGAACGCCAGCGCGTCAGCTTCTCCGTTTCAGCTACTATAGTCCTATTTCTCGGGAGACCCGTAGAACTTGCCATGACATCAAACAGAAAGCTTGCAACAGCTGCAAAAATGACTAGTGCGAATTGCTTATGGTTGCGTTCAGAATACCGGCTTACCTTTGCAGGATGAATGTTTCCACTGAAGCCGTGCCAAATACGTCGGTTGAAGTTGTCTTGTAGAGCAGTTCGAGCTTATGCCAAGTATACTAATGTGTTCGAAGAATCAACACCTGTAATCCATTTGCGTGGCTGCATGTAGACCAGGCGAGCAAGAACATCTTTCTCGAAGTATATTGCGAATTGAAAAGCGATGACAAAAACGACATTGTCGTAAAGCTCGTCACCACTAAGGTGTATCGCACATCGCGAGCATCAAGAAGACTTTCTTCTTGAAACTTCTGAAAAATCTCGGACGACGTATTCATCGCTCCACAATTACGACTGGAATCAGTTTGTGATTCTGCCCCTCACATATAAGTTGCTTGCGAAATTAAATTGCCTCAGAATTTTGTTCTTTTTTTGCGAGTGGCGCTCAAATCAATCACCGCTTTCATTGACACGCCTTTCTCTGACCTCCAAGATCCTTTCCGATGCGCAGAGGTACACCAGTAAGCGTTTTGTAGTTTTTGAGTAGATCGGCCTCATCACATGTGCTAACCTCATTCACAATGTTCGGCACGCATCTACCTCTTTGTTTAAACTTGAAATTACCATAGACTCGACATTTGGTTAAGATGAGAGAATCGTGAGGGCGAAAGAGAAGTTGGATTTTAATTGACCACTGACCTCTTAAACAACCCGAATGGGTCGACTAGTCCGGAACGATACCGCCATGAGCGTGCTGAAATATTACTGCACAATTATTGTGAAACTTAACAGATTTCGAATCAGCACAGTCAAAGGCTGGATTCATTTTCTACTTAGTTTTATGAGTAAGAATACCGAAACTGACAGGCAGCACTGAAGATTTCGTAGATTTTTGATAATTTGACTTTCTTTGACAGAGACAGAGGGCTAACTTATTTGCTTTTCTGTTCAAATCAGAGCTATTCTGCTTTCCGAGAGAAGGATAGAATTCACCATAACATCAACACAAAATCAATATGTAAGCAACATGAAATCAACACCACGGTAAACAAGTCGAACAGTAAACCATTCAGGTTGTTTAAATGGTCAATTTAAAGTCCAACTTCGCTTGCATCTCCACTTATCTCTCAAGCTTAATCGAATCTCGTATCTATGATTAATTTTAGCTTTAAACCAAGTAGAGTGTATGGGTGCCAGGAATTTTCAATGAAGTTGGCACATGTGATCAAGCCACTCTATTCAAACAATCTATGCATTGCCAACTGGAACGTCAGTGCTTCACGAGAAGAATCTCCTGGTGAATAGTGGATGCAGAAATAAACTCAATGAATTCTTTGCGAGACACTCAAAGAAAGGACAAAATTCTGAAGTTGCACAATTTTCACTAGCATTTATGTGACAATAATACTTCAAATACTGGAATGAGTAACTGGACATCGGTAGAACTGTTGGGCCATGTGCACTACGGTCGCGCCTACTCAGCCTTTCAAGGGCGACAGTCTGCTCGAAGTCTTCAATATACTCTTACTGGTGATGAGCTTTACGACAATGCTGTTTTCGTCATCGCTTTTCAGTTTGTAATCTACTTCGTGAAGGATATTCTCGCCCGCCTCGTCTTCATGCAAACACATAAATGGATTACGGGTACGGATTCCTCGAATTCATTGGAGTACTCGGCACAAGCGCGTAGTGCTTTACAAGACAACTTCAATAGGCGGATTTGGGACGGATTCCGTGGGAACGTTCATCCTGCAAGGGTGAGCCGTTATCTTCAACGCTACCGTGTACAATTTGCTTTAGTCATTTCTGCGGGTGTTGCTGGATTACTGTTCGATGCCATTGTTAATTCCGTTGGTCTCCCAGGAAACAGGGATATAATAAGTGAAACTGAAAAGCTGATGCGCTGGCGTTCAATCTCACCCAAGGAAGGTAGCATGGTTTTAAATCCAGGCGACCTTGATTGCTTTGCGTATCCAGGTAAGTGTTAACAGGATTAAAGTTTCATGGTAACAACACTACATGCAATATCCCTTGAACGTATCTAACGCGAATACAGTTCTGGATGGTGTCATGCTGAAACCAGAGGCGTTCATCTATCGTTGTTCAGGTTTGTCTCACTACACAAGTTTCCCTAGTACTCTTAATCGAATCTGACTTGCACATGAAGTTTTGAAAAGGTTGAATGGCGAACTTGCAAGAAATACATCCGCTTTTGAATCGACAAAGCTTCAGGTTGAACCTTACATTATGTCATTACTCGACCCAAAATCGGGGCGCGGTAAGTGATGGCGATGCCTTGTTACTGAAGCTAACCGTCGATAACAGGTTTGCCCGGGTCGGTTGATTTTGTGCTGGGAGCTGAAATGAGTTTCACTGTAGTTGTCCACCGAACCAGATTGATACAGAAAGGGCAGCTCATTGGTTTTTTCGAGTTTGTCTCGAGTGCCGATTAGCTGGGGAAGAATTTCTACAAAAACGCAAAATTCTTGGAAGCTCAGACGGGCATCGTTGTAAGTGAGCCTATTTTTAAACCGACTGCAGTCAGTTTCCTTGTTGATGCCACGAATATCTCCTGGCCACCCTCATTACCCCGCACGGAAGGCTTCCGATACATTGTTGGAACAACTGTGAATTCAATCCTTCAGGGAACATGTGCCTACAATGGCGTAGGTTCACGTATCTTGCGACCTGAAATTAACCGGACAAACGGGATTGGTGAATTTGTTGCCCTCGAAAATCGGGAGATCCCAATCCCAAAATACACGGGAACAGTTCTTCCAGCTTTCGGAGCCATTATCATTGCTGACTTCTTGTTCGCAGTCGACATAGTCGCAAAGATTTGTTTAAAAGGTCCCCCGGGACTAGGCTGCGAAGTAATAACGGCACATGGAAGGAAATGCGCGGATAAGTTGCTCACAGGACCTACGACGGCTAGAAGGATTGCTTGGTGCCGGCAAGAAGACGTGCAAGCGAATTGCTACATCGGATACGGTGTTCCAGGGGATTTTACCCGTGAAGGAGACGAGGTCGGCGCTGCGCCCCTCGGCAGTTTCTAATGCATCAATTTATACCTCGGCTTGTACCTTGACACAGAACTCTACAGCGCGTTGACTTGATGTGAGCAAGTGTGCAACGCGTCATCTTTATTTTCCATTTTCAACATTAGTTGCAGGAACAGCAAACTCTTTTATTCCTACTATGAATTGTGAAAGAGATTTCGAAAGTAAATGCATAATTAACACAGCAGCAACATAGAACAGGTTATTAATTTGCATACCAAGTTGAAAACTTTTTGTAGAATTATCAAACATTCTGTGTAACCTTCTTGTTGAAGCAAAGAAAACACTTTGTACTGTCTTTCTACAAAATACGGGTTTATGCAAAAAACAGTCATGATTTGTCAACTAGACGACATATCAGATACTCTACATGTGTCATTCGATTATTCCAATTCGAAATAGCCATAAAATAAAGCCGCCTCAATGGCGGTCAACCCAATATCCGAATTATAGAACAAACACTCCTAGTGCTATCCGCTCTGTGTGTGGTAAAACTAAATCATTCGAACTGCAAATAATTGTAACGTGTTTTGGAATACAGCGTATACAGCTCTAGTTATGTGGGAAACGAACTGTGCGATCGGTGACATAGGAACTGAGAAAAGGTTCGGGGCAAGGACAGCTGCCCTCAGTTGGGTTTTTGCGAAACGAAATTTGTACCGATCATACTTATTCATATCGTCAAACGATTATAACAATTCAGCACTTATAAAGTGCGAAGCAGGCGAACAGTCAGTCAACCACTTCAATAACTTCCTGCAGTCATAAAAAAATGGAATGAACTAATAAAGTGGTCGACTTCTGCATTCGTATATAACATTCTAGTAGACACAAAGAATCGTGAACAAAGAGATCATCGCAATAATTACGCCCAAAAATGCAGCTAACCTATTCAAAATTAATTAAAGTAATAAGTCGACAAACTTACTCTTATTATTCAAAATTTTCGAATAAAACAGAATAGTTTTGGAATGTGAATCTATCTTGCTCTTCTATTGAGATTTGAAGAATTGAAATGTAAAACGATATATTACTCAACGAAGTTTCTACTCAGCTCATATGATTTTCGCTTGCCCTCCTCGTTCTCCTAAAGCAACATGCGCATGAGGTATTTTTTGTGAAAATTTTAAAACAAATATTTGTTTTAACTTGGAACGGCCGCGATTTAAGAGCAAAACCTAATTTTCTGCTTCTACAGTGTACAGTGATTGTATTTTGACATGGATGAATAGATTTTTCGTTTTATTTCGTACATCATTATTGATGCTTGGATTTCCACTTTTCAACTAGAGAATTATATTTCTTTGTACGCGGTCTAAACGCCATTGTCTCCTTGTTGGTCAGTTAGATGGTTCTTTTTGTACAAATTTCGGAACATCTCTGAATCTTTGTTGCTCTGTATCCTTCGAAGATCCGTACAACAAACTTTTCTCTCTATGCATCCGTATACCGAATCCGCGATATTATCTGCTTTTGTAAACAGTATAGTATTGAAAGGCACTTTACTCGATTTATTAGCATCTTCCAGCATTTTTTTCTTCACGATTTTCAATTACTCAACAATTTATAATAGCTCAAGGATGTGAGATAAACTAATAAAGTTATGCACTGAATACCAAATTCGAAATAGTATGATGCATGTGCAAACACTGCTTTTGGCAATTTCTATATTAATTGAGATCAAATTGATAAGACATGTAATATGTGATTTAGTAGATTTGCAATTCCTCTTCAAAAGCTTGAGTAGCGCGCTGTCGTTCCTAAGAAGAATGTTGCAATCTATTAAAAAAGCAGTTTTTGTTTTACTACCCAATACGGTACTTTGAACAAACATTACATTTTCGAAAACAGAAGAATAGTTGGAAGCTAATAGTTTGATTCCAGGAATTCCAATCTAGTAGTCATTTAAAACTAGATTAGCTTCCATATAGTTCACTAAGTAATACGAAAAGAAAAAGCACTTATTCAGATTGAGATCTTCCAAATCTCAGGGATAAAGGGTTTTTCTTTTAAGATATGGTGTTTATTGAGCAACTGCGGGGAAATACGAAAAATATAAAATTTAAATGTAAATCAATTGTAACATTTTTATTTCGCTTCGGCACAAATCCTAAGTTATATTAAGATTTTTATCCGGCTGAAGCCATTGGATTGTCGTGTTTCCGCACCATATGCAATTTCAATAGAATGCCATATACTGAATAGAAATTCTCCTCCTCCTGGCCTATTCAATTGACCCTGATGAGATGATTACGATCAGAAATTGGTACCGAAAATTGACAATTTCAAAATTCACTACAATTATGTCATGCATTTCATATGTGATAAATGAAATTTCACGATGCAGTAATCGGTTCTGCAGATCTTCCATGAGAAATTTCTGTGCTCAGTAAAATTGAGATACTCATGCAAAACCAGATTTTCACTTAATTTCCTCGACCTTTCGTAATGTATTCTTCATATGGTTTTTTGAATGCATAACTGGTGATAAAAGACCTAAGGATTCTGAGATTACGTTAATCCTAAAACGTTTTATAATAACTTCACGTGAGAAAGGTAATACAATTCGAGCACTTGCCAGAGCATTTCAAAGATTGAATAACTACTTTTTCTCTTTTCTTCTCCATTTTATACAATTCTCCTTAATTATTTTCCTTTTCTCATTTAACCTTCTTCATTTACTATCTTTCTACGATATCTTTTTAATTCCTTTGTTCCTTAAGTTCTATGATAAATGATAGAAGAACTACCCCCGCCACCGATTTCTAAGTCTCCCCATTATGATCTGAGCCACTTCTCCAGGGTTCTTTCAAATATCTTCGTCCAGATTCAAACGTTTGTATAATAATTCATGCATTCTATTGTCCGATCTCAATATGTACCGCGAGTTTCGGCTGCAAGTATAATTTTTTGCAAATCTCTATGATTAATCCGTCGTCCACTTATTTGCTTTATAAAGCAAAGTAGACTTTTACTACTCGAGTGTTAGATTTTTTTCTCTGTTAGGCTGGATAGGCAACGAATTTCTTCTTCGCATTTACATTTGAGCTTGCTTACGATGCCGCACAGAGTTTTAAAAATCGTAAATAAATTGTAGAGGACAGCCCATTATGCATGTCAACCAATTTTTTCCTTAAGATTTAATCGACGAAAGAATATTGCATCGTAGATAACGGCTCAGGAAAAGATTTCCATTTATAGCCCTGGAGCGAAACTGGGATAAATATTCATTGTCGCTAGTGGGAATAAAGAAACGAACGTGTATTTGTGTATTTAATAGTAATTCCATGAAATCTGAATGTACAATAAATTTGCTGCGTCCCATTTCGATATTCGGGATCTGCGAAGCGCTGTTTCAGTTTCTGGACTAAAAATGTAATCGATTACTTTCATTCACCTTTGCTCTCCTCATTATATAGCAATGAGCTACCGAATTTTTGATTAAATGCGATGATTCACCAGTTGGATAAGTAATGCTACGCTTCAGAGTTCTGAACTCTATCCGGAGAGATAATAGCTATCATAGTAGAAAGATTCGCATTCCGGTCACTGCATTCAAGAATAAATTTCACGCTACTCTAGCACTTGAAAGCTTATAAAATGGGTTTATACAGGGTGTGCTAACCATCTATGTTGAAATTCAAATTTATTCTGCTTTTCAGCTATATTTGTTCAAAATTAAAGTTGTGTAAGGTAAAGTACTTACTGCGTGATACAGATTGTGTATTATATAGTTCTATCGCCTCTCTAGTTCTTCTAGAACGAAATTTTTTTCAAAAAACGTTCGGAAATCATTTGTGATGCAACTTTCCATTTATCTTGCACCGGTCTCAATTCGACTAAACAAAGCCGATTTAAACTTTCAATCAAAGAAAAGATATCTATCGTTACCATTTGATAGACTTTGTATTAATTCTAGTAAGTACTACTGATTTCCGGGTATTCATGCAAATCCCAATTCCGTCGAAATATCTTGATTCAGCCCTTCATAAGACTCTTCCAATTCGTATGCAAGCTAGGATATTCTTTTCTATGCATAAGCACTAATCAATGAAATATTGTTCCCACATATCTTTCGAAACTCCATATAATGCACTGTGCTCTCTTTAGATCAGACATTCACGTTTTTGACCGTTTTTGCTTCTTTGAACGGTACGGACGTGAAAAATAATGTCTCGATCAATCCAGAGCTACAAATATACACTTTTTCGAGTTCCTGCTTAGAAACTTTCTTGGGCAACGCATGACAAATCACAAAGTTATTTTTGGTTTTTCAGGTACAAGGTACTGTTAGATATTTTGAAGCTAAAAATTCTTTTCGTAATTATTTTGAAGTGAAAAAAACGTAGCGAAGCCCGATTCATAGCAGTTTGTTTGATGCACTATTGACTTAGCTTTTCGTTGCAAAAGACCAGAGATTGCAACCATTTCATAGACAAAAATACGAATATTTGAAAATATGCTTTTTCAGCATACTCGGTATACTATTTCTCATCGACAACCATGATGTATATCGAAATCGATCAATCCAATAGCCAATAATCATATTTAGTCAATTCTGATATTTTAACTGGCATATTTTGAATTGATTGTTTTAGGGATAAAATAGAATAAAAGTCGAAAAATTAGCTCTTAGAGGTGAGAAGTCAGTTCTTTTATCAACTTTAGAAAAAACATAAATTTATTATCGTTAGTTTCAGACTTAATTCCTGTCAAACTTTACATCGCTGCTCTTATCCGAGAGTCGTTTAAAGCAAAAATATGATTCATGGAAAACGCCTAGTAATATGTAGTAAATTCAGCTAGACTTCTCTGTGAAGTTTCGAAGAGTTCAAAATGTGACTAATGGGCGAAATAGATGCAGTTCAAGTCGATTTTAACTTGCTCTAATTAGATTAGACAAGAAAAAGTACCTAACTTTATCTGTTGGAGAACTGCAGTTAGCTGGAATAATTTGGAATCATGTTAGTCACCTATCCTACGCGAAACGCTCGTAGCACCGTTAACAACGCAGCGCGGAAAAGAAGAATATGCTTAATGTTTCTTACATTGATGCCAGTTTGTCTATCCAAGAGGCATAACGAGTTAATATTGCTGTATACAGGTTGCGTACAGCTGGAAAACAAAACTAGGCTCAAAGAGAACGAGATGATGAATTGCATGACAACAGAACTTTTCTGGATAGTTCTGCTCAAAAGACGGAACAAAGAATTACTATTCACGGTGCAAATTTCGAAAGTATATTAATGTAATCAGTAAAAACTGTCATACAGCGAAGTTGACGAAAACAGTTACAGGATTTAACTGAAATTTGTAATTAAAATTTTCATTTCAGTTAGACGCTCTTTCAAAGATCACTTGCCAAAATATTCGCAAGTTTTTAATACTTTCGATGAATTTCAGTTTGTGGTTTTCCGAACCATTATAGCAAAGCAAGCCATTTTTATTCAAAATCACGCATCACCAGTATTCACTTTAAAAGAACTTTCTCTTGCTTTTCATTTTATTTTCATCAGTTGATTACAACTTTTATGAATTATTTCGATTTTTCTGATTATGAAAAACATATAGTTGATCTATCACAGTAAAATTTGGGAATCTCTTCGGAAAAAAATTAAATGCAGTCCAGGTATTATTTCTTGACTAAAATCAAACTATTTTTCGATATCTTGTATTAACCTTAAACGATGAAATAGTCTTGATTAGATCATACCTTTATTCGGATTCGTAACATGGTGATACTCGGCTCTGTAGCCATATGGAATAGGATCATAGTGAATCTAAACAGTTATGGGTTGAACGTCATACATTATGGCACTTTTCGAAAGTTGTTCCGCCCCTTGTAATCTAGTCCTTTGATTTGCTAAATCAAATACTCGTTAAATAAATGCTTACTGAATATTAAGTGAAATAGGTTATTGTTTGCAAAACTCCGTGATTAGAGAATTTTAATTTTGTTATTTACGGATCACACTGCTATATTTACCTCGTGTATGCATCTGCAGTCAGGCATTCCTTAGATGCACTGAAGGTAACTGGAAAGTACCTTTTGAGACAGCCCGGGTACGGGTAATGTTATTATTGAAAGACACCGTTATAAAAATTGTACAACCCAGCAGTTTCAGTTCGATCCAAGCATACCTACAATTTCTAGAAATTTTGTAGTATCAAGTCTATTTCTTAAAGTCAAACAACGCACTATATTTGCTTGAATCTCATCTAGGCAAGTATTCGCAGAAAAATGTCTAATTCACTTTGTTTCCCAAGCAGTTTGGGTACAACAGTGCTACTCTACTTCTAATCGTTGCCTTGATAAGTTAAGCAACATTTTCGCGAGTCGATGTTTTCGATCCTTACTTGTTATTGAAACAAGCATCGAAAGTGTCGAGGTTTTTCAGTTCTCATGAAGCTTTTGAATTGAAAAAAGCGCAAACTTAGGCCGATTTGGCCGGTAGTAGCAGTTATAAATAAATGGATTCAAATTTCAGGCAATTGCAATTGTAATAAATCGTTTACAAGCCGAGGAAAAACGTTTCTATTCGATAGCAACAAATTGTGGAGTGAAGGAGAATTATGAAATATAACTGTAATCTGCATGAAGTAAACCCTCCGCCATAAATATGTGGACACTCTTGTCACTACTAATTTGCAAATCCTACGCCACATCGCCGCACACCATCACAACGATATCGGTTCCGCGCGCTCGACCGAGCGCGAGAGTGCGCCATTCAGCCTGTTCCCGCCGCGTAAGAGCCTGAATCTCGATTGTGGACACTTCTGTCGGGCGCCACAACTTTTCGGACGGACAGAAAGATGGACGACAGACGCAAAATGGGTGGCGGTGCTGAATTTAAGTCCGTCCATAAGCCTACGGCCGACCAGACGGCGGCGACGACGGCCGAGAGTATTCAATTGTGATGGGCTCCGACAAGAATTTGACTCCCGAAGAGAAGTACGCTATCGATGTATTGGCGGACAAAAATTATCGTATCGAGAGATTGCAGTTTCTATTTAGCGCATTAAAAGTGCGGTTGCACGTTATTTAAAGAACAAAAACGTCGTTTGTGTTGCCAAACCGAAAGGCAGGCCGCGCAAACTCTCATCACTCGCTGTTTGGTCGGTTGTTAAAACAGCATGGGATGGAAATATGACTGCTCAGAAGGTGTTGACGGCCATTGGACTAGACTTTTCCTAGCGTACTGTACAGCGCACGTTATTTGAAAAAGAGCACATAACTTTTGGCCATCTGAAAGTCCGGCCCTTCTTAAATGCTGGTCATATTCGCGATACGTTTTCGGTGGGCCAAAAATCACCGACACCAACTGGCTTCAAAATAGAAACGAACCGTCTTCACAGATGGACAGCAGTTCTCCTTCGATGGCCTTGATCGTGCTGGATGCTTTAGAGGAGACAAAAGGCAGCTCAGGGATATTTTCGCTAAGCGTGCGCGGTGGGGTCATGGTGTGGGCGGGGATTGCCTGAAAAGAGCAGACGGAACTAATCGTCGTAACCGGAAATTTAAATTCTAACGACTACGTTCGTCTGCTAGAAGACTACTATTGTCCTTTTAGCATAGAAGTACATAGAGGGAATGCTGTACTACAACAAGATAACTCGCCTGCACATTCGGCTAAGCACACCCGCGATTTTTCGCTACCGAAGGTATTATAGATATGCCCTGGTCGCCTCGCTCTCACGATCTAAATTGTATCGAAAAGGCTTGGGGCGAATTGTCCCGCCGTCTGTACGACAGTGGTCGCCTATTCGACTCAGTTGACGACCTTCGTGAGGCATTGTTCTACGAGTGGGACGAATTAGAGTTAGACTACATCAGAAAGCTAATCTTTTCGATGGCAGATAGAGTCGAGGCATGTCGCAAAAATAGAGGCCGCGCCAAGAAGTAGCAAGGACCGTCAAGTAACGTACTATCAATAAATTGAACTGTCTCAAAAGTTGTGACGCACGCCAAAAGCATCCGCAATCGAGATTCAGGGCCTCACAGAACGGGAACAGGCTGAATGGCGCGCGCTCGCACTCGGTCGAGCGCGCGGCACCGAGCTCGTTCTGATGGTGTGCGGCGCTGCGGCGGTAGGTGCTGCGGTGTTGCGTAGGACTTGCAAGTTTGCAACGACACGTGTGTCCGCATATTTATGGCAGGGGGGTTATATTACATCGTTTGTGTATAAGGATTACCATAAAAACCCCGAAAAATGAAGTAACAGCGAACCCTATTTCAGCATTTTATGAAGGATTCGAAAATTTCGAATCTCATCACGATATCGAGAGACAATCAAATTAATTTTATTCACTGTATCCCTGATTCAGAGAAATAGAGATGTATAGAGAAGATAGGAAAGACCGGCAACATTTTCGCACAGAAACCGTTCTCAGCATAGATCAACATAACTGATAGTACTTCTATCATCTTCGACCGCAAGAAATGTCGGGCAATATTGGATGATGCTTTTCTATGGGTTACCTGCAACAGTCACAATGCATCTGATTTCTTCATGCTTCAAAAGGACAATTGCATCTTATTTGCGTCTCTAGTTTTCATTTCCATAATTGAAGCGAGAAAGCGATTTCTACACGGTACGGTGTGCTATCTATTATTTGAATTTATCAAGAAGTCGGTAGGAAATCGTAAAGTTTTATATATGAGGAACGCTAAATCAGTGCCACCGAGATTAGTCTGTGAAATTTCAATCGGATTGTTCACGATCCTGCTACTGACTAATAAACCACGAAATTTCAACAATTTTTTAACATTTGCGATGGGAATCCTAAGCTAACTTACGGTAACTATATATCTCCAGCAGAATCATGAAACGAAGAAACAGATTAGAGCAATCATCGACCCGTCATGATAGAACATCACACAACAGCCAACTAGACAGCGCATATTACTTTCTACAACAGCACAAAGTTGACCATTGCGTCCAACTGAAACTTGAAGTATGAATTTTATGTATTAAGAGGAGACGAAGGCAGCAGCTCCGACCTCGTCTCCTTCTTGAAATTCATCCACTGGATAGAATCCCGGCGGAACACCATATCCGATGTAGCAATTCATTTCCTCCCCTTCTTGCCGGGACCAAGTAATCTTCCTAGTCGCTGTAGGTCCTGAAAGCAACTTATCCGCGCATTTTCTTCCATGTGCCGTTATTACTTCCCAGCCTAGTCCCGGTGGACCCTTCAAGCGAACTCTTGCAATCATGTCGCACACGAACACCACAGCAGCTACGATGATGGCTCCAAAAGCTGGAAGAACCGTTCCTGTGTATTTCGCAATTGTAATCTCCCGATTTTCATCGGCAAGCAACTCAGACTTGC